>Ga0081455_10000741_pt1 | contig 42399 bp, 34 predicted proteins | sample TabmetS3T2R1_FD_70207 | JGI IMG/M metagenome (GOLD analysis project Ga0081455, IMG submission 70207) | Tabebuia heterophylla rhizosphere microbial communities from the University of Puerto Rico - S3T2R1 | ecosystem: Host-associated > Plants > Roots > Rhizosphere ... | reverse complement strand
CGCATCGTGATCCGCAAGACGGGCGGCGAGACGATGACCGAGGACCTGATGGGGCACAGCGGCCATCCGGACACGCCAACCGCGATCCGGCGCAAGCAGATCAACGCCAAGCTCGACATCTGCGCCAAGCGCATGAACGTATCGGCCGAACAGCGGGACCGGATTCGCGATGCCTGGTGGAGCATCGCCGAGGCGAAGGATGTCGGTCAGCCACTCGCCTTGCTGTCAACCTTTGGCGCAACGGCAAGCCGATAGACCTGCTTTGCCGTTCCAAAAAACAGCTGATGGCGTTCGGCATCCGAGCATCCGGCCGCCATTTTCTTGAAGGCGTTCCAGAGCACGTGGTAACTGCAAAGCGCCTTGTCGACGGGAAAATTGCTTTCGAACATGCAGCGATTGGCGCCGAGTGTCTCGATGCAAAATTCGACATAGGGCTTCCAGCTCTCGACCAGCATGTCCGACGACGGCGGCAGCGGCTGCTCGCGGAATCGCAGGCCGGCATAGCGCATCCCCATTCCACCGATCTTCATGAAGGCGTTCGGGCATTCAGCCAGCGCCGCGACGCGGGATCGCCAGACCTTCATCATGTCGTCCCGATGGCCGGCATAAGGGCCAATGCCGATCGGGCCGCCCACATGGTTGACGATCACCTTCAGCCCTGGAAACCGCTTGCACACCTGGACAACTTCATCGAGCTGCGTGAAGAACGCCCAGATGTCGAATGTCAGATCGTGACGCGCGATCACCGCGATGGCGTCGAGAGACGGCTTCTGAACGAGGAGATTCGCGCCGATTTCGCGCGGCCGCACCTGGGCGTCTTCATGCCAGACGATGGTCGGACGAATGCCGCGAAAGCGTCGGCCGGCCGCCTTCAGATGCGCCTCGATGACGGGTTCGACGCGGCTCCCCAGGCCGATGTCGCAATGGCCGACAATGCCGGCGCAAACCCGGATGTCGCCATAGCGGCCGCTGGCGCTCCGGGCCGCGACGCCGTTGGCGAATTCCGTTTCGCCCACCGGCCGCATCTCGGCCGGGCGATCAGCGTCATACATCGCCTCCGCCTCGACGAAGACGCTCGCGACCACATTGTGGCCTGACTGAAAATCGGCAAGCACATCATCGAACAGGTAGCGACGCCCGTCCGCGATATCCCAGAGGTGATGGTGCGGATCGATGATCGGCAGCGACGGATCGATGATCTCCTCGGACCGCCGTTCCAGCCAGGCCGGGTCGACATTCGCCTGGAGCTTTACCAGGTGGGGCGGAATATTCGACATATTGGCACCCGCGTTGATCACACCGCAGAAATTGGCGCCGCCGGCGAACCGGCAGCGCCATCCGGCAAAATCTGACCGACCTATTTCTGCGCGGCTTTGAGGTCCGCGATCAGGTCCGCACCCACGATCGGCGTGAAATAGTCGTAGACAGGCTTCATCTTGTCTTCGAATGCCTTGGGATCTGGATGCGTGATCTTCAGGCCGCCCTTTTCCATCGTCGCTGTCGCAATTTGTCCTGCCTTTTGATAGGCCTTGAACATGGTCTCGCCGCCGATCCTCGCCGCTTCGACAAGCGCCTGCTGCAGCTCAGGCTTCAGATTGTCGAAGGTTTGCTTGTTCATGGCGAAGACGGCGCTGTCCATCATGATTTCAATGGCAGCGAGCGACGTGGTGACCTCGTTGAACTTCATCTCGACCATGAAATTGCGCGCGGTATCCACGCCATCCACGGCATGCATCTGCAACGCGGCATACAACTCGGCGGGCGGCAGCGGAACGGGATTGGCTCCCAGCGCCTCCAACGTCTTCACGTAGATCGCGCCTTGCACCGCCCGGATCTTCCTGCCCTTCAGGTCGTCGGGCTTGTTTATCTCGAACCCGTTGGCAAGAATGCCGCGAGGACCCCAGTAACCCCAGGACAGCGCTTTCACCCCTTTGCTGTCCAGCGTGTCCAAAAGCTTGCGGCCGGCAGGCGCATTCAGCGTCTTCCAGAACATATCTTCGGAATTCCAGATGAAGGGCAGCGAGACCGCCTGCAACCGCGGCTCCAGCGCCGATGCAATCAGACCGGTGCTGAAAAGGCCCATATCGAGCGAGCCCGACCGAATGCCGGCCAACATGTCCGATTCGCCGCCGAGCTGAGCGCGCGGAAAGATTTCCAGCTCGATCTGGTTGCCGGCCCGTTCCTTCAGCGCCTCGGCCATCTTCTTGACCGCCTCGCCGCCCGGTCCATCCATCGCGGTGGTGAAAGCAAACCTCAGCTTGATCGGGCTTTGGGCCGTGGCCGCTTCGACCGATCCAAGAATGCCGACAGCAGCAATCATGGCTATGACAGCCTGTTCCATTCGTTGTCCTCCCCTGAGCACCGACTTCAACGCGGTTCCACTTTTTACTCGACGACCATCACCTGAAAGCAGGCTTCTTGACAAGCTCCCACCGCCTCCAAGGTGCTGGACTCCCGGCGCCAAGATCGACCGGGACGACCGCGAGATGTGTCCGCCTTGGCCGAAGGGCGCGTGACCACGCACGAACCAGGTGAACCTTTCCGATGCGCGGCCGCCGTGCTAGTTCTTTTGATAAGCACCGAAACAAGCCCGAGCGAACGTGGCGATTCCTTTGAAGGACCCGACTGTCGGCAAATTCGTTGGTCGGACCGTGCTGGTCACGGGAGGCGGCCGGGGAATTGGTGAGGCGTGTGTCCGATCGTTTGCATCGGAGGGGGCCAGCGTTGTCATCGCCGACCTCGATTACGATGCAGCCAGTCATGTGGCGGCGAGCATTGGCGAATTGGGCGCGGCTCGCCCCGTCGCGGTCGACGTCACAAAGCCTGATCAGGTCGATGAGGTTCTCTCGACATCCGCGCAAATCAGCCCGATCGACATTCTGGTCAATTGTGCCGGCATCCTCGATACCAAACCGCTGTTGGAACTGGACCTCGCGACCTGGCGTCGTGTCCACGCCATCAACCTCGAGGGCACTCTGTTCGCTTGCCAAAGCTTCGCGCGCCTGCTCTCCGCAACTCGCCGCCCCGGCTCCATTGTCAACATTGCGTCGGTGGTCGGACTCCTGGCCCTGGTGAATCGGTCGGCTTACGTCTCGTCAAAGCATGCGGTGGTCGGCCTGACGCGCGCCTTGGCGCTCGAACTCGCACCGGCCGGTATCCGGGTCAACGCGATTGCCCCCGGCGTGATCCGCACCCCGATGGCCGACGTTCACTTTCGTGATCCGGCCGTTGCAGCGCGGGTGCAGGCCGCCCATGCGCTCGGCCGGCCGGGGCGTCCCGAAGAAGTCGCAGCCGCCGTTCGTTTTCTTGCCTCAGATGACGCCGCCTATCTGACCGGTGTCATTCTGCCGGTCGACGGCGGCTTTACCTGCGACAATCAGATGTAGGTCGGCGGGAACAGGCAGACGATCGATGACACGCTTTGATGGCCGCAAAATCCTGATCACCGGCGCAGGCGGCGCGATCGGCGAACTCACTGCGAAGATGTTCTTCGCTGAAGGCGCTTCCGTCATCCTCGCCGATGCGGACCTGGCAGCGGCGCAGCACGTCGCGACCGAGCTGAACGGCGATCATCGCGTCATGGCCTGCCGCATAGACGTCGGCGACTGCAACAGCGTTGACGCCGTCTTCGCCGACGCCGAGGCCAGGTTTGGACCGCTGGATGGCGTTGTGAACGGAGCGGGGCTTCAGGAGATCGCGCCAGCCCCGGCGAGCGAGAGATGGAAGGATGTTTTGGACATTCATCTCACCGGTACATTCAGCGTGTGCCGGGCTTTCGCCGGGCTTGCGAACAAACACCGCACGCCGGCATCGATCGTAAACCTGTCCTCAACGGCTACCCACGCGAGCTTGCCGAACCGGGCGGCCTATGTGTCCGCCAAGCACGGACTATCCGGCCTCACGCAGCAATTTGCGCTCGAGTTCGGCGCATTCGGCATCCGGGTCAATGCGGTCGCCGCAGCCCTGCGATGTCCGCCAGAAAGGGAGAACGCTCGCCACATGGTCCCCGAATCCGACCGTCCAGCCGAGACTCGCATCCCGTTGGGTCGGCTTGCGACGGCGCAAGATGTCGCCTCGGTTGTGCTGTTTCTATCCTCCGACGAGGCCAGTTTCATCACCGGCGCGGTCGTCCCGGTCGATGGTGGTTTCTCAGCGGGAAAGCTTTGGCCGTGAAGCGCGGAGGCGAAAGAGACTGGCGCCCGCAAGAGCCGGACGTAAGAGCAAGACCGAAGCAAGATCGCGCCCAATCAGGAGTCCACGATGCCGTCCTATACGCTTGTTGTCTTGACGAATGCGCTGCCTGGCCGGGACCAGGAGTTCAATGACTGGTATGACAACCGGCATCTCGGCGAGGTGCTTCAGATACCCGGCTTTATCTCCGCGCGGCGTTTCAAGCTGACAAAGCAGCAACGCCGCCGGACGCCCTCTCCTTACGAATATCTGGCCTTGTATGAGATCGAGACCGACGACCTTGAAAAGGTGATGGACGAGCTGAGGTCCCGGTCCGGAAGCGCGATCATGCCGATCACGGATGCGATGGCGGAAGAACGCTTCAACTACGTATTCGAGCCGCTGCCAGCCAAATAGGCGCGGCGCCCGGCCGCGGGCGTCAGGTGGCATTCAGCGGACTCAGTTGGGCAGGTGCCCGGCTGCGCTCCGAACCATGTCGGCGGCTTTTTCGGCGATCATGATGGTCGGCGCATTGGTATTGCCGCTGGTAATCCTTGGCATGATCGAAGCATCCACCACGCGCAGGCGCCGCACGCCGCGGACGCGAAGCTCGGCATCCACGACCGCCATGTCGTCAGAGCCCATTTTGCAAGTCCCGCACTGATGCCAGCCGGTGTTGCCGCTTTTTTGAAGATGATCCAGCAGCTGATCGTCGGTCTGAGCCTGCGGCCCCGGAGATAGTTCCGCCAGGATTCGACCGGCCAAGGGTTCGGTTCTGCAGATGCGTCGAAACAGCCGCATTCCGATCAGCGTTCGTCTGATATCATCGGAATCGCTGAGATAATTGGGATGGAAGGCCGGCGGCCGCATCGGATCCGGCGATGTCAACTCCATGTGGCCCACTGACTTCGGACCGACCAGGCTGGCGACGCCGCTGACGCCGGGCTCGCGATCGATCTCGACACCGCCATCCTCGCGGAATTTCAGCGTGATGGGCCGAATGGCAAGCTGGATATCCGGCTGAGGCCAGTCCGGCGTGCTCTTGACGTAGGCGCTGACCGCGGACGAGCCGAGCGCGAGCAAGCCGCGGCGTGTCAGCACATAGCGCATGCCCTCGATGTATTTGCGCGTGCCATGCAGGTTCCGGTTGGACGAACTGTCCGCGGTGACCTTCATCATGAAAGTCGCATACCAGTGATCCTGAAGATTCCTGCCGACGCCTGGACAATCGACCTGCACCGGAATGCCGAATTTGGTCAGCTCGGCGCCGTTGCCGATGCCGGACAGCATCAGGATGTGAGGCGAGCCGAGCGCGCCCGCGGACAGAATCACCTCGCGCCGCGCTTTGATGGTGTCCTTCCGGCCGTTTCGCAGCAGCTCGATGCCGGTCGCCTCGCCCTTCTCGAGCAGAAGACGCATCACCCGCGCTCGCGTGATGACCGTGAGATTCGTCCGATGCAGGACAGGCTTGAGGAAAGCTGTGAAGGTCGAGTCCCGACGGCCCCTGCGGATGGTGAACTGCTGATACGAAATGCCTTCGAAGGGCGGGCCATTGAGCTCCGGGATGTGCGGAATGCCGACGCGGACTGCGGCGGCAATGAAATCGTCGGTCAATGGGTGGCGCGTCGCGGGATCGCTGACAGTCAGCATGCCCTCGCCGCCATGCAGCTCGCTGGCCCCACGCTCGTTGCGTTCGGATTTCTTGAAATAGGGCAGCACGTCGTTCCAGCCCCAGCCGCGATTGCCAAGACGGGCCCAATGATCGAAATCAAGCGGATGGCCGCGCATGTACACCATGCCATTGATCGAACTCGAGCCGCCAAGCGTCATTCCGCGCGGCCAATAGACGGTGCGTCCGCCCAGTGTCGGAACATTCTGCGTGGTGTGGCGCCAGTTGAACCGCTCATTGAGGAAAAGCTTCGCCATTCCAGCGGGGGTATTGATCCAGAATGCATCCGCCGGTGGCCCGGCCTCGACCAGCAGGACGCTCTTGTCTGAATCTTCCGAAAGCCGGCTGGCCATCACGCATCCGGCGGAGCCCGCACCGACGATGATATAGTCATAGCTTTCCATGCACATTTATCCTGGCGGCGGCGATGACTATGATAGGCCCTCCGTTTCCGGTGACCAGCCCTCATTGGTCATGGCCGAACGCAGACATTGCGGCCGGAACACTTTAGCCGGTATTCTGGCTCACGCGATTGCCGATCCCGGAATTGCATCAGCGATAAACCGAGATGACACGTCTTTCTTTGGCCTCCGTCAGCAAGTCGTTTGGTGCCACGCGCGCCATTTCCAAGGTGAATCTCGAATTGGCCGCCGGCGAGTTCGTGGCTTTGCTTGGCCCCTCCGGCTGCGGGAAAACGACGCTGCTGCGGCTGATCGCCGGCTTGGAGCGACCCGATGACGGAGTGATTTCGTTCGATGGCGTCGTGGTGGCGGATCGCGATCGCTTTGTCGATCCGGAAGACCGGCATCTTGGAATGGTGTTCCAGTCCTACGCGTTGTGGCCGACGATGACGGTTGCTGAAAACATCGATTTCGGTCTGCGTGTCCGCGGCTGGTCGAAGCAGAAGAGAAGCGAGGCCGTTCATCGCGCCCTCGGCGCGGTGAAACTGGAGGGCTTCGGCGCCCGCAGGCCGTCGCAATTATCCGGAGGACAGAGACAGCGCGTCGCACTCGCCCGCTGCCTCGCACTGGAACCAAGGCTGATCCTGCTCGATGAGCCGCTTGCCAATCTCGACACGCATCTACGGACCTCCGTGCTCGACGAATTCCGCAGAATTCATGACGAGATGGGCGCGACCTTCGTGCTCGTCACTCACGATCAGGCCGAGGCCATGCAGGTTGCAGACCGTGTCGTGGTCATGAATGCCGGCCGCATCGAGCAGATCGGTACGCCAGAGGCCCTTTACGGGATGCCGCAAAGCGAGATGGTCGCGAAATTCATTGGCGAGAGCAGCGTCGTGCCGGTGGACGTTCGCAACCGCCCCGACAGCGCGGGATTTTATTTCAAGCTCGCCGGCGAAACCTTCCCGGCCGACGTGACGGCGCCGGGCTCCTATCTCGCCTGCTTTCGGCCGGAGGATCTGGTGGTGGTCGACAACGCGGCGCCGGGAACGATCGGGGCAACCGTGATCCATTGCGCCTACCGCGGCGGCTATTATGTGCTGCGCTGCAGAATTTCCGGGGAGCCGGCAGTCGAACTCGATTTGCGGTCGGCAACCCGGATCGCGCTCAACAAACACGTGCAGGTCCGGATCGGCAAAAGCTGGATGCTGCCTGCCGGCCGCGAGGCGAACGAGGTCCGCCCGGCTTTACCGCAAGCCGCGAAACTGGACGCTTGACCGTCGTCTAACTGTCATTAACCTCGCCTAGTACCGCCGATCTGACATTCCTGCACCACCCGCCGCAACTCCATCTCGGAAATACCAGATCGAAGCGGTATTTCGACGTTCGTGGTGATCGCCAACCGGTTAGCTTTGAGGGACTTGTGATGTTCGCATCTCTGCGCACGCTGTTTGTTGGACTGTTTGTGGCTCTCGCGCCGGCTGCCGGCTTGGCTGAGAGCGGAACGATCACGGTCTACACATCCCAGCCGAGCGATCAGATGGAGGCGGTGATCAAGGCGTTCAACGCCGATCATCCGGAGATCAAGGTTCAGCTGTTCCGCTCCGGCACCACGGAAATCATGAGCAAGCTGCAAGCCGAGTTTGCGGCCGGCCAGGTCAAGGCCGACGTCCTGCTGATCGCCGATGCGATCGCGATGACCCAGGTCAAGAAGCAGGGCGAGCTCTATGCCTATGTCGACGCGCCGATCAAGGATCTGCCGCCCGCCGCTGTCGATCCCGACAAGACGTTCTTCGGAACCAAGCTGATCACGACCGGGATCATCTACAACACCAAACTGGTGAGCACGCCGCCGAAAACCTGGGCTGATCTGACCGACAAGTCCGTCGCATCGAAGCTGATCATGCCGAGCCCGCTTTATTCCGGCGCCGCCGTGATTCATGTCGCGACCATGGTGCAGCAGCCGCAGTTCGGCTGGAACTATTACAAGTCGCTTGCTGCCGGCGGCGCCGTCGCTGCTCAGGGCAACGGCACCGTGGTCGAGGCCGTCGCCCGCGGCGAAAAGGCCTACGGGATCATCGTCGAATTCATGGCGATCAATGCCAAGAAGACCGGCTCTCCGGTCGACTTCGTATTTCCGTCCGACGGCGTGACCACCATCACCCAGCCGATCGCCATCCTGAAGCGATCGGCAAATATTGCGGCGGCCAAGGTTTTCGTTGACTGGCAACTGTCGAAGGCGGCGCAGCAGCAGGCGGTCGGACAGGGTTATTTTCCAGTCCTGGGCGGTGTCGCCTCTCCGAGCGGATATCCCGCCGTATCCACGCTCAAGATCATGTCCGCCGATCCCGCCAAGATGCTCAGCGACGACGTGACGAACAAAAAGGCTTTCACCGAGCTGTTCGGTGGCTGATCTTTCCGTCAATCCGGCGCGACGAACTCGTCTGTTCCATCTCCGTGGCGAACACCTGCTGCTCGGGGGTCTCGCCGTCTACGTGCTGCTGATCGCGCTTTGGCCGCTGGCCCGCTTGCTGGTCGAGGCCTTTCGTCCGGGCGCGGATGGCGCGTTCCTCGGCATTATTCAGGAGACCCTCAAAAGCCAGGCGGTGAACCGGGCGCTGATGAATACGCTGGTGGCCTCATCGCTCGCGACGCTCGTCTCGCTCCTGCTGGGGACCTCGCTTGGTCTCGTGTTCAAGCTTACCGATCTGCCGGGTCGCGGCGGCCTCGCCTTTCTTGCGATCTTGCCGGTTTTGATTCCGCCACAGGTGATCGCGCTGGCCTGGATCGAACTGACGGCCTCGATCGGGCCCGCTTTATCCACGCTCGGACTCACAGCCTCAGGCGGCCGCGGCAATGTGATCTATTCGATGGGCGGCATCGTCTGGGTCATGGGCATCGAACAAATGCCCATCGTCCTGCTCGCCGTCGCGGCGGGCCTCGCCGCGCTGCCGGGAGACCTAATCGAGGCCGCCCGGGTGGTCGGCGCACGCGGCCCCCGTATCGTGCTCTCGGTGGTATTGCCTGCGATCATGCCGTCTGTTCTGGCGGGCGCGATGCTCGCTTTCGTCTCGGCGATCGGCAATTTCGGCGTCCCGGCGCTGCTCGGCGTGCCCAGTCGGCTACCCCTGCTGACGACGTTGATCTACCAGCGTCTCAATGGCTTCGGCCCTTCAATCCTGGGCGAGGTCGCCGCCATCTCTCTGTTGCTGGTCGGGCTCGCCGGCGCGGCGCTTGTGCTGCATGGCCTGTTGCGGAAACGGGCTCATCTCGAGCGCGCCGGTACGCCGATTGTTCCATTCGAACTCGGACGATGGCGCTCTTCCATCGCCGGCGCGGTTTGCGCGCTTCTTGTCCTCATTTCGGTTTTGCCCCTGCTGGCGCTGGCGGCCGGCGCGTTGGTCCCCGCACTCGGCATGTCTCTCAGTCTCGACACGGTGTCTCTGACAAACTTCCGGAAGCTTCTCGCGGCCAACGCCGCCGTCCGGAGAGCCTTCTTCAACAGCAGTGTGCTGGCTGCGTCTGCAGCCCTCATCAGCCTTTTCGTCGCAATTCCCTTGTCCTATCTGGCGGTCGCCCGCCGCAATACGCTGGCGCGCGTGCTGGATGCGGTGATCCACGCGCCTTACGCTGTTCCAGGCACGGTGTTGTCGATCGGCGTGATCGTCGTTTTCCTGCCGCCACTGCCGCTCATCGGCGTCTCGATCTACAACAGCCTGGCGATCTTGCTCGTCGCCTACCTCGCCCGCTTCCTGCTGCTCGCCCAGCGCCCCGTGAGTGCAGCCATCGCGACGCTTGATCCGGCACTCGATGAAGCCGGCAGCACCGTCGGCGCAAGTGCGATGCGGCGAATGGCCGAGATCGTCACGCCGGCCACATTGCCTGCGGCACTCGCCGGCGCTCTGCTCATTTTCATGATGGCCTTCAACGAGCTCACGGTGTCCGCGCTGCTATGGTCGACGGGAAACGAGACACTTGGCGTGATGGTGTTCCAGCTGCAATATGAGGGCAATTCTCCCGCCGCGGCAGCCTTGGCCACCTTGATTGTCGCAATCACGCTGTCGCTTGCGGGGGTCCTCGGCGCGATCGGCGAACGTTGGTCGCCGGGCGCCGTCCCCTGGCGGATCTAGAACTCGCGGGCCAATCAGCCAGCCGCGGCCTACTTCGTATCGATGCGGTAGTGACGGAGCTTGTCGTCGTCGATCTGCACACCGATGCCTGGCTTGGTCGACGGCGTCAGGCGGCCATCCTTGACGACGAGTTGATCGACCACGAGCTGGTCCGAAAGAATGGTATAGAAATCGAGTTCCCCGGGCTCGCGGGCGACGCTCGGGAATGCCGATCCGAACGCAAGACCGGCAGCGGCGCCGATCATGCCGTCGGCCTGCGAACCGATCAGCGCGCGCGCTCCCAGCGCCTCGGCCAGCGCGACCAGCTTCGCCGAGTCCGTAAATCCCGTCCGCGTGGTCTTGATGCTGAGCGCGCGCGCCGAGCCGGTCGCCAATTCGCGCGCCGCATCGGCGATCGTGGACGCGCTCTCATCGGCCATGACAGTCACCGGGATTTGGCGCGCAAGGCGTTGGCGCCCGATCAGGTCCGAGGCGGGGCTCGGCTCCTCCACCAGCTCGACGCCATAGTCAGCCATCACGGTCAGCGCGCGGATCGCCTGCTCCGCGGTCCATCCATGATTGGAATCCACAAAGATGAACGCGTGGTCGCCCACGGCCTTGCGCACCGCTGCGACGCGCGCGATGTCCTCGCGAACGTCGCCGCCGGTCTTGATCTTGAACGCCGTGAGGCCTTGGCTGCGGGCCACCTCGGCTGCCTCCTCGCCGGCTTCGTCTGGCTCGCCCGTCAGCAGATGGCTGACGCGCATGGATTGGCCAGTCCCGCCAAGCAGCCGCCAGCACGGCATGCCGGTTGCCTTGCCGCGCAGGTCATGCAGGGCAATATCGATTGCGCCATGGACAGTGTTGTTGGCGATGATCCAGGCGACACGCGCGCGGTTCTCCTCAACCGCGAACGGATCGGCTCCGATCAGCGCCGGCTCGAACCAGAGCCGGACCGCTTCGACGATCGAGGCTTGCGATTCGCCGTACACGAAGGACCGCACGACGGCTTCGGAAACGCCAACAAGACCTTCGTCCGTATGGACACGAATGAGGACATGCTCGGCTCCATCAAGGGTTCCAGACGCTGCGACAATCGGATGGCGATACGGGATCGTGTAAGGCACGCACTCAATTCGCGTAATTTTCAAAAGCTTGCTCCCATTCGCCGGCCCAACGTCACACGCATCGGCAAGTTCCGCATGCCGTTCGAGACCAGAATCCGTTTTGGCGCCAGCCGCCTATTTCGCCACGGAATTCCTCAGATTGATGCCGTTGGTCTCCGGCGTCAGCAGGGCCGTCACCAGTCCCAAGATCGACACCGCCATCAGAATATACGCCGGCGACACCGGCGAGCCGGAGCTGGCGACAACATAGGTTGCCAGAAGCGGCGTGAATCCGCCGAAGATCGCGAAGCTGAGATTGTAGGCCAGAGCGTGGCCCGACTGGCGCATCGAGGTCGGAAACAATTCCAGCGAGGCGGCGAAATTGCTGCCGGCATAGAGACAAAGCCCGATGACGAGAAGCAGCTGTCCGCCCATCGCGCCCGTCACGGTGCCGTCTGATGCCCACATGAAGGCGGGATAGACGAACAGGAGCAGCCAGACCGCGCCGGCAATCAGAAGCGGCCGTCGCCCGAACCGATCCGCCAGAGCGCCGCCGAACGGAAGCAGCAGGAAGATCAGAACATTCGCCGCCGCATTGGTGATCAACGCCGGCGTTGTTCCAACTTTCGCGGTCTGCAGCAAAAACGTGTACATGTAGCCGAGCAGCGTATAGGCGGTCACCGCCTGCAGCGCCGTCAGGAACACCGCGTTGACGGCCGATCCCGCCGTACTGGTCGCGGCTGATTTGATCGGATTGGCGTCGCCGCTCTCCCGCCGGGCCTCGCGCGACTCTTCGGGATCATCAAGATTGCGGCGCAACCACAGCCCGACCACGCCCAGCACGCCACCAAACAGGAACGGCACGCGCCACGCCCATTGGGTGTAGGATTCGTCGCCGACAATGGCGCGCAGCCCGTAAATCAAAGCCGCAGCCAACGCCACCGGCAAGAAACCCCAGCCACCGATCAAGGCAGCCCATCGCGCGCGCTGATTGCTCGGCGCCGATTCAAGGGCGTAGCTCAGGGCACCGCTGGTCTCCCCCGCGGCAAAACAGCCTTGGCCAAGCCGGCACAGGATCAGGAGGATCGGGGCCAGGATGCCGTAGGATTCATAGGTCGGCAGCAGGCCGGTCAGAAATGTCACGCCGCCCATCAACAACACGGTGAGACTGAGCGTGCGCATCCGCCCATATCGGTCTCCCAGATAGCCGAAAAAAGGGCCGCCAATCGGACGCGCCAGCAGCGCCAGCGCATAGACCAGGAACGTGCTCAACAGCGCCGCTGTCGGGTCCGTTCGCGGAAAGAAATGCATCGCCAACACGGGCGCCGTGAGGGCGTAGATGTGAAAATCGTACCATTCTACAAAAGCGCCGATCGCGGCCCCGTTGAGCCGTTGGCGCGGAGTTATCCCGGACAAGACGTCAGCCATTTTCTCTCCCCCGATTTTTGCGCACGCTATCCCGCGTTGCTTTTTTGCTTGATTTCTTGGCTAACAGGCTTGCACTCGGCCAACAATTAACGAATTCTGCAGCACTAATCTCGAAACGTGCTCAATGGGGATGGTGATGGACCTCGCTTTGCTGCGGCGTCTCAGCCTCAATCACCTGGCGACCTTCATCACGATCGCGGAATCCGGGTCGTTCCGCAGCGCGGCCGTTCGCCTCAACATCTCGCAGTCGGCACTCAGCGTCCACATCAGGCAGCTTGAACGGATGCTCGAAGTGAAGCTGCTCGATCGCACGACCCGTTCCGTCGCCTTGACCGCGGAAGGATACCGCCTGCTCCCGGTCGCGCAAATGCTCGCGACCGAGTTGACGGGGACAGCCAAACTGCTGACGGAGGAAGCGCGCGCCAAGAAGCGTATCGTTCGTTTTGCAACCGTGCCCTTCACGCTCAGCCGCTGCCCCCCCGATCTGCTGAAGACGTTTTGCGACCGGCATCCCGGCATCGAGGTTCGCTTGGCGATCCGGGAGTCCTCGACGATGGCCGAGGAACTGGTCAAGAACGGAGAGGCTGACATCGGCCTGGTTTACCGAAAACCGGAGCATGATGGACGCGACTTCTGCGCGGTCTTCTACGAAACTCTCATGGCTGTCGTGCCCGCTGGAGAATCCGCTTTTGCGGGGATGACCGGGGTCACGCTGCGCGAACTGGCAAGATTCCCCTTCGTCATTCAGCCGGAGGGAACGTTCATGCGCGAGGTGCTGGATTCCAACTTCGCGTCTCAGAACATCGAAATCAGAAGCGACTACGCCGTCCTGCACGCCGACGGGCTGATCGCGCTGGTGAGAGCAGGCCTCGGCGTCGCGGTTCTGCCGGCTGGCGTTCTTTCGCTTCTCAATGTCGATGGCTGTCGGGTGATTCCGTTGAAGGAAGTCAGCCAGCAGCCTGTCGGGCTGATCCTGGCGCCGAAAGTGCCGAGTTCGACAGCAACGCTAGCCTTGCGGGACTTCATTCTCGAGACGAGCCGCGAGCACTGAATTCGGACGCGATGAAGCCAGGCTCGACGCGAGAGAGCACGAGGCGCGCTGCCCGGGTCGCGATGTTGCCAGCCAATGAGCAGTATGCATATTGGCGTGTGTGATGGGTGGTTTGCACGGCTTGGCGCGCCTATCGCTCGATGAGGGGGCTACTCGTGTTGACACGGTGGAAAATTGCCTCCGCAGCGGTGGTGATCGGCGCGATTGCCGTGGTCTTCGCCGGACGAGCAGGCTGGCTCGATGCGGCGGACCGCCCGCCTTCCGTGCCGCTCGCCGGGACGATGCCCGGCGTCGCAGCGCTCGGCCGAGTTGAACCGCAAAGCGAGATCATCAATCTCGGGGCCGGGGCACCCGCCGATCGGCTCGATTCCCTCCTGGTCAGCCGGGGGGACGGCGTGAAGCGTGGCCAACCCCTCGGATATCTTGCCGGATACGCCGAACAAGTCGCAGAGCGCGAGTTCAACCGCGCGCAGCTGACAGAAGCTCAACAAAAGCTGACGAGCCAGATCGCCCTGGATGAATTGCGGATAGCTGCCGCAGAAATCAAGCAGCGGCAGGTGAAAGAAGTGACGCCTGCCCGGATCAAGGCACAGGAAGGCACGGTGGCGAGCCTCGAGGCGGCGCTTGCCAACGACAAGGAAATTCTCTCCGCGCAGCTGGCCTTGTCTGAAAAGGGTGCCACCACGCAGCGTTTGCGCGACAATCAACAAACCTTGGTGCAGCGCGACGAAGCCGATCTGAACGCGGCACGCGCTCGTCTCAGCGAATTGACCCAGCAATTCGAGCTCGACCAGATCGACGCGGCAATCCAGATTCGGCAGGCGCGGGCGAGCCTCGAGCGGGCGAAAGCAGATATCCCCGTGCTTTCATTGCAGCGCCAGATCGAATTGGCCGATGCGAGAGCACAAAAGCTGACGGTGATCGCTCCGATCGACGGACGAATCCTCAATATTCTTGTGCGGCCGGGTGAACAGGTCGGAAGCGGCGCCATCCTGACCCTCGGCGATACGTCGGTGATGCGCGTGGTCGCAGAAGTCTATGAGACCGACATTTCCCGCGTTCACATCGGACAGCGGGCAAAGATCAGCAGTCGGGCGTTGCCGCAGCCACTGGCAGGCAAGGTGGTTCGCATAGGCAACATGATCTTCAAGAACGACGTTTTGAATGTGGACCCGGCGGCTCGGGCGGATGCGCGTGTGGTGCAGGTCTGGATCGAACTCGATGACGCAAAGTCGACCGAGAACCTGACCAATCTGACGGTCGATGTCGTAATTGACGGCACCGAAGCGACGGCGGCGCAATCCGCCACCCAGCGTTAGGGGAATGTTGGTCGCCTGGCGCATGTTGATGCACGAGAAAGGCCGCAGCGCGCTTGCGATCTGCGGCATTGTCGTGGCGCTGCTGTTGATCTTTCTCCAGCTCGGCTTCTATTTTGCAGTGCCCAGGGGCGGCATGCTGATCTACGACACCATCCGCTTCGATATCGTGCTGGCCTCCCCGGACTATGCCTATCAAGCCCAGTCAGGCACGATCCCGCGGCGGCGCCTTTATCAAGCCTTGGCCTTGCCGGACGTCCGGGAAGCCCTTCCCTTTTACCAGGCCACCGGCGAGTGGATGGCCGCGTCCTCCGGCACCGCACGGGACGTTTTCATCATGGCGTTCGATCCCGCGCAGCGCATTTTCGACGTCGAGGATATCGAAGCCGGGCGCTCGCAATTGCGCCGGCCTGATACCATCCTCGTCGACACGGCAACACGACGGGAATTCGGCGAATTGACGTCCGACCGGATCGTCGAAATCGAGCGACGCGCCGAGATGATCGCCGGCACATACCGGCTCGGCACAGGCTTTGTCGGTCTCGGCGCCGCGATCACCAGCGATCAGAATTTCGTGCGGATTTTTGCCAATCGCAGCCTTGCCGATGTCAGCCTTGGCCTGCTTCGGCTGGCCCCGGGAGCCGATGCTCGCGTCGTCGCCGCGCGCCTTCGGGAGATCATGCCAGCCGATACCGCTGTGATGACGCGCGCCGAACTGACCAACCACGAAGTGCGATACTGGACCACGCGCACCTCGACCGGCCTTGTCTTCGGTTTTGGTGCGGCGATCGCGTTCGTGGTCGGAATGGTGATCGTCAATCAGATCCTGTCTACCCAGATTCTCCGTCAATTGCCGCAATATGCCACCTTGAAAGCCATCGGCTATACCAATGGCGATCTGCGCCAGATCATCGTATCGCTCGCAGCCCTGATGGCGATCATCGCCTATCTGCCCTCAGTCATCCTTGCCACCGGGATTTATGCCGTGCTTCGCCGGGCGACGCTGCTGCCCGTCGATATGACGTCGACGCGCTTATTGGCAGTGCTGCTGATCGCTTTGACGATGTCTGCGATCTCCGCGCTCGCATCGACACGGATTCTTCAACGCGCCGATCCGGTGGATCTGTTTTAGTGTGGTGGTTCAGAAGTTCTCTTCACTGTTTCCGCGAGTCCTTCAAGAGAACTTCTGAACCAAAACCACACTAGAATCATAAATTTGCTAGTGTCCCTTTGATTCCGAAGTTCGCATCAGAGGAGGCTGCAGAGTATTGCGAACTTCAGAATCGGGGCACTAGCCATGTCGGGCCGCCTGCTTGCCATGTTCGGATTTGACGGCGTACCGCTGGCGCTGCGCAACATGCTGGCGAACAAACGACGGCTCGCGCGCTCGACCGGCGGCATTGTGTTTGCCATTGTGCTGATGCTGATGGAGTTCGGCTTTCGCGACGCCTTCCTGGATTCGTCGCTTCAGCTGATCCGCCATATCGATGCTGAGATCGTCCTAGTCAGTTCTACAAAATATCGCACCGGCCGCAAGGATGCCTTCTCTCGCCGCCAGCTCTACCAGGCGAACGCCGTCGCGGGCGTGGCGTCGGTCCGTCCGATCTATGGCGACGTCACGGTCTGGAAAAATCCGCAGGATCAGAAGGTGTTTCCCATCAACGTCTATGGCTTCGATCCGGATGCATCTCCATGGCTATGGCCCGACGTGAATGCCCGGCGGGACGCGCTCAGGCAGCCGGACACCGTTCTGTTTGATGCGCACGCGCGTCATTTTCTCGGCAGGGCAGATGAAGGAATCACTACGGAGGTCGGCCGCCGGTCGGTCAAGGTGGTTGGAACGTTCACGCTCGGTCCGGATTTCCTGGCCGACGGCACGCTTCTGATGAGCGACCGCACCTTTCTGAAAATGTTCGCCGGCCATCAACTTGGACCGGACGAACTCGCCGATATTGAGTTTGGAGCGATCAAAGTCCGCGCGGGCGCGGATCCCGGGCTTGTGCAGGCCGATTTGCGGAAGGTCTTGCCATCCAGTGTGGTTCCCCTGACCAAAGCCGAGTTGCTCGCTCTGGAGACCGATTTCCAGAGGCGGACATCGTCCGTCGGTCCGATCTTCGACCTCGGCGCGGTGATCGGCTTTGTCGTCGGCATGCTGATTTCCTATCAGATCCTGTACACCGACCTCAGCGATCAGCTTCCGCAATATGCGACGCTGAAAGCGATCGGCTTCGACAATGCTTATCTGGTGCGAAGCGTCCTCGAGCAGGCTGCTCTGTATGCCTTCGCAGGTCTGCTGCCAGCCTGGCTGATGGCGTCCGTCCTGTATTACCTCGTGGGCGAAATCACCTTGCTACCCATGCACCTCACGCTCAGCCTCCTGGGGATCAGTGCGGCTCTGACCCTGCCCATGTGTCTGCTGTCAGGCCTGGCAGCCGTCCGCCGCGTGCTGAACGCCGATCCGGCGGAGGTGTTCTGATGGAAAGGCCCGCGCAGCCGGTCGTGACCGTGGAGCGTGTTGACCATCATTTTGGTGAGGGCGACGCGCGAAATCAGGTGCTATTTGACAACAGCCTGCAAATCGGTGCCGGCGAACTGGTGGTGATGACGGGACCGTCAGGGTCCGGCAAAACGACGCTGCTAACGCTTATCGGCGCCTTGCGCTCCGTTCAGCGCGGCCGCATCGACGTACTCGGTCATGATTTGTCGAGATTGCACGCTGGCGATCTTGTCGCGGTTCGTCGCGAGATCGGCTTCATCTTCCAGATGCACAATCTGTTCGAGTCGTTGACGGCCCTGGAAAACGTCATGCTGGCGATGAAGCTCGGTCCCTGCCCCGCCGATCAAAGGGAGCAGGTCGGCCGGCACATGCTGGAACGCCTGGGCCTCGGCCACCGCTGCAGCTACAAGCCTCGCGCCTTGTCGGGAGGGCAGCGCCAGCGTGTCGCGGTCGCGCGCGCGCTCGTCAACGAACCGAAGCTTGTTCTGGCCGACGAGCCAACGGCCGCGCTCGACCGGGATTCAAGCCAGGTCGTCGCCGGATTTCTGAAGGATCTGACGGTCAATCATGGCCGCACAGTTATCATGATCACTCATGACAGCCGGCTCATCGATCTGGCCGACCGGGTCGTCAACATGGTGGACGGTGCGATCCGGTCGAATGTTGTCTTGAGCGAAGCCGTGGCGATCTGCGAGTTTCTTCGCGGTCTCGCGCTGTTCGAAAAGCTGTCGCCGGCGGAATTGACCAATGTCGCGGCGAAGATGAAACGGGTGGCCTTCGATCCACGCGATATCATCATTCGGGAAGGAGACTCCGGCGAGGATTTCTTTCTTATCCGGGACGGTGCGGTCAGTGTCTTTCAGACGTCGGCAGGTCCGAACCCGATCGCAACCCTCGGCACCGGACAATGCTTCGGCGAACGGGCCCTGATTGCCGATGAGCCACGGAACGCCACCATTGTCGCGGCCAATGCTGTCGTGGCCTACAGCCTGGGCAAGTCCGATTTTCGCGCGGCTGTCGCCGCCAGTCCGAGTTTCCGCGATCAGCTCTACGAAATCTATTTCCAGAGGCAGTAGGCCTGCCGCCCAGACAGCGCCTCGCCAGCGGCAGCGCTTCATCGCCTGGGCTGCCATCGCAACGGGAACCAGGCGACGGTCACTTGCCCGCCCCGCCCGCGATCCGGCGGCTATCGGCCTGCACTTATGAAGCCGATAAGAACACAACTATACCTGGCTTTTTCTTTACTCTTCCCGCTTGCCGTCACCGGACCCCGCATTTAGCGTTGAAAAAACTGAGATTTCGGCCTGTCTCTGATCGGACGAGCAACCGGTCTTTTCGTTTGTGGGTCGAAGCAAATCGAGGAAGCAGCAGCACGCATTCCAGAAACCGGCTGCGATTGCCTCACGCCTCAAGCCTGAAGACTTGCCGATGAGGTGCTCACGGAAAGCAAGCGCGTCCGTCTCCAATCCCTCCGATGTCCGATCGGCGCCATCGAAGACATGAAAGACCGCCGTGTCTTCTCGGCGCGGGCCGATACCAACGGCGCCGCCGCAACAAAAACGGTCATCGAACATGACCGCTGTCCCACAAGGGACAGTGACCTGAACACCAGCAACAGGGAGCAAATCCATGGTGAAATGGCTTGGAAAATCCGCAAGGGCCGCGGTGAGGCCGATCTGCGTTCTGGCGGCCGCAGCCCTCATGACGGTCACCCTCTCCGCCAACGCCCGATCGGCCGACATTGTGACCGTTTCGACGTCGACGGAAACTCTGGATGCGTTTGTGCCGTTACTCGGTGGCGACGCCGGCATTTTTGCCAAGCATGGAATCGAGCTCCGTTACGTGCGCGGTGTCGGCGGCCCGGCCATGATCACCGCTGTCGTCGGCGGCTCGGCCGATATCACCCATGTGGCCGCATCGCAGATCCTGCTGGCGATCGACAAAGGAGCGGCGCTGACCGTCCTGTCCGGCAATTACGACATCGATTACACCTTCATTGCCCAAAAAGGCCTTGGGATCGATCTCAAGCAGCCTTATCCAGCAATCCTGAAGCAACTGAAAGGCAAGACGGTCGGAGTCGCCGTGCGGGGCGGCACCAGCGAAGGCTATGTGAGAAAGATGTTTGCGGACGCAAGCATGGATCCTGACAAGGACATCACAATGATCGCCGTCGGCACCGGCGCGGCCGCTGCGGCCGCCTTCATCAATCATCAGGTTGATGCGATGGTGAACATCCCGCCGAGCTCGAGCGTCGTCGGACCCGACGGCTATGATCTCGTGGTCAATCTGGATACGACGCGCGCGAAGGTCTACGGCCGGAATTACCTGTTCACGGTGTTCAGCGCGAACCCGGATTTTGTGAAGGGAAGGCCCAATGTTGCCTTGAACTTCTGCAAAGCGGCGATGGAAACGATCGCTTACATGAAAGACCCCGCCAATGCAGCAAAGGTCGTCGGCTTCACGGCGGCCAAGCTGAACCTCAGCCAGGCGCAGGCCAAGGAAATCGTCGATGTGTATTTTACCGGATTCGACATCAAGCTGACCAAGGACCGCTGGAATGAGATGAAAAAGTTCGGCTTTCCTGTGCCGGACTGGACCACACACGTCTTCGAACCTTGCGCCAATCTGGCATCGAACTAGGACCGGGATGTCCGTCCAGACCGAAACAGAACCGAACGAAAGAGGCAGGAGCGCAACGCTGCTGCCTTCGTCCGTCGCCGTGAAACGCGTATTTGGCCAATTCCTTGTCGGGGCCGCGCTCCTGGTCATATGGCAGCTGACTTACATGACGGGGATCGTCAAGCCGCTGATCGCGCGCAGCCCCGGCCAGGTGTTCTGGTTTTTTATACGCCTCTGCGACGACGGGACATTGTGGCCTGCGTTTTATTCGACGCTGGAAGCAACGCTCGCCGCCTTCGCACTGTCGGCAATCGTCGGCGTCATTCTCGGGATCGGCCTCGGCCTTTTTCCGAGAGTCGAGGAACTGCTCGATCCGTATATCAGTGCGTTCAACGCGATGCCGCGCATCGCCCTTGCGCCCGTCTTCGTCCTGATCTTCGGCATTGGACAGGCCGGCAAGATCGCGCTGGCGTTCAGCGTCGTGGTTTTCATCATGCTGGTCAACGCCAGGGCCGGGATCCGGACGGTCGATCGGGACATCCGGCTGATGGTGACGGTCGCCAACATTTCCAAGCGCGATATGTTCGTTAAGGTTCTGCTGCCGAGCGCAGTGCCTTCGATCTTCGCAGGCTTGCGCCTTGGCATCATCTACGCGCTGTTGGGCGTCATCACCTCGGAAATTTTGGCCTCGCGCGTCGGGCTTGGACAGCTGATTGCGCAATATGCCGGAACATTCCAGCTCGAAGGCGTGTACGCGGTGATCATCGTATTGGCGATCGTAGCGACGGTGCTGAACACCGGCATGGCATGGGCGGAATCGCGTATCCTCGGAGCCCGCGCATTATGAAAGATGATACGATGGCGCGGCCGCTTAGGGCAGCCTCGACCGCGCCTCTGGCGGCACAAGTCGCTCACGTCACCGTCGAATTCGAAGTTGGCAAGGGCACCGTGCGCGGATTGGACGACGTCTCCTTCGACCTGCGCGAGGGAGAACTCCTCGTACTCGTCGGCCGCAGCGGCTCCGGCAAGACCACGGCCTTGAACGTGTTGGCCGGTCTCGTCGAAGTCACGCGCGGCGACGTTCTCGTGCTCGGCCAGCCGCCGGTCGTCGCGCGGCCGCAACTTGGCTACATGTTCGCGCGTGATGCCCTGCTGCCCTGGCGCAATGCCATCCGGAACATCGAGTTCTCGCTCGAGGTCCGCGGATTCGGCAAGGTCGAGCGCAAGAGCCGCGCGCGGGAGTTCCTGGACCTGGTCAAGCTGGGACGCGTTGCGTTCAATTATCCGAGCCAAATGTCACAGGGGCAGCGACAGAGGGTGGCGCTCGCACGCACATGGGCTCCAAATCCGAAAATTCTGTTGATGGACGAGCCATTCTCGGCACTGGATGCGGAAACCCGCGAAGGTCTTCATGACGAGTTTGTGCGGATGTGGGCGGCAAGCAAAAAGAGTGTCGTCTTTGTCACGCACGATCTGAATGAAGCCATTACGCTGGCGGATCGGGTTCTGGTTTTCAGCGAGGGCCGGATTGCGAAGGAATTCACGATACCATTTGCCCGGCCGCGCGACGTCGTCGACATCGCAGCCGATCCGGTGGCGCGGGAGATTTACAAGGAGATTCGCCAACTCCTGTATCATTGATCGAGGCAGGCTCCGCCGTTCTGCAGGCCCTCACCACATGACATCGCCGCCATTGGGAGACAGGCTCTGCCCGATCATGAAGCTTGCCTCGTCAGTGGCCAGATAGACATAGGCCGACGCCACCTCGTCCGGCGTCCCGACCCGTCCTATCGGAAGCTGCGCCGCCTTCCAGGCCTTCCATTTCTCGTCGGTGTTCACCCACATCTGGGTGGCCGTCGGGCCTGGACAGACGCAATTGACCGTGATGCCCTTGTCGGCAACTTCCTGCGCAACAGAGACGGTGAGCGCGACGACGCCGGCCTTGGCCGCACAGTAAGCGGCCTTTCCGGGCGCGGGCTTGTGGGCCAGCTGCGAGGCCGTATTGATGATGCGTCCGTATTTTCGTTCGATCATATGAGGCAGGGCATGCTTCATTGCCAAGGCAACGCCCTTCAGATTGACCTCGATGATACGATCCCATCTGTCGAAGCTCAGATCGACCAGAGGATCGGAGCCGGCTGCAATGCTTGCATTGTTGACAAGAATGTCCAGCTTCCCGAAACGGGAAATGACGGATTGGATCGCGCTTGCAACGCTCGCGTCATTCCGCACGTCGCATTCCAGTTGCAACATGTCCGCCGAGTCATGCGAGGCAGCGTTGTCCAAATCGCCGACTGCAACTCTTGCGCCTTCGGCCGCCATCCGGCGCGCAACCGCGGCGCCGATGCCATTGGCGAGTTTGCCGCCGATGATCAGAGCCGATCGTCCATCCAGGCTGCCCTTGGCCATTGCTGATTCCTCCGCTTTCTTAGGGAACGGTTGACCCGGCCAGGCGGCCGCCGGATAACGCGCGTTCAGCGCTTTTTCGTCGCCAGCAAACGCAGCCAATCAGATCGTGTCAAGATCATCTTTCAGAAGACGGAATTGCGCGATTCTGGAAAGCTTCACGACATTCGGCAAAGATGAACTTGCGTCATCCGTGATTTGCCGTAGCATGAGGCAGATCTCGTTCACGGCCAAAAATAAAAATACAGGAGATTTGAGACCTCTACGCCGTGCCTGATCAGCAGATATCCCGCATTCTCGATACGCCGCAGCCAGCACGCTCCTGCACTCACGCAGCCGCGCAAACCTGTTCTCAAAGGGACGTAAAATGCAACGCGATACCGGACTCTATCGTTATGTACCCTATCGCGGGCGTCCGAAAATCAAATGGCCGAACGGCGCGCATGTGGCGTTCTGGGTTGCGCCGAACATCGAGCATTATGAATTGCGGCCTCCGGGCAGCTTGAAGCGCAGACCCTGGGGCCGCCCCGAACCCGATGTTCTCAACTACAGCTGGCGCGACTACGGCAACCGCGTCGGGTTCGATCGCATCGCAGACACGATGGCGCGTTATGGCGTCCGGGGTTCGGTCTCGCTGAACGCGGCGGTCTGCGATCATTTTCCTGATATCATCGAGCGCTGCATGGAGCTGAAGTGGGAGTTCTTCGGGCACGGCATCTACAACACCCGCTACATGTACGATCTTCCGGAAGAAGATCAGCGTCACATGATTCGCGATTGCCGCGACACCATCAAAAAGAAGACCGGCCAGACGGTCGACGGCTGGCTGACGCCGGCCATCACCAGCACATTCGAAACGCCTCATATCCTCGCCGATGAAGGCCTGATCTATTCGCTCGATTACTTCCATGACGATCAGCCGCTGCCGCTGAATACGCGCGGCCGGCGGATGGTCAGCGTGCCCTATTCGCTCGAAGTCAACGATCCGCCGCTGCTGATATGGCGTCACACCTCGCCCCGGGGCTACGTCGATATCCTCAAAGCGCAATTCGACAGGCTCTATGCGGAAGGCGCAACCAACGGGACCGTGATGGGCGTTCCAGTTCACCCCTATGTTCTGGGACAGCCCCACCGACATCCCGCGTTCGCGGAGGTGTTGTCGTACATCACCTCGCACGACAAGGTCTGGCTGGCGACAGGGCGAGAGATCGCCAATTGGTACATCCAGCATCACCTGGATGAAGTCAGCGAGTGGATGAGCGGCCTGAAGGGGAATTGCTGAGATGGCGATCGTACATCATTATTTGACCTATCCGCTCCGCAGGCCGGGCACTGACACCGACCGATACGAATACCGTCGCATGCGGAATGCGCCGCCGTTGCGGCTGCCGAATAACGCTCGGCTCGGCGTGTTCATCATGGTTCCCGTGGAATGGTATCCCCTCAACAACAGCAACCATCCCTTTGTCGCGGTGGGCGGGTTTACCCGCGCCTATCCGGACATTCACCATTACACAGCCCGTGATTACGGCAACCGCGTCGGCATTTTCCGGATGATGGATGTATTCGCCGCTTATGGCGTCAAACCGACAGCGGCCATGAACTCGGCTATCGCGGAGCGCTATCCTCTCCTGAGCGATGCGATCTGCGCCGAAGGCTGGGAAATCATGGCTTCCGGTATCGATATGGCGCAACTGCACCACACCGATCTCGACGTCGAGACCGAGAAGGAACGGGTTCAGAAGGCGATCTCGACGCTGAGGAAACTGACGGGCCAGCCGATCAAGGGCTGGCACTCGCCGGAGCATTCGGAATCCTGGGTGACGCCCGACCTGATCGCCGCCGAGGGCGTGACCCACTTCGCCGATTGGACCAATGACGAACTGCCTTACAAATTCAAGGTCAAGAGCGGCAGCCTCGTTGCTCTGCCAGCTCCCTACGAATTGGCCGACCGTACGATCCTACATCATCACGTCAACTCGCTTGCGGACTACGAGGATCAAATCCTGTCGGCGTTTCGGCTGTTGCTCGAGGAATCTTCGCCGGAGCGCAGTCGCATCTTCGCGGTGTCGTTCACGCCCTGGATCATGGGACAACCATACCGGATCGCAGGCCTCGAACGTATCTTGAAGGCTGTATTTTCCCAATCCGGCGTCGTGGCGCTCTCGGCACAACAACTCGCCGACGCGTTTCTCGCGTCGCAATAGTCGTCGCGGAGACTCCTTTTGTGCCGTGAGGGAGCGAACGCACCGCGCGGGCTTCCGAGAAACCGCGTTGCCGCGTCGGGTGGCACGGCGCATGATGCGGCGTGATATATTGCGCGCGCGAACGGCCGCACCGGCATCGATCAAGGATAGTTCCAAACTCAGCGATCAATAACCTCTCACGCAGGTTCGCTTGACACGAAGTTGCGGATGACGAGAATCGAGAAGACTTGATGGCCGCGTTTGACTGGGCTGCCCTGGCCTCGGAGACGTCGTTCAGATGTCCGATGTCGTCTTGCAAACAAAAGACCTGAAAAAGGACTTCCAGGGCTTCCGCGCTGTCGATGGTGTGAACTTAACGATTCGGCGTGGACACATTCACGCGATCATCGGTCCGAACGGCGCCGGCAAGACCACTGTCTTCAACATGCTGACGAAGTTCGTGGCGCCAAGCAGCGGCCAAATTGTCCTCGACGGCCAGGACATCACGGCAGTCGGCGCTGCCGATGTAGCGCGCTTGGGAATGGTCCGCTCCTTTCAGATTTCTTCGACGTTCAAGCGACTGACCGCGTTGCAGAACGTTCGCGTCGCGTTGATGAGCTTTGGCAACGAGACGCGCCGCTTCTGGAGTTCCCATCGCGACATGGAGCGCTATAACGAGCCCGCTCTCGCCTTGCTGTCATCCGTCGGGCTCGAAAAATGGGCGAACCATACGGCGGCGCTGTTGCCCTACGGGCGCAAACGAGCCCTGGAAATCGCGACAACGCTCGCGCTGTCGCCGAAGGTCTTGTTGCTCGATGAGCCGACCTCCGGAATGGCGCAGGAAGATATCCAGCAGGTCACGGATCTGGTGAAATCGCTGGCGGGCGATCGCACCATCGTCATCGTCGAGCATAATCTCAAGGTCATTTCGGACTTGGCCAACACCATCTCGGTCCTGGCGCGCGGTCGCGTCATCGCGGAAGGCTCATACGAGGTGGTTTCGCGGAACGCCGACGTAAGAAGCGCTTATTTGGGCGGGGCGCATGGCTAGGACCGCCGATCTGACATTCCGGGCACTCGCATGATGGCATCATCGTAATGCAACGAGACACAAGAGAATGCACGACTTCTCTTTGAACCTGTTCATGGGCCATCTCTTTCTTGGCCTGATCAACGGCGCTTTTTACGCCCTGCTCAGTCTTGGGCTCGCCGTCATCTTCGGAATGTTGCATGTCATCAACTTCGCGCACGGCATGCAGTACATGCTTGGCGCGTTCGCTGCGGTCCTGCTCGCCGAATATTTTGGCATCGGTTACTGGTGGGCGCTGCTGGTCGGCCCCGTGCTCGTTGGCCTCACCGGCTGGGTCACCGAGCGGGTGTTTCTGAGGCGGGTAGAGAACATCAGCGCGCTCTATGGCATGCTGCTGTGTCTCGGACTGGCCTATGTCGTTCAAGGCACGTTCCAGGCGATCTTCGGTCTTGCCAGCCTGCCTTACTCGATACCTTCCGAACTCGGCGGCGGCGTCAGTCTGCCCTTTATGTTCGTGCCGTATTACCGTCTGTGGGTGGTGTTCTTTTCGGCTATCGTCTGCTTCGGCACCTGGTACGTCATCGAGAGAACCCGTCTCGGCGCCTATCTCCGTGCCGCCACGGAAAATCCGGAGATCGTGCGAACGTTTGGAATCAACGTTCCTCGCCTTGTTACGCTGACCTATACGGCAAGCGTCGGACTTGCCGGCTTGGCCGGGGTGATGGCCGCGCCGATTTATTCTCCCCAGCCCTTCATGGGCAGCGACCTTCTGGTCATCGTGTTTGCCGTCGTCGTGATCGGCGGCATGGGATCGATGCTCGGCAGCATCCTGACCGGTTTCGGCGTCGGCATTCTGGAGGGCGTGGTTCACTATTTCTATCCGCAGGGATCATCGACGGCGATCTTCATCCTGATGGTCGTGGTCCTGGTGATCCGGCCTGCCGGTTTGTTCGGCTGGGTCGTCAACGCACCGAAGAACTCGATCGACAATGACGAGATTTTTGAAACTTCCCCACGCGTTGTAATCTGGACGGCTCTCGCCGCCGCCATCGTGCTGGCGATTCTTCCGACCTTTGTTTACCCCTACGTCGTGTTGCAGGCGGTCTGTTTTGCGATCTTCGCGCTGTCGGTCGGATTCCTCGTCACCTATGCCGGATTGATGTCGTTCGGGCATGCGATGTTCCTCGGCACTGGCAGCTACATCGCGGCACATTTGGCGCTGGACTGGAAAGTGCCGAGCGACCTGTCGATCATAAGCGGAATCCTCGCATCAGCCGCGCTGGCCTACCTGGCGGGAAAGGTGGCCTTGCGACGGCAAGGCATCTATTTTGCGATGATCACGATGGGGCTCGCCCAAATCGTGTACTTTGCGGCCCTGCGCCTGCCCTTCACCCGGGGAGAGGACGGCATTCAAAATGTGCCGCAAACCAAGATCCTCGGCTTCATCCCGCTGTCGAACCCGGTCGTGATGTATGTCACGATTTCGATCGTATTCCTCCTGGTCATTCTCGGGCTCGGCCGGATGGTCAACTCGTCGTTCGGCGAGGCGCTGAAGGCCATTCGCGACAATGAAGATCGCGCGATCTCCCTTGGTTACCGCACCAATCAGTATAAATTGACGGCCTTCGTGATTTCTGGCGCGCTGGCCGGACTGGCCGGCGCCTTGAAGGCGACGCTGGCGCAGAGTGCGACACTCGCCGACGTCCACTGGTCGACCTCCGGCAACGTCCAACTGATGGTTCTGATCGGCGGAATGGGCACGCTGTTCGGTCCGGTCGTCGGCGCCTTCGTCGTTTTCGGGCTGATGTATTATTTTGCCTTTCTCGGCGAATGGGTTCTCGTCGCGCAAGGCGCGGTGTTCGTCGCCTGCGTCATGGCGTTCCGGCGGGGGATGGTGGGAGAAGTGATTGCATTCGTTCGCAAGCGGGCCGCGAAGCGGGAACAGCAGCTTGCAAAGCCAGGCGAAGCTCGTGAAGTTTCGCTGTCGAATGCCCGATAGCCGGCCGGCGCACGCGTGAACGGCTCGGCCAGCGTTGATCGATCTCGTTCCAGGGTGATGATGTCATGGAATTCAACAAAGTGAGCGGGCGAGATCTTGTTGGTTACGCGGATCATCGCCCCGATCCGCGCTGGCCTGGCGGCGCCCGGGTCGCCGTTCAGTTCGCCATCAATTACGAAGAAGGCTCCGAATATACGGTGCTGAATGGCGACGGACGGACCGAAGTCGGTCTCGGCGAAATCCCGGGTGGACGCGTGCCGGATGGCCGGCGGGATATCGCCTTCGAAAGTATGTACGAATTCGGAAGCCGGGTTGGAATTTGGCGACTGCTGAGATTATTTGGCGAGCGGCAATTGCCGGTCACGATCTTTGGCTGCGCACAAGCGCTCGAGCGCAATCGACGCGTCACGGACGCCATCGCAAAAGCGGGCCTGGACGTTTGCTGTCACGGCTGGCGCTGGATCGAGCATTTCCGCTTGAGTGAAGACGAAGAGCGCGAGCACATCGAACGCGCGGTCGATTCGATCACCAAGACAACGGGCGAGCGTCCGCTGGGCTGGTATTGCCGCTACGGGCCAACCGAAGCGACGCGCCGCCTGCTGGTCGAGGAAGGCGGCTTCCTCTACGATTCCGACGCCTACAATGACGAACTGCCTTATTGGGTCGACGTCAGCGGCAAGACACATCTTGTCGTTCCCTACGTGCTCGACGCGAATGACGGCAAGTTTGCCCAAGCGGCTGGTTTCGGGACATCATCGGACTTCGAGACTTATTTGAAGGCCACCTTCGATCAGCTTTACGAGGAAGGCGCCCACAGTCCCGGCATCATGTCGGTGGGGCTTCATCCGCGCATGACCGGGAGACCAGGCCGCGCGAAGGCGTTGGCCGCCTTCCTCGATTACATCATGACCCGCGACCACGTTTGGATCTGTCGCCGAGTGGACATTGCACGGCACTGGGTTGAAACCCATCCCCCGATATCGGGAGCAGAAGTTGCCTGAGATGGCGTCGTCTCGGCAAGACATCCACCGCAGCGTGACCGCTGTGCGCACGTGCCAAGCGCCGAGGCTCGCCTCCGCTTGACCCTCCGTTGAAACGGAGCATAATCCAGACCACCGCCTGTCGAAAATCCCGGGCGGTTGCAGCGCATTAAATCACAATCGAACGAAAAAGCTGCCTCGCCCTGCGATCTATTCCTGCCGCTACAGAACCCCGGGTCGCACGAATGAGCTGACTTCACTGCAGAGGAGAAATGCAGATGGCTCTCAACAGACGACAATTGTTGCAATACTCGTCGGCGCTCGGACTGGCATCGGTCGCGCCGCGGCCTGCGGGAGCGCAGGCAACGAAGCCGTTCCGCATCGGCGTGCTGAACGATCAGTCATCGGTGTACGCATCGACCGGCGGGAAAGGATCCGTTTATGCGGTCCGGCTCGCCGTGCAGGATTTCGGCGGCCAGTTGCTCGGCCGTCCGATCGAAATCGTAAGCGCCGATCACCAGAACAAGGTCGAGATTGCGTCGGGCATCGCGCGTGAATGGTTCGACACCAAGGATGTCGAGGCCATTTTCGATCTCGCAAATTCCGCGACCGCACTCGCCGTGATGGGCGTGGCCAGCCAGGCCAACAAGGTCGTCGTGATCTGCAGCGGCGTGTCCTCGGCAATTTCCGAGAAAAACTGTACGCCAATTTCGTTCCAATGGATGCAAGACACCTACGCGAACTCGCGCGTTCAGACGCGCGCGCTGGTCAATCAAGGCAAGAAGAAATGGTTCTTGTTGAACCCGGACTACACGTTCGGGCAGGCGCTCGAGACCGACTTTACATCCGCACTCACGGCGTTGGGAGCCACCGTGGTCGGCAAGCAGCTGGTCCCCCTTGGCGGCACCGATTTCAGCGCCGCGATTCTGGCAGCGTCGCAGTCCGGCGCCGATGTCATTCAGATCGGCCAGAATGGCGCGGACCTCCGAAACCTGCTGAAACAAATCAAGGAATACGGGCTGGACAAGAAGGCCTCGATTTCCTCGAACATGAACATCAGCGATGTGATCAACAACGGCATCGAGGCGATGCAAGGCATTTTCGCCAGCGAATCGTTCTATTGGGATCTGAATGACGACACGAGAGCCTGGTCGAAGCGTTATATGGCGGAAATGACCATCCCCGCCAACGCGCTCCAGGCCGGCAATTACAGCGGCGCCCTGCACTACTTCAAGGCGGTCGCTGCGGTCGGCAACACGGCTGGTCTCGAGGTCGCGAAGGCCATGAAAGCGACGCCCGTCAACGATCTGATGAGCAAGAACCTGACCATTCTGAAAAATGGCCGCGTCGCGCGCGGTTACTATCAGTTCAAGGTCAAAACAGCGGCCCAGTCGAAGAGCAAATTCGACATCTATGAGGTCCTCGCCGAGCTTCCTCCGGAACAGATCATTCGTCCGATCTCCGAGAGCGAATGCCCGTTGGTCAAATCCTAGGTGGCGTCGCGAGTTCGCCTGCATTCGGGGCGTTCGGGATAATCCTGACCGCCCCGCCCCTTTTCTCAACCCGCGCATCGCGAAGCCTATCGGCCGGAAAGCAAGGCCGCGTGCGCGACCGTGTGTCCCGGAAATGAGTTCGCGATGATCGCCGCACCCGTCACCATCGTCACCGGCGCGCAACAGGGCATCGGTGCAGCCACCGTGCGTGCGCTCGCCCGCCGCAACATGAATTGCGTGGTGAACTATCTCGATGACGAGGCCGCGGCGCGAGAGGTCGTTCGGGACGCCGTTGCAATGGGCGTGCGGGCGGTTGCGGTGGCGGCAGACGTCTCGACATCCGACGGTGTCGCCCGGCTTATTGCGGCCGCGACCGATCTTGGCACGTTGTGGGCGTTGGTCAACAACGCCGCGATTTTTCCGCGCCGGCATCTGCTCGATCTGACGGACCAGGATTGGGACACGCTGATGAGCGTGAATCTGCGCGGGCCCTTCCTGTGCCTGCGCGAATGCGCGCGCGTCATGGTCGGCAACGGATCAGGCGGATCGATCGTCAATCTGTCATCGCTTGCGGCCGTGACTCCGTCGGGGCGCGGCACGCATTATGCCGCGGCAAAGGCCGGCATCATTGGTCTCACGCGCGCGGCGGCATCTGAACTCGGAGCCCACAAGATCCGCGTCAACGCGGTTGCGCCGGGACTGACGGACACGGCGCAGCCTCGCTACGGATTGACGGAAGAGAAAATCGCACAGGTCGCCGCGACCATCCCGATCGGCAATATGGCCAAGCCGGACGACATCGCCGACGTCATTGCCTTTCTGTGCAGCGACGAGTCCAGACACGTCACCGGCCAGGTGCTGCACGTGAATGGCGGACAGTATTATGGCTAGTACCGCCTATCTGAAGTCCCTGCACCATTTGTCGCCAACCCATCTCAGGGACTCCAGATAGAAAGCGGTACCAGAGTCATAGGCTTGCTAGTGCCCTTTGGTCTTCGACGTTCGTGTCGGTGGTCGCCGCGCTGGATCACGAACGTCGAAAACCGGGCACTAGCACGAATCTTCGGCGGAAAGCCGGCCGTTAATCGGCTGTTAAGAATGCCCGGCAACCGAACTTTTATTCTAGACGACTAATACTAGAATTATTGGCGCTTTACTCGGATTAATTGATTTGCTGCGATTTCAAAATCATATCCTGCGCATGATCGCCCGTGGCGAACCGTTGGACGCCACGCTGGACCAGTTGTGCGTCCACATCGAACCCTTGCTCGATGGAGGAAGCTGCACAATCCTCTCGGTGGATGCAGCAGGTTTGATTCATCCGCTGGCAGCCCCGAGCTTTCCGGAGGCCTACCGCACGGCGCTGGACGGTATCCCCGTCGGCCCGGATGTCGGCTCCTGCGGCACCGCCATCTATCATAACGTGCCGGTCACGGTGGAAGACATCGAACACGACCCGAAATGGGCGGCGTTCAAGACACTCGCCTTGCCGCTGGGCTGGCGCGCCTGCTGTTCCGTTCCGTTGACGAACGAACAAGGCAAGGTTCTCGGAGCGATCGCGCTTTATTTTCGGGAAAGGCGGGGCCCGACACTCGCCGAACGAAACGTGCTGAAAGCCTGCGTGGGACTGTGCGAACTGGCAATGCGTCGGCATGAGCGCGTGCTCGCTCGAGAGCGCCGGGCCACCCTGGATGCATTGACCGGCCTGCCGAACAGGGCCGCGTTCGACGATGCCTTGTCACGGATGCGGTGCGAATTGCCCGGCAGCTGGGGGCTTCTGATCGTCGACATCGACAATCTGAAGACCACCAACGACACGTTCGGCCACGATGTCGGCGATGCGCTCCTGCGGGTGGCGTCGCGGCAGATCGCTCAGTCGCTCGTGCCCGACACGACCTTCCGGATCGGCGGCGACGAGTTTGTCGCCATCATCCAGGATAAGACTGCCCTTCAGGACCTGGAGCGCAAAGCGTCCTGCGTGTTCGATGCGCTCGCCGCGCCGGCGGAGTGTGCGGGACACACGATCCTTCCCAAGGCCACGATCGGCGGCGCCATTCTTGCGCCGCAGGACCTGCAGCCCGAAAACGTTCACCGGCATGCCGATTTCGCGCTTTATCACGCGAAAGAGACGAAGCGCGGCGGTTTCATTCTATATTGGTCGGGCATCGGAACGAAAATCACGCACCGCCGTACCGCAATACGCGACGTGACGCTCGCCCTGCAGGAAGGCAGGATGGAAGCCTGGTATCAGCCGGTCTTCCGGCTGGATACGATGAAGGTCGCGGGCCTCGAAGCGTTGAGCCGCATGACGAATGCCTTCGGAACGGCGTTACCGGCTTCGCTGTTTCAAGAAGCCTTCGACGACGCTCATGTCGCAACGGAACTGACCGCTCACATCCTGGACATCGTTGCGAAGGATATCCGAAAGTGGCTGGATGCCGGTCTCCCGGTACCGACCGTCAGCATCAACGTCACCTCTGCCGACTTCTACAAGGGCAGCCTGCTGCCGCAGATCGAACACTCGCTGGGTGCTGCCGGCATTCCGCTGCACCATCTTGCCATCGAGGTCACCGAGAACGCCTATATCGGCCAGAGGGATCGCGTGGTCGCCGAGGGCATCGAGCAGCTCCGCCTGAAGCGCGTACGCGTCGCGCTCGATGATTTCGGCACAGGGTTCGCGGCGTTGACCCACCTGCTGACGGTGCCGGTCGACAGCCTGAAGATCGACCGATCCTTCGTGCGCAGGCTTGATCCCGGTGATCCCGGTATCCCCATTATCAAAGGCATCCTGCAGATCGCCGGTGATCTGGGAATCAGCGTGATTGCGGAAGGCATCGAGACAGAGGATCAAGCAAGCGTTTTGCGGGACATGGGTTGCCTGCTGGGGCAGGGGTACACGTTCGGCAAGCCGGCAGAGCGCGATGCGATCACGGCGCTGCTGCGCGAGCACGGCGATGCGAGCCTTGATGCCGCGGCCTTCGAGCCACCGATGGCACGGTTCAAGAATCGCAGGGCCGCGATCGGCGGCAGCTTTTTTTCAGCCCTCCGGCAGGCGACGTAACAACGGGTAGTTTGATCTCGGCGTACGACGGTGGCGTGGGGTTACGGCGCGACTTTCGCTCGATCCGCCGGTCCGCAGATTGCACGGTTTGCGATCACCAACTCTCAATCAAGTCCCGTCTCGGGCTCGGCGCTGACAAATCCCTTCTGGAACGATCCGTTATGCAGCGAACGAAAAAACACGATCGTCTGCCAGGTCGCGAACAGGGCGATGAGACTTAGCAAGGTGAGGCTGATCGGCCGCGTGACGAACACTTCGAAACTGCCGTCGCTGACCAGCATGGCGCGGCGAAAGTTTTCTTCGAGCATCGGGCCCAGGATAAAGCCGAGCATCAGCGGGGCGGGGTCGAGCCTGAAGCGCAGGAAGGTGTAGCCGAGCACGCCGCAGCAGGCGGTCACGAGAATATCCACAAGGCTGTAGTTCAAGCTGTAGGTCCCGATGCAGCAGAAAAACAGAATCGCAGGAAACAACGCGCTGTATTTGATCTTGAACACCGACAGCCACCAGCGCACCAACGGCACGTTGAGGATCAGGAGAAACACGTTGCCGATCCACATTGAGGCCACGAGTCCCCAAAACAGATCGCCGTGCTCGGACAGCATGTGCGGACCCGGCTGAATGCCCTTGAGGACGAACGCCGCCATCATCAGCGCCATAACGGCGTTTTCGGGAATCCCGATGCTCATCAGCGGAATGAAACTCGTGCGCGCGGCAGCTTCGTCGGCGGCCGCCTGCCCCGCGACGCCTTCGATCGCGCCAGTCCCGATCTCGTCGCGATACTTGCTCACCTTCTTGTCGATGGCATAGGCGGCGAATTGCGCGATCGCAGGCCCGCCGCCCGGCATGATGCCAAGGATTGACCCGGCGATGCTGCCGCGCAGCGCGCTTGGGATGATGCGCTTGAATTCAGGCCAGGTGGGTATCAGGTGGATGGTGCCGTTGAACGGCGTGCGCTGCTCTTTGCTGTCGAGATTCTTGGTCACTTCAGCGATGCCAAAGCAACCAAGTGACACGCTGACGACGCCTATGCCGTCGAAAAGCGAGGGCAAGCCCATGGTGAAACGCTGCACGCCGCTGGTGATGTCGGTTCCGATCTGGCCCATCAGAACGCCGACGAAGCACATTCCGAGGCCATCGAGGACGCGTCCCGTCGTGACAAAGCTGACGCAAACGAAGCCGAGCAACACGAGTGAGCAATAGTCGGATGGCCCGAACAACAGCGCGACCTTGCTGAGGGCCGGCGCCAGAAACGCCAGCACCACGATTGCGACCGTGCCGCCGATGAAACTCGAGACTCCCGCGGTAAAGAGAGCCAGCCCTGTTTTCCCCTTCAACGTCATGGCGTAACCGTCGATGCAGGCCACAATACTGGCCGCATGCGGAATTTTCATCGTGATGGCGCTGACGTTATCGCCATACTGCGCGCCATAGTAGATGCCGGCCATCATGATCAGCGCACCGCCCGTCGGCAGCGAGTAGGTCAATGGCAAAAGCAGGCTGATCGTCGCCAGCGGCCCGAGTCCCGGCAACAGGCCGACCAGCGTGCCGACGACACAGCCGACCGCGCAGTACATGATGTTTTCAGGGGTCAGGGCGTGGCTGAAGCCGAACGCAAGATTATCGATCACTTGCATGGAAGACCTCAGAACAGCGGCAGCTGAAAGCCAAGGCCCGCACGCAGCGCGAAGCCGATCGCCGCAAGAACTCCGGCGATTTTCGCCGCGCGCAGGACGGAGAAGTCATCGCTTGCCATCGATGCCATCAAAACCATGATCACAATCGCGGCGAGCATGTTGATGTAAGCGGAAGCGAGCACGAAGCCCAAAAGACTGATGGTGACGAGGCCGATGTTCCGCAGACGAAACGTAAGCGGCAAGGGCTCGGTCAGAAGACCACGCACAATGATCGCTCCGCCAATGGCGATCAGCATCATGCTGACGCTGAAGGGAAACAATCCCGGCCCGGACTGGCTCAGCGTTCCCAAGGAATACTTCAGCGAGGGAATTGCGAAAATGATGGCGATGCCGATCAGAAGCGCGCCCTTCAGTATGTTGACGTTCGCCATGACACCGATCCTAATGAACGTTGAGCTCCGGCCGTCTCATCGTTGTCTTTGTCGCTTTCTGCGGCGCGAAGCGCAGAACGCCTTATCTGGCAAACCCGCCGCCCCAAATTACAATCTGACCTTGATCCGTGCGAGACGCGGCCGCCGCCGCCAACTTGACGTAAGCGCGACGCAGCTCACATGCCGCTCAATCGCTACGCGACCGCGGGACAACCAGCGAGTGGGAAAATTAGGAACGGAATTATTCTCGGCATCCATCCTCCCGGTCGTTTCTCAGGTCGCAGCTTCTCTTCTGCTTCGCCCGGAAACTATTGTTATTTATCGAATGTGATTGCCCGCCATACGAGCAATGTCAATATGAATCTCGCAATTTGGCATCTATCGAGTGGGTTCGGCATCCATTCGCCGCCCGGTCCTGGACCCCGGCCGAGAGTGGCGACTCCTAACGCGCATATGACGGTTCAGGCGCACCCGTCAGCTGATAGGCGAGCCGAGCGCGCGATGAGCGTTCCGCCCGATTACCAATCATGCTCGTCGAACCGGAAGCGGAACGACTTGCCCGCCCGCCGCAGCTTTCCAACTGACGGCAACGGAAAATGGATCGTGCAGATCAGCGAGTCCGTCTCGGCGTAGCGCTCCATGAAGCTCACCCGTGCCGCGGCGCCTTGCGGCTTGTCCCAGTCCCAGACATTGCGCCACTCGGGATAGACGCACTGGATCGGAGAATGCAGGAGATCGCCCGTGATCACTGCGTGTTCGTGCTTTGATCGGACGTTAATGCAACAATGTCCAGGCGTGTGACCCGGCATGGGCTCGACGTTGACGAACTCGTTGAGATCGAAGCTGCCGAGCACCATGTCGGCAAGGCCGCGCTCGACGATCGGCAGGACATTCTGCTCGTAGACGGCAGTGGGATTCTTCTTCCAGTATTCATATTCCGTCCTGGAGAAGATGTATCTGGCGTTGGGAAAGGTGGGCACCCAGCTGCCGTCCACCAACCTTGTGTTCCAGCCACAATGATCGGTGTGCAGATGGGTGCACATCACATAGTCGATGTCTTCAAAACGCAGTCCGTGCGCGTTCAACGCCCGAACATAGGCGCTGTGGTCGGCGCGGTCCCAATGCGGGCGCAGCGGCAGGCGCTTGTCGCTGCCAACGCATGTATCGACCAGAATGTTGTGGTGGGGCGTCTGCACGATGTAGCTCTGCATCGGCATGTGGATTTGCCAGCTATCCTTGTCCAGCGCATCCGGACACAGCCAGGAGAAATGCGGTTCCCAAAGCTCCCTTGGCGCGTCTTCGAACATCTCGCTGACAGGCGAAGTCAGGATCGATTCCACGACGCGCCTCAACCGCACGTCGCCAAGCTGCCTGTACTTCATGAGTTTCGCCCCCGGATCACCGCTCCCGCGATCGCCTATGTATTCGCATATCATATTGCCGCGCCTGACCGAAAAGGTCACGTCCCGGACCTAGAAAAACTCTTCGAACAAATCCCGGTAGTTGTCGAGCGACTTCAGTTCGGAATACGATTGATCTTTGCCGGAGAACGGACCGGATATTCAGCTCACAAAAAATGAAATGTCAGGTGGACGGCGATTCACCGGGAGAGGAAGGACATGGACGAATTCGACTTTGTGGTCGTCGGGGCCGGCAGTGCAGGTTGCGTGCTGTCCGCGCGACTGGCCGAAGCCGGCAAAACGGTTTGCGTGCTGGAGGCCGGGCCGAACGATTGGAATCCCTACATCCACATTCCAGCCGGCTACATCAAAAACGTTTTCAGCAAGACCCTGACATGGAGCTTTGTCAGCGAGCCGGTTCCCGGCGCTCACGACCGCCGCATCGAATTGACGCAAGGACGCGGCGTCGGCGGCTCCAGTTCGCTCAATGGGATGGTTTACAGCCGGGGCCAGCGGGGCGATTTCGACACCTGGGCCCAGATGGGCAACCCCGGCTGGAGCTTCGATGACGTCCTGCCTTTTTTCAAGAAGTCCGAGCGGCGGGTGGGCGTCGGCAGTCCGGACTATCATGGCTTCGACGGCCGTTTGACCGTCGCCGATCCGGAGAAACTTTTTCCGCTGATGGACGTCTTTATCAACGCCGCCAAGGATATTGGATTTCCGCACGTCCCGGATCAAAACGCCGGTGATCAGCGTGAAGGCGTTACCACTTGGCAATTCACCGTCGACCCGACCGGCAAACGAAGGGTCCGGATGAGTTCGGCACGCGCTTTCCTGAGGCCTGCCCTCAAGACCGGCAACATTTCACTGCGAACGAACAGCTCCGCGACCCGCGTGATGTTCAAGGAGGGCCGCGCCATCGGCGTCGAGTATCGCGCCGGCGGCCCCGGTGGTCCGCTGCGACAGGTTCATGCGCGAGCCGAGGTTGTCGTGTGCTCGGGGGCGATCAACTCGCCGCGGCTGCTGCAGATCTCCGGCCTCGGGCCGCAAGAGCACCTGCGGGCGATCGGTGTTGACGTCGTCCAGGACATGCCGGGGGTCGGCGCAAACCTCGTGGATCATCTGGGCGTGCGCGCGACGGCCCGGGTTCGCAACGCGGAAAGCGTCAACGAACGCAGCCGCGGGCTGCCGTTGCTCTGGGAGGCCGCCAAATGGGCCGCCGGCAAACCCAGCATCCTGTCGATGCCGCCCATGACCATGTGCCTCTACCTTCGCTCGTCACCCCATCTGGAGCGTCCGGACATCCAGATCGCGTTTACGCCGGGCAGCTATCGTGACGGCTTTCCCGGCGTCCTCGAGCCCTTTCCGGGCGTGACGCTGGGGGGCTATCGCCAGAGGCCCGAAAGCCGTGGTTACGTCCGCGCCCGATCAAAGGACATCGACGTGCCGCCAGCGATCCAGCCGAACTATCTGGCGACCGAGGGCGATCGTCGCGCGTCGATCGAGATCATCCGCACCGTCCGGCGACTCTTTGCGTCGCCTTCTTTTGCGCCTTATGTCGCCGAAGAGACGTTTCCCGGAGCGGCCGTGCAGACCGACGACGAGATCATCGATTTCGCGCGCCGCTACGGAAACACCGTGTATCACCATACAGGAACGGTGCGGATGGGCCCGGATGGCGACACGATGGCGGTTGTCGACGCTCGCCTTCGCGTGAAGGGACTGCACGGCTTGCGGGTCGCCGACAACTCGGTTATTCCCGCCCATATTTCCGGAGCAACGAACGCGACGGCGATCATGATCGGCGAGAAGGCTGCGGACATCATCTTGAAGGATCAGTCGGCGCCTTAAAGGATCAGTCGGCCCCCGACGCCTCTCGTTGAGCGCGAAAACACCGTTAACGGCCGGCGCCGGAGGCTCCGATTAATCGCGCAACCAAGCCCCACACACTGAAGTTGTGGGCTTTATATTGTCAACCGGCTCTGCTAGCGTCGCGCCGGTGCGAAGGCGGTCATAGAGCCGCTAAAACAGGGGGAAGCATTTTATGCTCAGAATAGTCGCGTTGTTGTTCTCGATATTGGTTGCCGTGCCCGCGCTGGCGGAAGACTTTCCTGGCAGCCAGCCCATCAAGATCGTCGTGCCGTTCGCACCCGGAGGGACGACCGATCTGCTCGGCCGCGTGGTGGCCGAATTCCTCCAGAAGCAAATGAATCATACGATCATCGTTGAGAACCGCCCGGGGGCGGCGACGCTGATCGGCACGGATGCCATGGCAAAGTCTGCTCCGGACGGCCACACCGTGTTGCTTGCGGCGGCCGATCTCGCGGTTCTCCCGGGGATGCGGCGCAACCTGCCCTATGACATCGAGAAATTCACCTATCTCACACGCTTCTTCGTGAACCTGCCTCTCATCGTGACCGGGCCCAATTCCGATATCAGCTCACTTGAGGATCTGGTCGCCAAGATCAAGGCCAACCCCGGGAAGTACAAACACGCCACCAACGGTGTCGGTTCGCTCACCCACTTTGGCTCACTGAAATTCGACGCCGCCATTGGCGGAAAGACGGTCGCGGTGCCCTATGGTGGTCAGGGTCCGGGATCGATCGATACCATCTCGGGTACGGTGGCGTTCCAGCACGGGGCGTCGGTGCCGCTGGCCCCGGGGCTGCGCGTTCTCGGTCCGAGCGGCAACCGCCGTCATCCGGAATACCCGAACCTGCCGACGATGGCCGAGCTCGGCTACAAGAACGCGGACTGGTCGGCCTGGTTTGGTTTCGTTGCACCGCCGGACACGCCGAAGCCGATCGCCGATCGCTTGATCAAGGAGATCAATACCGTTCTCAAGGAGCCGGAGTTGATCGAGAAACTCCGCACCGCCGCGAAGTGGGTGCCTGAAACGAATCCGCTGACCGGCGATGATTTCAAGAAGCTCGTGCTTGATGATCTCAAGTCGTGGAAAGAAATCGCCGAGCGCGAAAACCTGGTCGTGCAGTAAACGTCGCCGATCGGCGGAAGATGTTAAGGCCGGGTGAGGTGAACTCACCCGGCCTTTTTGCTGGGCGGATGTCCGGCTGACGAGCCGTTGTCATCCGGATTGGCGCGCTCGATGCACCATCGGCGAAATGCCGCTCTTGAATATGCGGGTCGGATCAATTCGTGCGATCTGCCGCAGCGGCGTTCTGACTGTCCAGTTCGGCGATGATCTTTCCCGCTTCCGCGAAGGCGGTGTTGGCCGCCGGCACGCCGGCATAGATCCCGGTCTGCATCAGCACCTCCTTGAGGTCGTCGCGGCTGAAGCCGCCCCGTGACAGCCCGGCGCGAACGTGCAGACCAAACTCCTCCCAGCGGCCCAGACTGGCCGTGATGGCGAGAACCAGCAAACGCCGCGTGCGGTCGTCGAGCCCCGGCCGGCTCCAGATCTCGTGCCAGGCGACACGGGTGATCATCGCCTGAAAGTCCGCATTGAACGGCGTGCGCGCGGCGAGCGAGCGGTCGACCCATGCATCTCCCAGCACGCGGCGCCGGTTTTTCAGGCCCCGCTCGAACATGATCCCGGCCGCTTCGTTCGCAGCCGTGTCCGGCAGCAGGAAACTGCGCAGGACGGCAGCAAGAGAGGCCGGCGCCTCCAGCGGCACCAGATGGCCGCAATCAAGCCTGACGAGATCGGCGCCCGTGATCCCAGCCAGCAGATGCTCGCCATGGCCGGCAAACGGCGTCGAGCTATCGTGCTCTCCGACAATGACAAGCGTCGGCAAATGCAGCTCCGCAAGCCGCGCGGAGAGCTGCATGTCGCGGATCGCAGCGCTTGCGCCGGCATAGCCCCGGCCGGGCATGTCCAGGAGGCCACGCTTCACGCTGTCCGTCACGGCCGGTTGAGCCGCCGCGAAGGCCGGCGAAAAGAAGCGTGACATTGCGAGTTCGGCGATGGCGGCGGTGCCGCCTGTGCTGACCTTGTCGATCCGCGCCTGCCAGGCGTTCGAATCCATCGCTGCCGAGGTTGCGATCAGGGCCAGCGCCGAGACGCGCTTGGAGTGCGCGAGTGCAAATTCCATCGCCATCATCCCGCCGAGCGAAACTCCGGCGATGGGCGCCCGTTCAATGCCCGCCGCAGTCATCGCTGCAGCGACATCGTCGGCCAGCACGGGGAGCGAATAGGGGCCCGCCGGCGCGTCGGAGGCGCCGTGACCGCGGGTGTCGATCCGCAGCAGCCGAAAGGCCGGCAGCAAATGCGGCACTGTCGGGTCCCACATCGCCAGATCGGTGCCGATCGAATTCAGCAGCACCAGCGGCGGCTTGTCGCTCGCGCCATCGAGCCTCCAATAGATGCGTGCACCTTGGCTTTCGGCGAATGGCATGGGTTATCCTTTTGTTCGCTCGGCCAGCAAGGCAGCGACGATGATTTCACTCTCGCCAATATCGCGTCCGAGATCGGCAGTTTCCAGATTCCTGGCAATCGCCGCCTCGTCGATCTCGAGCCCTTCGGCGACGACCGCCATGGTCTCGGCGGCGCCGGCTGCGATCAGAAACAGTTCGGACAAGGCCGGCGCTTCCGCCTGCCAACCGCCGAGTCCCCTCTCCTGCTCCGCCGGCAATCCGGAGAGGATGCCGGCGACGAGACCCGGCGCCCGTAGCGCGGCGGAGAGCGCAACCTGACAGCCGGTGGGGTTACGCTTGTGCGCCAATGCGGACGAACCACCACGACCGGCGATCACCGGCTCGCGCACCTCACCGACCGCATTCTGCGCGAGCAACGAGACATCCCGCGCCATCTTGCCCAACATCCCGATGGTGATACCAAGCGCTGTGGCAATCCCGGCAATCGAGTCACGTCGCGCGTGCCAAGGCATGACGTCCGCCAGTCCCAGCGCGGCAGCGAGATGTGCTGCGATCGCCCGTCCCCTGCCATTCAGGCCCGTTCGCGTGCCGGCAGCGCCACCGAACTGAAGCGCGGCACCGCGGGCGACTTCCCGGTCGAGCCGCGCGGCGGCATCGCGAATGCCGGCATGCCACTGCGCGATGCGCAGGCCGAAGCCGATCGGCAGCGCGTCCTGCAACAAGGTACGCCCGATCGCGGCCGTCCCCGCATAATGGCGGGCAAGTCCGCCGAGTGCGACGGTCAGACGGGACAGATCGGCTCGCAACAGGGCATGAGCCGCGCGGATCTGACAGGCGAGCACGGTGTCGGCAACATCCTGGCTCGTGCTCCCCTTATGGAGCGCGGCGGCAGCCTGACCGGACAACATCGCCCGCAACCGCTTGACGAGCGGGATCGCAAGTGTGCCGGCAACGGCCGCCTCCTCGGCAAGTTCACCTGCGTCGATACGCACGTCAGCGCAGGCTCTCGCGACAGCCTCGGCATCATCGGGCGTGATGATCCCCTCGGCCGCCTCGGCGCGCGCCAGCGCCGATTCGA
>Ga0081455_10000740_pt1 | contig 42421 bp, 35 predicted proteins | sample TabmetS3T2R1_FD_70207 | JGI IMG/M metagenome (GOLD analysis project Ga0081455, IMG submission 70207) | Tabebuia heterophylla rhizosphere microbial communities from the University of Puerto Rico - S3T2R1 | ecosystem: Host-associated > Plants > Roots > Rhizosphere ... | reverse complement strand
TACTGAAGCCGCCGGCCGAGTGGGGTCAGCATTTCGATCTCGTGGTGGAGACCTACACCACACAGTCCCTTCCGATACGGCTGCGCCCCACTGTTGTCCTCCACGTCGGGCGCTTTGTGGCACCAGGAGGCAGATTGTTGGTACTGGCGGTGGTACGCGACAGCGACGCACCCGTGGACGGGCCGCCATGGCCCCTGAGCCGTGCCGACATCGAATCCTTCGCTGTCGAGGGTCTGGAGGCGGTGAGTATCGAGGAGGTCCGCGATCCGCCTGGGACACATCATTGGCGGGCCGTCTTCACCCGGCCACCCGGCTGAGCCGTAGGGTTGGCGAGGACAGGCTTGGCACAAAGGGGGAATTTGCCGTGGCGGGCAAAACCGTGATCACTTTCGGCACATTCGACGTCTTCCACGTCGGCCACGTCCGAGTGCTCAATCGCTCCGCCGCTCTCGGTGATCGGCTCGTGGTCGGAGTGTCATCGGACCGGCTCAACTTCGACAAGAAGGGTCGGAACCCGGTCTTCAGCCAGGAGGAACGGCTCGAGATCGTTTCCAATGTCAAGGCCGTCGATGCGGTGTTCATCGAGGAAAGCCTCGAGCAGAAACGTGACTATGTGATGGAGCACAAGGCCGACATCTTGGTGATGGGCGACGATTGGAAAGGCAAGTTCGACTTTCTCAACGACATCTGCCAGGTGGTGTATCTGCCGCGTACGCCGTCGGTTTCCACGACCGCGATCATCGAGCAGATCGTCGGGAGTACTTGACCCAGTACGGTGGCTCCACGAGCAAATGTGGCGGCCCACCGGTCTGTGAGGACAGATGGGCCAGGGCTCAGCATGACACGAGTGGGATGTGAGCGATGACGGAGGGGGGCGCTGCCAGCAGCCGTCATCGTGCTGCCGACAGCCCCGCGGCGGTCACGGCGGCCTCGGCGAGGCGCCCACTCGGGCGTGAACTGATCCTCCGCGAGGCGGTGCGCTTCATCGACCAGCGTGGCCAGGATCGGCTGACGATGAGACGGCTTGGGGCCGAGCTGAGCGTTGAGGCGATGGCCCTCTATCGCTATGTGCCAGGCCGTGAGCAGCTGCTCGATGGAGTCGTGGACTACGTCATGAACGAGCTCTATGAAACGACCATGACAGCGGAGCGGGCCACTACCTGGCAGGCGTATTTGCGGCAGATGGCGCACGGTGTGCGCAACGTCGCCATCGCCCACCCACGAATCTTCCCGATGGTGGCAGTCCGCCCGCCGGCCGCGCCGTGGCTCCGGCCACCGCTGCGCAGCCTCCGCTGGGTCGAAGGCTTCCTCGAGGCGCTCGCGTCGTTCGGCTTCTCAGCTCAGGAGAGCGTGATGGTCTATCGTGCCTTTGCCACTTTCCTGCTCGGTCATCTGTTGCTGGAGACTGCCACGCTGGCGGGCGAAGCAGAACCAGTCGTCGAGGATGCCATCGGGAACGGTATGACCGAACAGCTGGCGGAGTATCCGAGGCTGACGTCGCTGTCTGCTCAACTCGCGCAGGATGCTTTCGAAGACGAGTTCGACAACGCATTGCACGACCTGATCACGCGAGTCGCCGGCTTCCACCGTTGATGCGATACCGAGCCTGTTTGGGTAGGGCGTGCCCTGTTTGGGTAGATCCTCGGGGGGTTTAACTGTGAACGAAGCAGCCTGCAGGAGTGAAGAACTGAGATGACCGACAACCGGCGTGTGGATGTCAGCGATGACGTCGACCCAACGGACGGGCGCGATGAATCGGTCAACGAGCGGATGGATCGGAACTGGAACGAGATTCTGCAGGAGCTGCGAGTCACACAGACCGGCACGCAGATCTTCACCGGATTCTTGCTCACCATCGCGTTTCAGACCCGGTTCAGTGAACTGACGACCTTCCAGGTGCGGGTCTACCTGGTACTCGTGATCGCCGCCGTCCTGACCACCGCGCTCGGCCTGGCGCCGGTGAACCTGCACCGTGCCTTGTTCCGCAAGCGCGCAAAAAAGATCATCGTACAGACCGCGCACGTCATCATGCGGATCACACTGGTTGGGGTCGCGGTGATGCTGATCGGGACAGTGCTGTTGATCTTCGATCTGGTGTTGGATCGCAGCGCAGCGTTCATCGCCGCCGGTGCGACGCTGCTTGTGGTGATTGTGCTCGCCGTACTGCCGGCCATCCTTCGTTTCAAGCAATCCACGGACTTGCCAGGAGATCAGGCCATCAGCAGCTGAGAGGAGAAATCATGCCAGGCAAGAAGAAGCCAGGCCCGAGCGTGAAGGACGACAAGGTGTACGAGGCGATTCGCGATGAGGGCGGATCGAAGGAGAAGGCGGCTCGGATCGCGAACGCATCGGCGGCGCGTGGGCGATCATCAGTTGGCAAGAAGGGCGGCAGCTCTGGCTCGTACGAGGACTGGAAGGTTGCAGACTTGCGCAAGCGGGCCAAGGATCTCGGCCTGTCCGGCTACTCGGGAAAGAAGAAGTCCGAACTGGTATCGATGCTGCGTAATCACTGATCAACTGTCCTCCGGACAGCTACTCTCTGCCTAGCCGTGGCGATTGGAGGGGACTCGGTGCGGGTGTCGGGGAGGGCAGCCGGGCTGGTCCTCTCGTTGTTGCTGCTCTGTGGCTGTAGCGAGCAGGCCGCAGCCACAGATGATGTGATTCACGCGTTGAGCGAAGCGCACAGCGCCATCGCAAGCAGCATCATCGGAATTGATCTGTACGACCAGCAGCGAGCCACGCGAGCGGTGACCGAGACGTTGCTGGACGACATGGCTGAGCAGCTCGTCGATGCCGAGCGCGCGTTGGAGTCCGTCTCGATCGCCAGCGAGCAGACCCAGTCCGAACGCGATGCCGCGTTGGCTGCCATTCACGCCGGCGCCGCGGCCGTGCTGACGAGCCGCGATCAGCTACAGCAGCGGGGTGCGGTTGGCAATGCGGCTGACCTGGAATCCGCCGGTAATCAGGTGGACAGCGTTCTCGGCCAGCTGAGGGGCCATCAGTGAAGAAGGTGCTCGGCCTCGCCTTGGGCATCCTGACGGCGATTGGCGGCTTTCTCGATATCGGCGATCTGGTGACCAATGCAGTCGTTGGCTCGCGATTCGGGCTTTCGCTCGCTTGGGTCGTCGTTGTTGGAGTGATCGGTATCTGCATCTTTGCGCAGATGTCGGGTCGCGTGGCAGCGGTGAGCGGCCGGGCGACGTTCGAGCTGATCAGGGAACGTTTGGGCCCCCGGGTTGCAGTGCTCAACCTCGGCGCCTCATTCATGATCAACCTGATGACCCTGACCGCTGAGATCGGCGGGGTGGCTTTAGCGCTGCAGCTGGTCAGCAGCGTTTCCTATCTGCTGTGGGTGCCATTCGCCGCTTTCGCCATCTGGCTTGTGATCTGGCGGGTCAAGTTCTCGATCATGGAGAATGTCGCCGGCCTCGTCGGCCTCTTTCTGATCGGCTTTGCAGTGGGTCTGTTTCTGCTCGGTCCCGACTGGGGCGAGCTGGGGCGACAAGCCGTCCAAGGCGTCTCCACCGGTACCGAGAAGGTCTCGACCTATTGGTTCTATGCGGTCGCGCTGTTCGGCGCTGCGATGACCCCGTACGAGGTCTTCTTCTTCTCCTCTGGCGCGGTCGAGGAGGGCTGGTCCGTCAAAGACCTGGCACGCTCACGAGCCAATGTGCTGGTCGGATTTCCCTTGGGAGGACTGCTTTCCCTGGCAATCGCCGGCTGCGCCGCTGTCGTCTTGTTGCCACAGCTGATCTCGGTCACGGCGCTGTCTCAGGTGATGCTTCCCGTCGCCGTTGCCGGCGGGAAGGTGCTGCTTGCCTGCATCATTCTCGGCATCGTCGCTGCCACGGCTGGGGCCGCACTGGAGACGACACTGTCCGCCGGCTACACGATCGCGCAGTTCCTCGGTTGGCCCTGGGGAAAGTTCCGCCCCCCAGCGCAGGCTGCGCGTTTCCACCTCTTGATGATCATTTGCTTGATCGTCGGAGTCGGCACTTTGATGACCGGAGTCGATCCGATCCAGGTCACCGAGATCTCGGTGGTTTTCTCCGCACTGGCGCTACCGCTCACCTATCTCCCGATCTTGATCGTGGCCAACGATCCTGAATACATGGGCAAGCACGTCAACGGGCAGGCGTTGAATGGCATAGCGCTGATCTATCTAGTGATCATTCTTGCTGCAGCGCTCGCCGCGATCCCACTCTTGATCATCACTGGGGCTGGGAGATGACCTCGAACACCGACGATCAGGCTGGCCCGTGGCTGGACGCCCAGCTGCATCTGCTTGACCGGCAGGTGCTCGATGTAGACGGCGTTCCGGTCGCAGTCGTGGACGATCTTGAGCTCTCCGAAGTCCCCGTAGGCCAGGAGATTCCGATTGACACCCCACCGCCGGTCATCACCGCACTGCTCAGCGGAGCCGCGCTGGCGACTCGGATCTTCGGCGGTCGCCCACCCGAGTCGCGCATGCAGAGTACGCCATGGGCCGACATCGCCGAGATCGGCGTGGTGATCAAGCTGGGCGTCCAGCGGGACACGCTAGATCTCGCCTGGACCGAGCGTTGGGTTCGCGATCGCATCATCGGACGCATCCCGGGAGGTCGCCACATTCCCCAGCAGGAGCATGATGACGACGGAGGCGAATCGTGATCATCACCGACCTGCTCGGCTCGCGGGTGTTCGGCCCGGACTTCCTCGGGTTCGTCAGTGACGTGCGATTCATCCGCGAGGACTCGGCTGGTCGGCCGGCGCGGCTCTACGGAGTTCTCGTCAGCCCACATGCCCGTTCCTCCTCGCTCGGCTTCGAGCGTTCCGGAGTCCGGTCTCCGTGGCCGATTGCCGCCCTGGTGCGGTGGCGGCACCGAAACTCCTTCCTGGTCCGTTGGAACGACATCGAGCGGCTCGATGACGACCGGATCCAGCTCAGGCCGGGATTCCAGCGGGCCTCGCCGGAGCTTCCTTGATCAGCAGCTTCTGATAAAAAGGGCCGCGAGACGAAGGAGTGCCGCATGTCCCACGGCCACGAATCCTCTGCCGCTGCGATCGAGGATGTCATCCGCAGAGCGTTACCCGAACTCGATCTTGAAGACAAGGTGCAGTTGCTCACCGGGGCTGCCGCCTTCTCGCTGCATGGCAACGAAACCATCGGATTGCGTGCCATGATCTTCAGCGATGGACCGACGGGGGTCCGCGGCAGCGAATTCGTCGGTGGCAAGAAGGTCGCCTTGTTCCCCAATGCGACGCTGCTCGCGCAAGCCTGGGACGAGACGGCCGCAGAGCGCGTCGGCGAGATGCTTGCCGGTGAGGGCCACTCCCAACAAGCCGACGTAGTGCTCGGCCCTACGGTCAATCTGCATCGCGCCCCACTCGGTGGGCGGCTGTTCGAGGCGTACGCCGAGGATCCACTGCTCAGCGGCCGGCTGGCCGCGGCCTACATCCGGGGCATCCAGCGCTACGGGGTCGGAGCCTGCGTCAAGCACTATGTGGCCAACGAATCGGAGACCCAACGACGCACCGTTGACGTGCGGGTTTCCGAGGCGGCGCTACGCGAGCTTTACCTGTTGCCATTTGAGGTCTGCGTGGCTGATGCGCATCCCTGGACGATCATGGCCGCCTACAACAACGTCAACGGCGTGGCTGCTACCGAACAGGACGAACTGAACAATGGTGTACTCAAGTCCGAATGGGGCTGGGACGGCCTGCTGATGTCGGACTGGGGAGCCACCAAGACGGCTGCGCCGGCCGCGAATGGCGGACTTGATCTTGTGATGCCCGGGCCACGCGGCCCATGGGGTGCTCAGCTCGTGGCGGCAGTGCGGTCCGGCGAGGTAGCGGAGTCAACCATCGATGATCATCTGGCGAGGTTGCTGAGACTGGCCGGACGGGTCGGAGCCCTCCGTGGCATCGCAGCCGAGCGGACGGCCGAGCTAGGTCCGCTGGTCGCGCCCGACTCGACTGCGATGCGGCTGAATCTCAGAAATCTGGCATCGGCCGGGATGGTGTTGCTCAGCGGCCAGGACGTCCTCCCGATCGATGACTCCTTGATCACCGATGAGGCACCGCTGGTGCTGATCGGTAGGCATGGCCTGCAGACAGCGCTCCAGGGTGGGGGTTCGGCGGCGGTGCGCCCACCCCATCAGGTATCGATCGCCGATGGGCTGACCGAAGCCCTTGGCGAGAACCGGGTGCAGGTTGTCGATGGCGTCGCCGTGCGGATCAATCCCATGGCTGCGGCGCCGGAATCGATCATCGATCCGCAGACCGGTCGGCCCGGCATGCGGGTCACCAGCTTTGATGTCTCGGGTGCGCAGCAGGCGTCTACCAGCAGCGAAGTGGGTGAGTTTCTGCTCGGCCTGTCGGATGGACCTCACCAGGGAGCGAGCGTCCTCGAGCTCTCTGCGGAGTTGGTCGCTCCTCCCGGTAGTCAACTCCTGGTCGGGGTACGCGGGGTCGGTGAATGGACACTGAGCTACGGCGAGGAGACGCATGCCTTTGCCACTGGCCTGCTGCCGGGTGAGTCTGACGAAGTGGGCTTCATGGTGCCGCCGAGCTGGACTCATGCCGTCGAGGCGGCGCCCGGCCGGATTCTGGTGGCACGGTTGGTGGTCTCCCAGCGGATCGCTCTTGCCGGATTGGTGGTCCAGCCCGTTCCCATCCCGGATGACCAGTTGATCATGGAGGCGAGGCGGGCGGCTCGCGATGCGGATCCGGCTGTTGTGGTCGTCGGCCTGACCGCCGAGCAGGAGACCGAGGCGATCGACAAGAGCACACTGGCGCTCCCAGGACGCCAAGATGATCTTGTTCGGGCGGTCGCGAACACCGCCCGGCGCACTGTGGTGGTGATCAACTCGGCAACTCCGGTTCTCATGCCGTGGCTCCAGGAGGTGGATGCCGTGCTGTGCATCGGCCTGCCCGGGCAGGAGGGCGGTCACGCAGTCGCTGACGTGTTGCTGGGCAAAGCCGAGCCGACCGGACGCCTGGTCACCACTTTCCCGGTGGCCGACGGCGACGGCCCGGCCTGGACCGTCACGCCGCAGAACGGGGCGCTGGATTATGCCGAGGGCACCCGCGTTGGCTATCGCGGCTGGTACCGATCCGATGTCGAGCCGGCCTTCTGGTTCGGCGCCGGACTCGGCTGGGGAGCTTGGCACTACCGCTCGGCAGAGCACGTGCGCAGCGATGACGGTGAAGCACTCACGGTGGTCCTCGCCAACACGGCTGACCGCGTCTCGCGTGAGGTCGTCCAGATTTATTGGCGTCCCGACGGACCGGCGCCCGTGCGGCTCGTCGGCTATGCCATCGCCGACGAGGTAGTTCCAGCAGAGGAACGCACGATCACGGTCGCATGCGACCGGCGCGCGTTCCGGCTCTGGGACGAAACAACCTCCGATTGGACGACTCCATCCGGCGGCACGTTTCTCGTTGCCCGCGGGCTGGGTGACATCCGCCTCGAGGTGCCCCGCTTCTGACGCGAGCGGCGACTCAATGCAGCGTGATCTCCCGCGGCTCCAGCGGCAGCATCAGCCGGAACATCGCGCCGCTGCCGCGGGGATCCTCACAGCTGAGATCCCCGCCATGTGCCCGGGCAAAGCCGCGAGCGATTGCCAATCCCAGGCCGGAGCCGCCGGCGTCACCTGCTCGGCCATGATCAAGTCGAACCAGCCGCTGGAAGATCCGCTCTCGGTCCGATGGCGGCACTCCGGGTCCTGAGTCCCAGATCTCGGTGATCGCGAATTGATCATTTTCACGTACCACCAGGTGCACCGTGCCCTCCGGGCCGGCAGCACGCACCGCGTTGTCGATCACATTGCGCAAGATGCTGCTCACCTTGGCGGCGTCGGCACGGGCGACCACCTCCGGCCCGCTCATCGTCACGGCCGTCTCAGGATGAAGCAGCTGCACCCGATCGATCTCGACCCGGGCCAGAGTCCGCAGTGACACCGGAGCAAGATCAAGATCGATGCCGGCATCCAGCCGAGCGGCAGTGAGCAGATCCGAGATGAGAACGCCGGCGCGTTCAGCCTCGCGCACCAGCAAGGCCTGCAGGTGCTGGCGTTCCTCATGACTGAGCTGATCATCGTGATGCAGCATGGTCTCTGCCGCGGCCTGAACGCCGGCGATCGGAGTCCGCAGCTCATGGGCCGCATCGGCTAGGAAGGCCCGCGTCCGTTCTTCGGCTTGGCGCGCTCGAGCTTCCGCACCCTCGAGCTCGTCCAGCATCTCGTCGAATGCCTGTGCGGTCTGGCCTAGCTCAGTGTCGGTGCGGGTTGGCGCGAGCCGATGGCCCCGGTTGCCCTGGCTGACGGCTTTGGCGAGGGTAGCCATGGAGTCGAGCGGACGCAGCGCAAAGCGAACTGCCGCCGCGACCAGCGCAGCGCTGACCAGCAATGCGATGACCGACGTGATCACCAGTACCCGGCGCAGCGTACGCCTCGCCTCCGAAACGAGCGCCGTGTCCACGGCGAGGGTGAGGGTGGCGCCGTCAACTCGGGTCGGTGCATTGAGGGTGATGGTGGTTGTCCGCACCGTAGCGCCGCTGGCGATAGGTGTACCGAACTCGGCCCCGTTCCGCAGTACTAGATGAGCCTGTACGCCGCTGACCTGCACGCGGTTCACGATCTGTTGGGGTCCGGCGCCGGAGCGAGCGAGTTGCCGGGCCAGCTGCGCCTGGCCGGCTAACAGGGCATCAAGATTCCGACTGGATTGCGCGATGAAGATCGCGTTGATCGCGATACTGAGCAAGATCAACATCACTGCCAGGACGATCAGCACCGCGGCGGTGACTCGCAGCCTGAGGGAGACGGTGTTCAGCCGGTTCGCCGCTGCCGCTTTCGGGGTGTCCGGTTGAGTCACGCTGTCGTTCCGAGCAGGTAGCCGCGCCCCCGTATCGTGTGCACAAGTCGCGAGCGGCCGCCCGCCTCGAGCTTGCGACGCAGCGAGGAGACGTGCACCTCGACCACGTTGTCGTCAAAGCCGTCATAGCCCCAGACTGCTGTCAGAATCTGGGTCTTGCTCACCACCCGGTCCCGGTGCGCCGCGAGGTAGCCAAGCAGCCGCCGCTCGGTGTCGGTCAAATCAAGCGAGTCGCCACCGCGCTGCACCAGCGTGACGTCATCATTGATCACCAGGTCGTCGATGGAGATAGTGCTGCCCCCAGCACGGCTGCGCCGCAGCACCGCGTGGATCCGTGCCACCAGCTCTGCCATAGCGAACGGCTTGATCAAATAGTCGTCCGCGCCGCCGGTCAAGCCCTCCAGCCGGTCGGTAAGGCTGTCTCGCGCGGTCAGCATCAATACTGCTGCGGTGCTGGTGCGGCGTACCACCCGGAGCAACTCAAAGCCGTCTCGGCCGGGCAGCATCACATCCAAGATCACCAGATCGGGCGCGAACGATGGCAGAAGTCTTTCAAGATCGTCACCATCCCTCGCCGACGCCAGCTCGAAGCCTTGGGCGGACAAAGCTGTGACGACGGGCAGCCTAATGGCACTGCTGTCCTCCACCACAAGGATCCGAGCGGCTGTCACACGGTCATTCTGCCTGCTGGTCAGCAGAGGTGGTTCAGGCTCGGCCCGCGGTGTAAGAGCCGTCATGCGCCCTGAGCTTGCCAACGGGCACCCTCGGGTTGTGCCAGGCCGAGCCCGCATAGTCTGTGCGACATGGCGGCGAAACAGGTAGCGATTCTGGGTGCGGGAATGATCGGCGACGTGCACCGGCGGGCTGCGATGCTCGCCGGAGCTCAAGTCCTTGGAGTCATGGCGTCCAGCGCGGAGCGCTCGCGCGAAGTTGCCCAATCCTGGGGAGTAGAGCAGGGATACGGCAACATCGACGAAGTGGCTGAGAGCAAGGCAGAGATCGTTCACATCTGCACGCCGAACGCCTCCCACGTGCCGTACGCCGTGGCGTTGATGGAGGCCGGCAAGCATGTGCTCTGCGAAAAGCCCCTTGGGGTCAGCCCGGAGGACGCCCGGCGTGCGGCGAAGGTGGCCCAGGACACCGGCGTGGTCAACACCATCCCGTTCGCGTACCGGTTCCACCCGATGGCCAGGGAAATGCGAGCGCGAGTTCAGGCTGACGACTTCGGGGCGGTCAACCTGATGCACGGCAGCTATCTGCAGGACTGGCTGCTCAACCCCAAGGCCACCAGCTGGCGGGTGGATCCCAAGGCTGGGGGACCGTCGCGGGCCTTCGGCGATATCGGTTCACATTGGTGTGATCTTGTGGAGTGGGTGACGGGTGATCGAATCGCCCGGCTGGTCGCAACCACCTCCATCACGATCAAGCAGCGTCCGGCCGCCACAGCCGCCACCTTCAGCGCAGCGGAGAGCGATGCGCCACTGGTTGATGTCGAGACTGAGGACTCCGCCTTGATCTTGTTCCGTACCGCGAAGGACATCGCCGGTGCTGCGGTGATCAGCCAGCTCAGTGCGGGCCGGAAGAACCGACTTTGGGTGGAGGTGGACGGCATGCATCAGAGTGCGGTTTTCGATCAAGAGATGGGCGAGCAGCTGTGGATCGGTAGTGAGGCAGGCGCTCAGATTCTGGTCCGTGACCCAACCCAGGGTTCGACCGAGCAGCGACGCCTGTCGCAGCTGCCTGCTGGCCATACCCAGGGCTACGCCCAATGCTTCGAAAACTACGTGGCCGACTCCTACGCCGCGGTAGCGGCCCATGATGGCAGCGGTCAGGTCCCTGAGGGCCTGCCGACCTTTGCCGATGGCGCCAGGGCTGCGGAAATCTGCGACGCGATGCTGCATTCGGCCTCGAGCGGAGAGTGGGTCCGCGTCGGCGAGTGACGCGACGCGAGGCAGCCCAGCACCTGATGACTGCGGCGTATGTTCGACCCCTCGCCGACGAAGGCTTCGGGCTCTCCGAGATCGGCGGCAAGGGCCAGTCTCTCGCCCGCCTGGCGTCGGCCGGATTGCCGGTGCCGAACGGATTCCACATCACCACAGCCGCATACGACGACTTCATCGCCGAGCATCAACTCGAGGGCCCAATCGATGAGCAGCTGGCGACCCTCGGCGATCCCACGGAAGATGCCACCAGCCAGGTGGAATCCGCGATTGGTGCGCTGATCATCAACCACGACATACCGCCCGCCATCGCGGCTGAGATAGCGCGGGCGTACCAGCAGCTCGGCTCGCCGCCGGTGGCAGTGCGCTCTTCTGCGACAACCGAGGACCTCCCAGACGCCTCCTTTGCCGGACAGCAGGAGAGCTTCCTCAACGTCTCCGGCATTGATCAACTCCTGGAAGCGGTACGACGCTGTTGGGCGTCGCTATGGACCGCACGCGCCATCAGCTACCGAATGCTGCACCAGATCCAGCCCGACAAGATCAGCCTTGCAGTCGTCGTACAACAACTGATTGACGCGGAGGCGGCCGGGATTCTCTTCAGCGCCGACCCGGTGACCGGAGACGACACCACGATTGAGATCAATGCTGCCTGGGGCCTGGGTGAGGCGGTCGTCGGTGGTCGAGTGACTCCGGATACGACCAGCGTCGATCGCGACTCGCGCCGGATCATCCGTACCGTGATCAACACCAAAACGATCATGACGCAGAGCAGCGACGCCGGGACGGCAGAGGTGCTGGTGCCACACGAGCTGCAGAATGCACCCGCCCTGACACAGCAGCAGGCCACGCGACTAGCCGATCTTGCTCTCGTGGTCGAGGACATCGTCAAGAACCCAGTGGATATCGAATGGTGCCGCAGCGGCGATCAGCTTTTCCTGCTGCAGGCGAGACCGATCACCACGGCAATCCACCCCGACCCATGGAACGACAGTCGTTCCGGTGATTTTCTGTGGAGCAACACCAATGTCGGCGAGGCCATCCCCGACGTCATGACACCGGCGACCTGGTCGATGGTTCAGGTGTTCCTGACCGACGCGATGGCGACCGCATCCATCCCGCCATATGTGGGCTATGGCCGTATCGGTGGGCGGATCTACCTCAATCTCAGCGTGCTGATGACGCTGTCCGCGGCAGTTGGCGTTGGTGAGAAGCCCTATCGAAGCTTGAGCGAGGAAGTCTTCGGGAAGCTTCCTGTTGATCTTGAGATCCCGCCGGTGAGGGCACGAAAGCGAGACATTCTGCGAGCAGTGCTGCCCATGGCCCTGCATGTCCTCGGCGAAGCCCGCCGCGACGTCAAGGTGCTGGATGCCTATCTCGCTGAGCATCCAGCACTTTGTGATCGTCGCCGGGCGGAGATTTCGGCGGTTTCCAGCAAGGTGCAGCTTGCTGATCTATGGACCGACCTCCTCAGCCCCGAGTTTCATCGGGTGAGCTGGATGTTGTCCGCGGCCACTCGGTCCAGCGGAGCATCCTTCATCACCACGCGAAAGCGACTGCAGCGGCTGGTAGGCGACGCCGCCGCGAACGCCCTGACGGCAGGGCTTGGCGCGCAAGCCGGTCAGTTGGCAAGCCTCGGACTATTGGATGGACTGGAGCAGCTCGCCGCCGGTGAGATCGATCGCGACACCTTCAACCGACGCTATGGTCACCGCGGACCGCATGAGTTTGAAATCTCGACGCGGCGGCCGGGAGAGGATCCCCACTGGATCGACGAGCAACTCGCAGCACGGGCCAGGTCGACTAGCAGCTATCACGACCTGCTCCAGGCCCAGGAGCAGCGGCGCAACGAGGCGTGGGCCGAACTGGAGCAGCGGCACCCCATACAAGCCAGGATGCTGCATCACCAACTGCGCGTCTGGGCCAAGATTTCTCGCGACCGGGAGCGGGCTCGCACCGAGGTGATCAGATACTTCTGGGTGCTGCGCGGCTACGCGCTACGGGCTGGTGAACTCACCGGGCTTGGCGATGGCATCTTCTTCCTTGACAAGGCCGAGATCGTGCGCGTGCTGCAGGGGGAGACGATCAGTCCGGCGATGATCAGTCATCGCCGTGCCGCGTATCAGGCCTACTCGGCGCTTCCGAAGTATCCCTCGCTCATCCGCGGCACGTTCAACCCATACGTCTGGGCGGCCGACCCGAACCGGCGATCGGACATCTTCATCGAGGGCAGCGTGTCTGAGGCCGACGTCTCCGTACGCGGCTTCCCGGGATCGGCTGGTGTCGTCGAGGGCCTGGTGCGGGTCCTCGACGATGCGGCTGACGGTGCTGCGCTCCAGCCTGGCGAGGTGCTCGTCACCACGATCACCAACGTTGGCTGGACGCCACTCTTTCCGCGGGCGGCGGCGGTGATCACCGATGTCGGTGCGCCGCTCTCTCATGCTGCGATCGTCGCGCGCGAGCTTGGCATTCCGGCAGTAGTCGGGTGTGGCAACGCCACCATGCGGCTCAGGACCGGCGATCGGGTACGCGTTGACGGGACTGCGGGAACAGTCGAGGTGCTCCCGTGAGGACTGACCTCTGCCAGCCGGTGGAGCAGATAGCGCCGCGGCTGCTTGGCGCGGTGATCCGACACGGGCCGGTGGCCGTGCGGCTCACTGAGCTCGAGGCGTACGACGGAGCGACGGATCCCGCATCACATGCTTATCGCGGCCGCACACCGCGCAATGCGGTCATGTTCGGCCCCCCTGGCCACCTATACCTGTACTTCACCTATGGCATGCACTGGGCCGGGAACATCAGTTGCGGTCCGGAGGGGGTCGGCTCGGGGGTGTTGATGCGCGCCGGCGAGGTGATCGAGGGTCGCGAGCTTGCCAGGTCCCGACGCGGCCGAGCGAGCGATCGTGATCTTGCGCGCGGTCCCGGGCGGCTCACCCAGGCCCTGGGGCTGCACCCCGAGCACAAGGGCTGTGACCTGCTGGGCGACGGGCCGGTGACCCTGGAGTTTCCGGCGGACCAAGCAGAAATGATCATGGTCGGGCCACGCGTCGGCGTCTCTGTCGAGGCGGATCGACCATGGCGGTTTTGGATCGGCGACAATCCCTACGTCTCTGACTACAAGCGCAGTCCCAGAGCACCCCGGGTGATCACAAGGGCCCCGATCGGGCGGCGCTGGGATGGCGGAACAAGAAGTTCAATCTAACGGCTGCAACGAGCCCAGGGCTGATGGGATGAACTCCGCCATCGTGGGGTGGATCGGCAGCGCATCACGAACCGCCGGATAGCGCACTCCGGCCTGCATGGCAGTCCCGATGATCTGGATCAGGTCATCGCCATGCAGCCCGAGGATCGTTGCGCCAAGGAACTGTTCGCTATCGGCATCGACGAGGATTCGCATCAGCCCAGTGGTCTCGCCTTCCAAGATCGCGCGACTGACGCTGCTCATCGGCACTTCCGCCTGCAACACCTTCCGACCAGAGGCGCGCGCCTGGCTGACGGTCATGCCCACACGTCCCAGCGGCGGGTCGGTGTACAGGGCGTAGATGGTCACCCGTCCGTCGACGGTACGCGGCGGGTGCAGCAGGATCTGCCCGTCCTGATAAGCGGTGTGGGTGAAGGCACCGTGCCCGTTCACATCGCCGAGCGCCCATACGCCCTTGACCGAGGTCTGAAACCGGCCGTCGATGGTGAAGAAGCCGCGCTTATCTGTCTCGATCCCATGGTCGGGGCCGAGTAGGTCGGAGTTGGATCGACGGCCGGTGGCCACCAGCAGATGACTGCCGGTGATGGTCGTACCGTCCCGCAGCTCCACCTCGATTCCACTCGCGCCGCCTGATCCGACCCGAGCGGGGCGCCCGTAGGCGATTTCGACGCCCTCTCGAGTCAGCACCTCGGTAAGCATCGCCGACACGTCCTCGTCCTCCCGTTCGGCGAGACGGCTGCCGGTAATGATCGTCACGCGCGACCCGAACCGGCGAAATATCTGACCAAACTCCAGGCCGATGTAGCCGCCGCCGATGATCATCAAATGATCGGGGAGGGTTTTCAGGGCCAGTAGCTCGACCTCGGTCATCGCATCGACAGTCTCCAGGCCGGGAATCGGAGGATTGGTCGCCCGGGCGCCGAGATTGAGGTACAGCTGCTGCGCCGTGAGCTGCTGGTCGGCAACGTTCACCTGATGCTGCTTGCCGGCTGGGTCGGCAATGACTGTCGCTGTGCCGTGGAAGCTATCCAGGCCGTTCACGCCGGCCAGCCAGTCATCGAGCGCGTCGCGCCAACCGTCGATGATCGAGTGCACCCGCGACATGGCTGCGGCGAAGTCAACGATGATCTCGCCAGTGTGGACGCCGTACTCTGCGGCCCGTCGGGCCTGATGGGCCACCGCGGCGCTGGCTCGAAGGGCCTTGGTGGGTTTGCAACCGTGGTTGAGGCAGGTGCCGCCGGCGCGGTCCATCTCGATGATGGCCACTCGCTTGCCCTCATCAGCCAAGGCTCCAGCCACTCCCGGGCCAGGCTGTCCTGCTCCGATCACAATCGCGTCGTAGTGAGCCATGGGGGTCAACCTTCCTTGCAGGGATCAGCAAGTTCCCACGCTATTGCGGCTGCAGCCCAACCCGCGATAGGCGATCGGTTTCCTGAAATCACGAGTCACGACACGATCAGGTAACGATAAGGACTCATTCCGGCAAAAAATTTCCGTCCAAACCTTGGGTCGGGGTTGGGCATACGCGACCAAACTGTTTAGACTCCTGCCGGAGATAACACTTTGGTCTCATTTGCTCGGGGGATTGAGAACACGTGTCTAGACCGCGCCCACGTAGGGCGATGCGGCCGCCTCTTGCGGCGCGCGTAGCACGCATCGCCCTTCCAACGGCGGTGATAACGGCATTGGGCGCAGGCGTCGCCGGCGCAGTCATGCCTGGTGACGATCCGCAGCTCGCGTATCCAGCTCCAGCCTCCACGTCATCTGTCGATTCGTCACTGGGCGACGCAGCCGGTCGAGGCCAACAACTCAGCCGAGGTACCAACCGACGTCCAGTCGAAGTTGCATCGGTGCCGAAGCCTACGAGTTCTGCTTCGGAGACGATCACACCGGTCCTCCGGCTCAAGATCATCGGCAGTAAGTACGCCACCACTGATCTGAATGTGAGAACAGAGCCGAGCAGTCGGGCCTCCGTGGTGGCGGAGGTGAACAAAGGAACCAAGCTGGCGGTCACCAAGACTGTCAGCAACGGTTTCCGATATGTGTCATACCGCGACAAAGGTCGCTGGGTGAGGAACGAGTACCTTTCCGATTCCAAGCCGAGGGCTTCCAGCAGTGGTGGGGGAGGCATATCGGGGGCGCCCTGCCCCGGAGGGTCCTCGGTCGAGTCTGGACTCACCCCGGACGCCATCCGCGTACACCGCGCGCTTTGCCATCGGTACCCCCAGTTCACCAGCTTCCTTGGCCGGAGGAGCTCTAGCGGGTACCACGGACAAGGCCGCGCTCTCGATTGCATGATCTCTGACTCCTCGGTGGGTTGGGCTGCGGCCAGGTGGGTGCGAGCCAATGCGAAGAGCTTGGGCGTCAGCGAAGTCATCTATCGGCAGCACATCTGGACGGTCCAGCGGAGCTCGGACGGCTGGCGATCAATGTCAGACCGAGGTTCGCCGACCGCCAACCACATGGACCACGTGCACGTCTCGGTCTACGGCAACAGCGGTACCGCCTAGCAGTTGAGGATTTGAAACACCCCTTCCCAACAGATTCTTGACAAGCCGGAGGATGGACATGTTCCTAGGTGGGCCTCGGTTGATCCTTCGCCGCCATCACAGGGCAGTCATCGCACTCGGTGTCATCGCCGGCCTCGCACTGAGCGGCCTCGGCGTCGAGTCCGCCTCGGCTTCGACAAGGTCGAGGCTCGCCGTGAGCTTCAAGCCGGATCGCTCCAATGCGGTGCGACTCAACGGCTCGGCGGTGAAGGGAAAGATCTACGTCTTCGTCAGGGACTCCAAGACCCTCCGCAAGGTCGACTTCTACCTGGACAGCTCGCCGCGGACCAAGCCGCCGATTCGAACCGAAAGGTCCGCACCTTTCGACCTGGTGGGTACGGCGGCCGATGGCAGTGCTCTCCCGTACGACACCACCAAGCTCGCCGACGGCACACACAGCATTCGAGTCGTACTGACGTGGGCCGACGGCAACACCTCCAGCCGTCGTGGGGACTTCAAGGTCGGCAACAAGGGCGCAACATCCACCCCTACCACAAGCCCACCTACCGCCGATCCGACGACAACCGCACCCACCGAGCCGGCTCCGACAACTACCATGACTGAGCCCGCTCCGCCGGCGACGACCACTGCACCCCCGACGACGACGGCTCCGGCCACAACTACGGCCCCACCCGCGACCACGACCGCGCCGACGATAACCTCCCCCACGGCGCCAACAACGACACTGCCCGCTCCGAATGGGTCGTGGCCAAGCGCGCCTCCGGCAAAGATCTGCGGCAATGCGTCTTTGCTGAACGGGCCGGCCGCCGCGCCCGCAGGTGCAATCGTCGTTCCCGCCGGTAACAACAGCTCCCTTGATCTGCGACAAGCCGGCAAGACGTACTGGTTCGCCCCTGGTGTTCACACTCTCGGCACCGGCACGTACGACCAGATCATCCCGAGTGACAACTCGACTTACATCGGTGGGCCGGGCGCGATCCTCGACGGGCAAGGCAAGAACAACTATGCCTTCACCCAGCACGCACGCAACGTCACCATCAAGTATCTGACGATCAAGAACTTCGTTGCTCCCATGAACGAAGGCACGGTCAACCACGACTCCGGCGAGAACTGGACGATGCAGTACAACACCGTCAGCAACAACGGGGGTGCCGGCATCTTTGTGGGCGCAGGCAATGTGGCCTCGTACAACTGCCTCAAGGACAACAGCCAGTACGGCTTCCAGGCCTACGGTGCCGACGGTGGCGAATCTAACATCGTGCTCGACCACAACGAGATCGTCGGCAACAACACCGGCGACTGGGAATCCAAGATCGATGGCTGCGGCTGCACCGGCGGTGGCAAGTTCTGGGACGTCCGCAATGTGCGGGTCACCAACAACTACGTCCACGACAACTCCAGCGTCGGCCTGTGGGCAGACACCAACGACAACAACTTTTTGTTCGAGGGCAACTGGATCGAGAACAACGACGGGCATGCGATCTTCTGGGAGATCAGCTACAACGCGGCCATCCGCAACAACGTGATCCGCCACAACCTGGTCGCTGTTGGGCCGGAACGCATGAGGTCGAAAGACAACTTCCCGGACGCTGCCATCTACATCTCCGAGTCCGGCGGTGACGCACGGCTGCCTCACGACCTGGTCGGCAGCGCGACCGTCGACATCTCGAACAACCTGATCGAGGACAACTACAACGGCGTGACGCTGTGGGAGAACGCCGACCGTTTCTGCGGCTCGCCGGCCAACACCTCAACCGGCTATTGCACCTTGGTGAATCCTTCCGTTGCGAAGCTCTCGACCTGCAACTCGGCGAACATCTCGAATTCGCCGTACTACTCGGATTGCCGCTGGAAGACGCAGAACGTCAAGGTGCATCACAACACCTTCAAGATGAACCGAGCCAACTTCTCCGACTGCTCGACGAACATGTGTGGGCGGAACGCCATCTTCTCCAACTACGGCACCTACCCGTCGTGGTCGCCGTACCGGGGCGAGACGATCAGCAAGGCGATCGTCTACGACCAAGGCAATGTGTTCAGCAACAACATCTACGTTGGAACGTGGAACTTCACGGTGCTGGACACAGGCACCTTGGTCTCCTTATCGGCGTGGAAGGCAGCTCCGTACCACCAGGACGTAGGAAGCACCTCCACCGCTTCATAACAGCCAACGCACACTGCCTGCTCAGCGATTGCGGGTGTGCAGTTCGTGCCTGTGGGGTCCGAGGTGTTACGGCTTGGTTCACCCTTGCTGGCTCGGGTTGTGAAGCCTGAACGCCCGACTTAGTGTTATTGCATGGCGGTGGACTTGTACCAAGTGATCCTTGGTGGTATCGCCGTCGCCATCATGGTGTTCATCCCGATTCTGAGTGTGCTGTTCTATGACCTGCTGGTTGGAAGATGGGACGACGCCATCCGTCGGTGGCGAGAGCGGCGCTCTTCGGCTGCTGCGCACCGGCAGGCTGTACGCGAACTTCGCCGCCAGCAAGGTGTCCCAATCGAGCAGCTTGCCGCCGATCTGAGGAGACTCCGGGCGATTCTGGGCTCCGATGCTCATCGCTCCGCCGCCCACCAGATGGGCAACCGGCTCGCCTACGACAAGCTTCTGATGCAGGTCTGCGGGATGCTCGAGATCGAACACGATCTGGAGAGCGAATCCATTGGCTTCGAGCGCGACATCGAACGGATACGGGTCGAGGCTGAGCTCGAGCGTGCCGGCCTGATCTTGAGTGACCGGCGTTTCGGACAAGCAGCCTGAGCCCAAGCACGGCGTAACTGCGGCCTGCTTGAGAAGGCCCGACAAAGGGAGCGGCGCCACCGCGGGCGTAGCAAACTTAAGATGGTTGAATCGGCACCACCCCGCAACCGCACACGAAACGCTCACGCAAGCACAGGTTTGCCTAGGCCGCGGTGGCGCCGCTCCCTTTGTCCCCATGGAATATTCCAGCGGCTGCCCGCGTTGACTAAGTGATCTTGAAAATCGAGAAACTCATAGAAAGGATGGTCGCCATGTCACGCCTCAGTAAGGCCATCCGTAGCCGCCGTGACATCGCTCGTACGCGCCGGGAACTGAATCGCGCGATTGCAAACGCCGCCACCCCGGCCCTGCGCGACGAGTTGATTCTGGTTGCTCAGCGTGGTCGTAACGTCTTGTAAGAAGATTTGATCAACAAGGCTCTCATCCGAGATCGGATGGGAGCCTTTGTCATGCGGTGTCTCAGGCACCCGCAAACTGCTGTGCGACGTTGTGTCCCAGCTCGGCCAGTACCGGCAGGAGCAGCACGGATCCCAAGACCAGGCCGGCGCAGTTGAGGATGAGAAATCCGCCGGCCCACACGCTGGCCGGTATGCCTGTCAGGGTGGCGAGTTGATCGGCGTCGGAGTACGGGGCCCGTCCGCCTCGCCGCTGGCGGATGAGCTCTATCACCGGTTTCGGTGCCGCGAGCAGCAGTGTCCAGGTCAGCACATATGCGAGGCCGGACTGCATCGTTGCCGGAAGGTACCAGCTCACCAAGATCAGCCCGGCAGCGCAGCCAACGACCAGCACGAATCCGTAGAAGTTGCGGATCTGGACCAACAACAGCGCCAGCAAGATCACGAACAGCCAGAGCAAGCCGAGACTGTGCCCAGCTATCAAGAGCCCGACAGCTCCCAATCCCACTACGGCCGGCCCGAGGTAGCCGGCCAGCAGCATGATGACCATGCCCGGGCCACTTGGTCTCCCGCTGGAAACGGTCAAGCCGGACGTGTCCGAGTGCAGCCGAATCCCCTGCAGGCGACGGCCCGTCGCCAACGCTGCAACGCCGTGAGCCCCCTCATGGGTGATCGTGACCAGCATCCGGGTGTACGGCCAGATCGCCCGCGGCACGACCAGAGCACCGGCGATCACCGCTGCTAGCGCGACCACGATCGGTGTCGGCGGCGGCTGGACCGCAGTCGCCCGCCGCCATACCTCAGCGATCAGCTCCACGCGTCAAGCATGACGTACCCTCGCCAGCGACCCCACCAACCAGCGCAATATCCCAGCGTGGGTTGCTCACGCTGTACCTGGCGTGCATGCCAGGTACACCGCCAATGTCCCACGCAGCGTGGGATGTCGACGGAGGCGGCGGTGCGTCACAGACTGCTGCTCCGCAACAACCCGGCGGCTTCAAGGTCACGCATTCGCCAAGAGCACCCAAGTTTGGCGCTGGGTCGGCGAAAAGTGTTGGCGTTGGGACAGCCGACGAGCCGCCGCGCCACGGGCGGATAGCCATCAACTAGGCTCCGAGCATGCGGCCGGCTTACCCCGGCCGACCCGATCATAGGACGTCCCATGCACATCATCGTCGCGGGCCCGACCGCCGTAGGAAAGACGACGACTGCGCGCGGGCTCTCGGCACGCCTCGGCCTGTCGGCATACCTCGAGGAAGCTGAGCGCAACCCCTTCCTCGCCCGTTTCCCAACAGATCCGGCGAAGTGGGCGTTTCGCTCGCAGCTGTGGTTCCTGTTGCATGCGATGGAGTGGCACGCACGGTGCACTATGGGTGGCGGCGTGCAAGATCATTCGTATTACGAGGCTTACCTCGTGTTTTCCTGTGTGCAACGGGAGTTCGGGTATTTAACGTCTGAGGACCACGAACTCATCAAACAGGCCGCCGCTGTAGCTGGTCTAATCCTTCCAAATCCCGATCTCGTTATTCAGCTCGTTGCCCCTCAGAACGTTCTGATCGAGCGAATGAGCACACGCGGCCGACGCCACGAGCGCGCGCTGCCTAAGAGCTATTTCGCTGCGCTCGACCGCCGCCAACACGCGCTCTTCGACGGCTGGACCCGCTCGCCACTCGTCACGGTCGACACGACCGAGATAGACCTTCGGACACCGACTGGAATTGATGCGCTCGTTGAGCGTCTACCGGCAGTAGCACCGCCGATTGCACGACTCGATCGGCATCTGTAGGCTCGCTCGGAAGGCGAGGATAGAGACGATGATCGACGACAAACTCCCATTGCCTGGCGTTCAGCAGAGCGTTGCGAGCCTCGACCAGCCCGGTACTCCCGAGGAGATCGTTAAGATCGACTTCGAGAAGATCTACGAGGTCTATCTCGACAATCTGGACCACAAGGCTTCGCTGTTCAAGCTGCTGATCAGCTTCGTGATCGCGCCGTACCTCGTGGCAGTCGCGTTTCTCAGCGCGAAAGCCCTCGGGTTTGGCTCTATCACTGATTTCAGCGACCTGCCCACGATCCTCGACTTGGTAATCGTGGTTTCGGGCGCGGGGATGCTGCTCCCGCTCTTGCAGTACATCGAGTATGACGACAACGTGATGCGGACCGCGCGCTCGATCAACAACTTTCGCAGCCTATACGCCGACCGTCTCCTCGTGAGTGCGGTCTGGAAGCCCAACCTCCCCGTCGACTGGAAGTTCCCGCGCGAGCGCCGGATTACCGCTTCGGGCTCTGTTCTGGTGCTCGTGTTCCTTTTCATCTCCGTCGTGTACATCTGCAAGGGACTCGCCGGGCTGGTCAATGTGGATCCCCTCACACCTGGCGTCATTGCTATTGGAGCCGTCGCACTTGTCGGGCTCATATGCACATACCTGCTGACTGGCCATAACCGGCGCTTCGAGATGGCGCCGGCGACGCCGGGCTACGCGACAACCACGATCATGGCCTCGAGCGCTGGCCGGGCTTGGGTGAAATACCTTGAGTACGTTTTGCAGCGCGGGTCACCGCTCGGCAATGAGCCCGATCCAATAGTGGAGTCGCCGGCGGTCGCAGTCACCGTGGAGAACGTCCAGGACGCGGACCGAATCATCAACCGCTACGGAGACGCTCAGATCAAGGAGATGTACGAGCGCAAAATGTTCAGTGAGGAGATTGTCGAAGAGCTTGGTACCACCTACGGGGATCGCTTGTTTAACTATGCTGGACACGACCAGATCGCTATCGCAGTGGAGAAGCTGAAAGCTGACTGGTGGACCAACAAGGCGACGCTCACGCTGCTCGACCCGCTCGAGCGATGGCCGGAACGGCGGATGCCCTGCCTTACCCTCGTCGACCTCAAGATCCGCGACTCAAAATTGCTCCTCTACGCCTTCTTTCGCTCCCAGAACGCGCTCAACTCCTATGGCAACATGTACGGCCTTCGAGCGATACAGTCGTATTGCGCGAAAAAGCTAGGTGTCGCCGTGGGCCCGATCACGTTTTTTGTGTCCTCGCCGCATGTGCATGAGCGCGACCTGGAACGTGCCAAGCGTATCGTCAACAAGAGCTAAAGTGATCATCACTCTGCTCGGTTCGAGCATCGCCGACGGCGCCGACGCCGAAGACGCTTACGAGCTGGGCAAGCGGATTGGCGCCGCCGCCCACGTCCTCAAGAACGGCGGCTACGGCGGCACGATGGCAGCAAGCGCGCGGGGCTGCCGGGAGGCCGGCGGGCACGTTATCGGCGTCGGCATCGAGGGGCACAAGATCGACAGGACGGGAGCGCCGAATCCCTACAACTCCGAGGTCATTGTCAAGGCTAACGCCTTGGAGCGCGTCGCCGAGATGCTACGCTGCGATCTCGTCATTGTGCTCCCGGGCCACGTCGGGACGCTTCACGAGCTGTTTGCAGCGTGGGTGAGCGCGATCGAAGGACACCTCCCCTCCATCATGCTCGTCGGTCCGAAGCTGAAGGCTCTGCTCGAATACCTTACCGAGAACGGGTTTCTAAAGGAGGAGCACACCGAGCATGTATCAGTCTTCGACTCTGTCGGTGAGTTGACGATTTAACCGGTCGGGCTCGCGCGGGCCGGTCCGTGAGTGTGTAAGCAATGTCGTCGGTGAGATCCATCACCGAGCACTCGAATGGCTCGCCCAGATGGCCGAACGGCGGATGGCCGAGATCATGCCAGTGGGCCACCGCCTATACCACAACATGATCAACACCTCCAAGATCACGAACGAGCTCTGAATTATGAGGGCTGCATCTCAGCTTGTTGCCATGGAGCTGACCACTTGCGTGAGGTCGGACAGCCGCGAGAGAGCGTTAGCGAACTGCATCCGCTCGAGGTCAGTGCGATATTCCGACTCGCCTGGCGGGTACAGACGGTCCGGCTCCGGTCGTGACCTGGCCAGGCGAGGCTCCATGTTGCGCACGCTTGCCAGTGCCATCGAGACAGGTGATTGAGGTGAGCGCGCCCGGCTCAGTAGTGTGACCTGGTACCAGCGAGCAAACGAGGGGAACCCGATGAGCGAGCCTGTAGATCCGACGACGACCCCGGCCTGGGCAAAGCTGAATGCCCTCTACGAAGCCATGGAACCAGATCTGCGCGGCTGGTTCGCCGCCGATCCATCTCGGTCGAAATCGTTCACCTTCAGCGCCGCTGATCTCTACGTCGACCTCTCCAAGAATTTGATCAACGCCGAAGTGCTGAGCGCCCTTGTCGATCTTGCTGATCAGGTCGGATTGGTGGCACGCCGCGATGCAATGTTTGCCGGCGAGCACATCAACGTCACCGAGGATCGAGCGGTGTTGCATACGGCGCTGCGTGCTCCCGAGGGATCCAGCCTGGTTGTTGATGGGACAGATGTCATTCCCGAGGTACACCAGGTGCTGGCCAAGGTGTACGCCTTTGCCGACAAGGTACGCAGCGGCGAATGGGTGGGCGTCACCGGCAAACCGATCACGACAGTGGTCAATATCGGGATTGGTGGATCTGATCTTGGTCCAGTGATGGTCTACGAAGCGCTGCAACCGTACGTGAAGCCTGGTCTGACCGCTCGCTTCGTGTCCAACATCGATCCGACTGACGTCGCTGAGAAGACTAAAGATCTTGATCCGGAGAGCACCCTCTTCATCGTTGCCTCCAAGACCTTCACCACGCTGGAGACGCTGACCAACGCGCGCCTCGCGCGCGCCTGGCTCCTTGACAAGCTGCGGGAGTTGGGAGCCATCGAAGCGGGCGATGAGGCGGCGGGTGCCGCCGTTGCCAAGCACTTCGTTGCGGTCTCGACCGCACTCGACAAGGTGGCTGCGTTCGGCATCGACCCGGAGAACGCCTTCGGCTTTTGGGATTGGGTCGGTGGCCGCTACTCGGTCGACTCGGCAATCGGTACCTCGGTCGCGGTTGCCATCGGACCGGCGAATTTTGCGGACTTCCTCGCAGGCTTCCACGCGATCGACCGGCATTTCGCCGAAACAGAACTCGCCAGCAACGTGCCTGTACTGATGGGCCTGCTGAACGTGTGGTATGTGAACTTCTTCGAGGCCGGCAGCCATGCCGTGCTCCCGTACTCGCAGTTCTTGCACCGGTTCCCGGCGTACCTGCAGCAACTCACCATGGAGTCCAATGGCAAGAGCGTGCGCTACGACGGGTCGCCGGTTACTACTGGGACCGGAGAGGTGTTCTGGGGCGAGCCTGGAACGAACGGCCAGCATGCCTTCTACCAGCTGATCCATCAGGGCACGCAGATGATCCCTTGCGACTTCATCGGTGTGGCCAACCCCGCCCACCCACTGGTCGACGGTGACAAGGACGTGCACGAGCTCTTTCTGGCGAACTTCTTCGCCCAGACTGCGGCGCTGGCTTTCGGCAAGACGGCCGACGAAGTTCGCGCCGAAGGGACCCCGGAAGCAATCGTGCCGGCACGGGTCTTCCCGGGAAATCGCCCGACCACCTCGATCATGGTTCCAGAGCTCAGTCCGCGCGTGGTGGGCGAACTGATCGCGCTGTACGAGCACATCACCTTCACCGAGGGTGTCGTGTGGGGCATCGACAGCTTCGATCAGTGGGGTGTCGAGCTCGGCAAGCAGCTCGCGCTGCGGATTGCCCCAGCCGTCTCGGGCGACGACGAAGCCCTGGGCAAGCAGGATTCCTCGACCCAGTCCTTGATCACCTACTACCGCTCGCAGCGCAAGTAGCCCCGCTCCACCATCCAGGCTTCGGCAAGCCTCTATTAACATTCCGCCAGTGGGATGCCGACCTTAGGGCTCAGCCCCCCGCAGTGGCTGGAGCTGGCGCTTCGGCAGCGTCCAGCTCGGCTCTATCGCGCTTGCTTTTACCAAACGCCAGATACAACGAGGGCAGTACGAACAAGTTGACCAAGGTCGCAGTCACTAAGCCGCCGAGAATCACGATCGCCATAGGGTGCTCGATCTCGTGCCCGGGGATGCTGCCGGCGACAACCAGCGGAACCAGCGCCAGACCGGTCGCCAAGGCGGTCATCATGATCGGCGCCAGACGTTCTTTGGCGCCCTGAATCACCAGCCCTGGACCGAACTTCACACCCTCGTCCCGCTCCAGCCGCTCGAAGTGACTGATCATCAAGATCCCATTTCGAGCAGCGATCCCGAAGACCGCGAGAAAGCCGACCAGTGATCCCAGCGAGAGCACCCGTCCGCTCAACCAGACAGCGATCGCGCCGCCAACCAGCGCCATGGGCAACAGCACGAACGTCAGCAGAGCCGGACGGAAGCTGCCGAATGCGACATGCAGCAGCAGCAAGGTGGCAACGGCGGCCGCGATGCCGAATGCCAGCAGGGTGTCTTCTGCGGCGTCGAACTCGGTCGATTCGCCGATCACCTCCGCGTGGTACCCCAACGGGAAGTCGACTGCTTCTAGGCGTTGCTCGACGTCGTCAACGACTTCATTCAGCGGGCGACCCGCCACATTGGCGCCGACATCGATCCGTCGCGATTGCTTGGTGCGCTCGACGGCGTTCGGTGTTGGACCCATCGCGACGGTGGCCACCTCTTTCAGCATGACCTTGCGCCCAGACGGGGTGTCCAGCTGCATGTTCTCCACGTCGGTGACGCTGTCACGTGCGGACGGGATCACTGTGACGTGGACGTCGTACGCCCGGCCGTGCGCGAAGATGTCACTGACCTCTTCGCTGGCTATCAGGGCCGATGTCTGCCGACGGATTTCTCCAGGAGTCAGTCCGACCGCTCGAGCTTTGGCCAAATCGGTTTCCACCTGGATATGCGGCAGGTCGGTCTGCAGCGAGGCATGGGCATCCTCAGTCCCGGGGATATCGCCGATCCGCTTCTCGATGTCTTTGGCCTGCTTCTGCAGCTCCGCGAGGTCGGGCCCGTAAATGCGCACCACGATGGACTCGCTGCTACCGGTCAGCACTTCCTTGATGCGCTCCCGGAGATAGGTCTGCACGTCGCGATAGAGCCCCGGATAGGCCTCGACGACGCGGTGCACTTCGTCCAGAGTCTCGTCGTAGTCGACGTCTGGACTGACGCTGATCCAGTTCTCACCGAAGTACACGCCATAGACCTCGTCCGCCAGGTACGCCTGCCCGATATGGGAGCCGCAGTTGCGTACCCCCTCGATCTCTTTGAGGTCCTTGCAGGCCAGCACCGAGACCCGCGTCTCCTCGGTGACTGAGGTGCTGGGTTCTGTCAGCCAGTGCATCAGGAAGTCCCGTTCCTTGAAATTCGGAAGCAACTGGCTACCCAATGTGGGCACTGCCGCGAGCCCGGCCAAGAAGAGCACTGCGGTCATCGCGATGGCCGGCATCGGCCTGCGGATCAGTGGCACCAACAAGGCGGCATAGGCGCGCTTCAGCACCCGCATCAGCGGCGACTCCTTGCTCGCCAACTTGCCGCGCGACAACAGGATCAGGCACAAAGCAGGCGTGACGGTCAGCGCCACCAGCATGGAGACCAGCACCGCCAAGCCGTAGGACAGTACCAAAGGCCGGAAGAACGACCCGGAGAGTCCTTCCAAGAACAACACCGGCACTACAGCGATGACGTTGATCAAGGTGGCATAGGTGATCGCCGAGCGGACCTCGACCGAGGCGCCCAGCACAATGCTGAAGGTGGAGGCGGTGCTGCCCGTGGCCCGAGCCTCGCGCAGCCGTCGCACGACGTTCTCAACATCGATGATGGCGTCGTCCACCACCACCCCGATTGCGACCACCAACCCGGCGAGCACCATGACGTTCACGGTGGCCCCCACGGCATCCAAGATCAAGACGGCGGAGACCAGGGACAGTGGGATCGCGATCAAGCTGATGAATGCGGTACGCCACTCGAAGAGGAAGGCGATGATGATCAAGGCGACCAGGCCAATGCCCAGCAGCATCGCCACGCGCAGGTTGTCAAGCGACTGCTCGATGAACGTGGCTGGCCGGAAGATCGTGGTGTCGACTGCGATGCCCGGCAATCCGGGCTGCATATCCTGCATCGCCGCTTCCACGCCGCGAGTCACCTCAACGGTGTTCGCTCCGCGGTACTTCTGAACCACAAGCAGCAGTCCAGGTCCGTCGTCAACAACGCCGTCGCCGATCATCGGTCCCGGGTCGATCACCACTTGACCCAAGTCAGCCATCCGGATCACTTTGCCGTCGCGTTCGATGACCGGGATCTTGCCGATCTGCTCCGGGTCGACTATGGGTTGCACGTGGCGGATGTTGAACCGTTGACCGCCTTCTTCGATGAATCCGCCGGTGCCTACGATCGCGCCGTCGGTGTATTGCATGAGGCCCGATTCGACTGCGTCTGCTCCGGCGTCCATGACCTGTCGTAGGGTGACGTCGTGCTCGGCGAGCTTGTCCGGATCAACCTGGATGTGGCGTTGCGGGATCCGTTCACCCCAGATAGCGACTTGGGCCACACCGGGCACCCGAAGCAGGCGCGCTCGGACCTTCCAGTACGCAATCTCCGACAGATCGGTTGGGCTGACCGTATCCGAAGTCAGGCCGACCTTCATGATGCGGCTGGTGGCCGACAGTGCGGGCATCATGAACGGAGGGCTTGCCCAGGTCGGCAGCGTGGGGGTGATCTGCGACATACGCTCCTGCACCAGCTGGCGGGCCTTCAGCTCGTCGGCTCCGGGTTCGAAGATCAACCGGATCGAGGACAGCTGGGCAACCGACTTCGACCGCAGTTCGGCTAGCCCCTCAATACCGTTCAACTGATCCTCGATAGGGACCGTGATCAACTCCTCGACCTCGTTCGAAGAGTTGCCGAGTGCAATGGTTTGGATCTCAACCTGCGGCGGTGCGAACTCCGGGAAGACGTCGACCTTGGTATCGGGGAGCTGGATGAACCCCAGAGCCAAGATGGACGCGGCCAGAAACAGCACGATCCAGCGGAAGCGGAGACTTGCCCTGACGATGGTGCGCATCAGCAATGCCTCCTCAGTGCTTGCCCGCGATTTCGAGTTCTGTGCCCCAGAGCTCGATCGCGCCGACGGTTACTACTTCGGTGCCTGCCGGCGGGCCCGAGTTCAGAACCACTAGGTGGTCGTCCCGAACCTCCTTGATGTCCACGGCGGAACGCACGTAGGTCAGCGGCCCGATCACCGTAAAGACCCAGGGCTTGCCCTTCTTGTCATAGACGAGGGCGGCGTGGTCCAGGCTGACATCGGCGCCGTGGGCCTTGACGACAGTGGTTTGGAGTTGTACGCGATGCACCGCCTCTTCAGTGAGAATCACCCTCGCCGGCTGATCTGGACCTGTCGACTCCAAGTGAGCCGGCTCATAGGGCTCAGCCATGGGCACCTCGATTTCGGCGCAACCACCCGAGCTCGCGATGGCGACGACGATGACGCAGCTGAGGAATGCTTTGCGGAGAGCGGTCTTGCTGTTCATCAGATCGCCGCCCCCGCTGGCACCGCCTCAGGTTCTTCCTCATGCGGAGGCGGCGCCTCATCGGCCTGCTGCGGAACCAGGTGCAGGTACGCCGATGGCAGGAGGAACACCGCGACCACGAGCGAGCTCACCAAACCGCCCAGCAACACCAGTGCGAGCGGATGCAAGATCTCCAGTCCGGGACGCGGTCCGAGTACCACGAACGGCAGCGCAACCGCTGCCACGGCCGCGGCACTGATGATCAAGGAGCCGAAAGACTCCCCGGCCCTGTCGTGAACGGTTGCGGCATCGCCATCACGAGCAGCGAGGGTTCTTTGTTGGGCGAGCTGCTCATCGTCATCGCCGCCGCGTCTGCCGTCACGTCCCTGGATTGTGGTCAGCATCACAGCGATGTAGCGAGCTGCCAGGCCGAGAACTGCAAGCATCCCGAGCAGTGCACCCAAGCCGAATGTGCGTCCGCCGATGAGACCGGTGAGCAGGCCGCCGGTCAACGATAGCGGCAGCGCCGCCGTGGCTACCAGCGCCAGTCGCCAGCTATTGAACGCTGCCTGGAACAGCAGGAATGCAGCGATGACGGCAGCGATTCCGAAGCCGATCGAACGCCCGATCTGGACTTCGTCGGCGGTGGAGTTGGCGATCACCTCTGCGTGGTACTGCAGCGGGAAGTTCGTGGTCCCGAGCTGCTGCTCGAGGTCTGCAGCGACTGCTCCGACGCTGCGACCATCAAGATCAGCTACCACATCCAGGTGCCGCGAAACAGCCTCGCGGTGAATGACCGATGGCGTCTGCGCGATCCGTACGTCGGCAACGTCGCCCAGCCGGACGTGACCACCACCTGGCCGATCGATGAGCAGCGACTGCACAGCTGCCACGCTGCTTCGAGTGGCAGGCGTTCCTAGGACGATGACATCGAAGACCTTCTGATCCTCGAAGACGCTGCCCACCTGGATGCCCTGGAGCAATGTGGCCTCGGCGCGGCGTACAACACCAGGCGTAATGCCGACCTGCTGGGCCTTGTCCAGATCGACCTCGATCTCGATCGTCGGTTGAGTGATAGCGCTCTCGATGCGCGGGTTGACAACCCCGCCGATCGTAGTCATCAGCTGCTGCACTTTAGCGGCTTCGGCAGCAAGGACCTGGGGCTCCTCGCCGTATACGCGGACGGCGACCGGGGTGTTCAGGCCCGTGAGGACGTCCAGTCCGTTGTCGGTCACGGTGTTGGCACCCGTGTGCAGGCTTCCAACGTCGCGCATCTCTTGGGTCGAGAAGGGTACGACCTCGGCGGTCATGCCCGGCACCTCGCGGACCTTGTCCTTGATCGAGGCAACTGTTGCGTCATAGTCGGCATCGCCGCCGATGGCGACCCAAATATCGCCGGAGTTGACGTTGACCAGTCGATCACCGGTTATTGCTCGGCCGACGGTTGCGCCGACCCCGGTCACCCCCGGAAGAGACCGCAGCGAGTTGCCGATTTCGGTGGCCCGCTGGGTCATCGCCGGAGCAGAGACATCCGCGGCGCCCTGCAACTTGACCACTACGTTTCGATCTTGGAAGGTGGGCGTCAGGGCGGTGTTGAGGAATGGCAGGATCGCGATTGCGATCACGCCGCAGGCGGCCGCAACCAGCAAGGCTGGACGAAGACTTCGGGAGAACGCTTGCAGACCGCTGCGGTAGCGCGCACCGAGCCACGCCACTGGCCCGGATGGTCCGCCAGCTTTTGGTTGCCAGCGGGCGAACAGCAGGCTGTTCAAGGCCGGGCCTACCGTCATGCCGACTATCAAGGCGGCCAGGACCCCAGTGGCGTACGCCGCCACCATCGGGCTGAAGAATGCTCCGGGCCGGCCTTCGAGCACTGCCATCGGAAGGATCGCCAGCAGTGCGATGAGGCCGGCATAGATCAGCGGCCGGCGCACCGCTGCCAGAGCCTGCTGTATGGCTACCCATGTCGGCTCCGCATCCGGGCTGCCATTCCGAGCCCGCAGCCGACCCACTACGGCAGCTTGTGGAGCAACTGCTTCGTCTACCACGATTGCGACAGCTGCTGCAAGACCAGCGATAACCAGAGCATTGAGCCCATAGCCGAGCAGATGGAGTACCAGAGCGGCGCCGATCACCGATACCGGCACCGTGAGGACGCCGACGATCACCGCACGCCACTGGAAGCGCAGCGCGAGCAGCGTGAGTACCAGCAACGCAGCACCGATGGCAATGGCAAGGCCCAAGTTGTCTGCCGCCGCACCCAGATAGTCGGACGGTGCGAACCACGACGTGTCAGTGGTGATCCCGGTGAGCCCTGGGCGAAGCGCCTCGAGAGCATCTTGAACGCCTTTGGTGACCTCGGCGGTATTCGCTCCGGGGAACTTCTCCACCACCATGATCAATCCGGGTCCGCCGTCGACGACAGCATCACCGATGAGCGGCTGATGATCGATCTTGACCTGTGCAACGTCGCCGAGCGTGAGATTGTCGGCGCCCTCCACTGGAACCTTGGCAACCTCAGCAGGATCGGTCAGCTTCTCCAACAAATGCCTTACCTGAAGGCGCTGCTGTGGCGTCTCAATGAATCCGCCGGTGCCAGGGGTGGAGGCTTCCAAAAAGCTGAGCTGTGAGACGACCTGTGTGTTTCCGGCTGTGCTGATTACCTGGTTCAGGGTCACTTTGCGATCACGCAACACCTGAGGGTCGACCTGCACCTGAAGTTGTTGATCACGCAGGCCCCAGATAGAGACGTTGGCAACGCCCGCCACTCCCATGAGGCGCGGACGTACCGTCCAACGCGCAATGACCGACTGCTCGATGGCGGTCAACTCCGTGGTTGACATGCCGATCATGACCACCCGGTTGGCCGAGGATAGTGGCTGCAATAGCGTCGGCGGCTTCGACACGTTGGGGAGGGCGTGAGCTTGCGCGAGGCGCTCTTCAATCAGCTGCCGGCCCCGGTAGATATCAGTGCCGGGCTCGAAGACCATCACGATCGAAGAGAGCCCGGGCAGCGATTCCGATCGGATCACGTCCACGCCCTCGACCCCGTTGAGCAGGTCCTGTTCCAGAGGAACAGTGATCAACTGTTCAACTTCCTCAGCGGAGAGGCCCAGTGCCTCGGTCTGTATCTCCGCGTACGGCGGGCTGAACTCTGGTAACACCTCAAGGGATGTGCCGCGGAGTTGCACAATGCCGACGGCCAGGATGCCTATAGCGGCCGCCAAGATCAGCAAGCGGAACTTCATAACCCCGGCAAGAAAACGCGCCATGCTCCACCTCAACCTGGTCAGAGATTTACAGCGCGGCTGGAACCCCGGCAGGCCGCTCGGCGAATCATTTTGAGATTCTGATAAGCGTTTCACATTTGGCTGGCGGCTAACCAAACGAATTGATTACGATTTTCCTGCTGTCGTGGAAATGCTGTCGGCGGTGTGATTAGGAGCGCACTCGCTGGCTTTTGGCATGCAAACTCTTGCCAAACGGGGCTTGTCTCAGCGATTTAAATGCATTGCCAAACTAAGAATATCAGTCTTTGACGCCTATTTGGACACGCCAACGGTCGACTGCGATTTGTCGAGCACTGGTTCCGGCCGCGTAGCAAGATCAACAATAGTTTTGACACATGCCAGCTGATCGCGAATCGCGCCCCGCCACCAGGCAATCGGCTGTTGCCGCACCGAATCGTCACCGACACCTGTTGCATCAACACCTAGGGCTCGACAAGTCGCCACAGCCCGCATCAGGTGATAACTCTGGGTGACGACGATCAGCCGTGAGAGATTGAAGATTCGCTTTGCTCGCAGACAAGATTCGTAGGTGTCGAACCCTCCTGCATCAGCAATCACGGTCTCCTTAGGTAAGCCTGCCCTAATTAAGTAATTGCGCATCGCAGCGGGCTCATCAAACTCGGATGCCAGATGATCGCCCGATACGATGATCGTCTCGATAATTCCTGCGTCATAAAGCCGCTTCGCAAGATCGAGACGAGCCGCCAAGAATGCGGATGGTGTTCCGTCTGGATTAACTTGTGCTCCCAGCACGAGCGCCACTGGTGTCGCCGGCACTTCGGACTCGGTGTAGATGTGACCTGACGCCGTTGACCGCACAATGCTGACGGCGGCCGCTACGGTAGCCAACCCGATAATCCCGAGGCCAAGCAGCAGCCAAGACAATTTCGATAGCAGGTACCTGCTGGAGGGCCGTCGCCGGGGTGCTAGCACGCCCTCAAGGGTAAATGCCTCGACGGATGGAACCTTTTTTGATGGCTCGATAAGACGATTCTGCGTCAATTGGATAATGATTACGCTATCTGGATAGCAGATAATTTTCGTCGCATGATAAAGACTTCGCATGTGACAGTGTCCGTCTGCGGTGAGCATTCGAGTGACGAGCCCGCGGTCTGGGCTTTGGCCACCATCCGGGCTCTCAGCTGAGGACGGCACAATGAGGCCGTGCCGGAGGGAGACACCGTCTGGCGGGCATGCCAGCGGCTCAATGAGTTGCTCGCTGGTCGCGAGCTGACCAGATCCGAATTTCGAGTGCCGTCCCTGGCAGCAACCGATCTGACCGGCGTGGCGGTCCGCGAAGTGATCTCGCGCGGCAAGCATCAGTTGTTCCGGTTCAGCAATGCGTTCACTCTGCACACTCACTTCAGGATGGACGGCGCCTGGAGGATTTACCCGCACGGGCGGCGCTGGAATGGCGGACCGGCCTTTGAAATCCGAGCGGTGCTCGGGATCCATGATCATGACGCAGTGGGATATCGGCTCCCGGTCGTCCAGCTGCTTCCTACCGCGGCCGAGGGCACCGTCGTCGGGCATCTCGGGCCCGACCTGCTTGGAGGTGACTGGAACGCTGAGGAGGCTGTGAGGCGGATCGCCGCTCACCCCGATCGCACGATCGGTGAAGCATTGCTGGACCAGCGAAACCTCGCAGGTCTCGGCACGTTCTATCGGGCGGAGGTGCTCTTCCTCCAGGGGATACATCCCCGTACGCCGGTCGGTCAGATTCGCGACTTACATCGGCTCGTCGATCGCAGCCAGCGGCTACTCATGGCAAACCGCTGGCGTGCCGAGCAGTCCACAACTGGTGATCTCCGACGTGGCCGACGGACCTACGTCTATCAGCGATCGGGCCAGCCATGCCGCCGGTGTGGCACACCTATCCTGACCGAGGAGTTTGGGCCGCTTGGCGAAGAGCGGAACAGTTTCTGGTGCCCGCACTGCCAGCCCAAGCCCTGACTGATGCCATCCTGGCTCCGTGGATGAGGTGACGCGGGCGGCGCATGACGCGATCTTGGGGCGCGACTGGGAGAGGCTGCAACCGATGCTGCATCCCTACCTGCATTGGACAGCAGCTGATGGCACCCGACTGCGTGGACGCACCAAGGTCATCACGCGGCTGCGAGCTGAGGCACCGCCGGCGGAGCCTGCGACTGTCGAGTTGCGCGACGGCCAGATCTACCGCTGGCAGGAGCCACCTGGCACCTGAGCGGCTAGCCTGAAATCTCCCGGGTCCCGCGCCAAGTGCACCTTGAGACCGCTAGTTGGCCGCAGTGAAATAATCTCCCCTTGTGCCCTCCGTTCCTTCGCTATTGAGCGCCCGGATCGAGGCCGTTACCGGTGCCGACCCGGAGCTGCGGCCTGCCACGAAGCCGCAGTTCGGCCACTATCAGTCGAACGTGGCTTTGCGCTTGGCCAACAGCGAACGCAAGTCACCGCGTGAGGTTGCCGCGGACATCATCGCCCGGCTGGAAGTTGCCGACCTGTGCGAGCCACCCGAGATTGCGGGACCGGGCTTCATCAACTTCCGGCTGCGAACCGACGTACTGGCTCAGGCCGCGACCGACCAACTTGCCGACCCGTACAGCGGCGTCGTGCAGGTACTAGACCCGCAGGTGGTGGTGATCGACTACTCCGCTCCGAATGTGGCCAAGCAGATGCACGTTGGACATCTGCGCTCAACGGTGATCGGCGATTGCCTGCGTCGGGTGATCGCCGGCGTCGGTCACCAGGTGATCGCACAAAACCATATTGGCGATTGGGGCACCCAGTTCGGGATGCTGGTCGAGCAGATCCTGGACGAGGGCATCGATGCGTCGACACTGACCCTGCCGGAGGCGGAGGAGCTCTACACCCGTGCCAGCGCGCACTTCCGGGCAGATGCGGAGTTCGCCGATCGCGCCCGGCGCCGCGTTGTTGCTCTGCAGTCAGGTGACGAGCTGACCCGCAGCATCTGGCGGGAATTGATCAATGTCTCCCTCGCAGGATTCAATGCCGCCTACCGACGGTTGGGTGTGCGGCTCACCGATGATGATCTTGCCGGTGAATCCATGTACAACGATGATCTTCCATCGATCGTTGCCGAACTGGAACGCAACGGTACGGCGGTGATCGACGATGGCGCGCTGTGCGTCTTTGTGGACGGCTTCGCCGCCCCCATGATCGTGCGAAAGAGCGATGGCGGTTTCGGCTACTCGGCAACGGACCTGGCCGCGATTCGGCATCGGGTACGCGACCTGCACGCCAACCGGATCATCTACGTGGTGGACGCGCGGCAGTCCGATCACTTCGATCTGGTGTTCGCGGTCGCGCGCAAGGCGGGCTTCCTGCCTGAAGAGGTGATCACCGAGCATGTCGCGTTCGGCACAGTCCTGGGTACCGATGGCAAGCCGTTCAAGACCCGCGAGGGCACCGCGGTGAACCTCAACGCCCTGCTGGACGCCGCCGAGGAGCAAGCGGCGCCGCCCGTGGCACTCGCCGCGATCAAGTACGCCGATCTATCCAACGGGCTGAACAAGGATTATGTCTTCGACGTCAGTCGGATGGTGCAGACCACGGGCAATACCGGACCCTATCTGCAGTACGCGCACGCCCGGGTGACACAGGTCTTGCGCAAGGCTGCGGCTCGCGGCTACGGCGAGCAGTCGAAAGTGCTGGTGCTGGAGGAGCCGGCTGAGCAAACGCTGGCGTTGCTGCTCATCCGGTTTGGGGACACCGTCGACGAGGTGGTCCGTACTCTGCAGCCGCACCGGTTATGCAACTACCTCTATGAGTTGTCGGGCGCCTTGGCCATCTTCTACGAGCAGTGTCCGGTGCTGCAGTCCTCTGGTGCGGTGCGGGATTCGCGGCTCGCGCTCTGCTTGGCGACGAAGCGGGTGCTCGCAGCCGGCCTCACCATGCTCGGCATTGAGCCCTTAGAGCGAATGTGACCTTCGGTTCGCTCTAGATACGCTTACCTGAGCTCGTCGGGGTGGATCTGGCGATCGGCTGCCAGCCATGCGGCGCCGACGATCCCGGCGGTGTTCAACAGCTTGGCGGGCACAACCTCGGCATGGAGCTTCAGCTTCGGGATGAACTTCTCGGAGTTCTTGCTGATGCCGCCACCGATCACGATCAGGTCCGGCCAGAGTAAGGCCTCGAGGCGCTCCAGATATTTCTGGAGGCGCGGAATGTACTCCTTGAAGGAGAGGCCCTCTCGCTCCCTGGCGCTGGCCGCGGCACGTTTCTCGGCGTCATGGCCGTCGATCTCGATATGGCCAAGCTCAGAGTTCGGGATGAGAACGCCGCGGTAAACGATCGCGGTGCCGATCCCGGTCCCTAGCGTTGCCATCAGCACCAGGCCGGGATGGCCCTTGGCCGCGCCGTAGTGCACCTCGGCGATACCGGCCGCGTCGGCATCATTGACAAGCAGGATGTCGCGCCCCAGGCGATCCTCGAAGATCTTCTCGGCCTCGGCGTCGATCCACGACTTGTCGATATTCGCAGCAGAGCGGGTCTTGCCGTGGGTAACGACGGCCGGAATTGTGACGCCGAGCGGACCGTCACCGATGATGTCGGCGAAGCTGTCCACGATTTCAGCGACCACCTCTGCCACATTCTTCGGAGTCGACTTTTGGGGAGTGGTGATGCGAAGTCGTTTCGACGTGAACTCACCAGTCGCAAGGTCGACGGGCGCTCCCTTGATGCCGCTGCCGCCGATGTCGATGCCGAGCACGGGCGCGCTTCGTACCGGTTCTTCGCTCATGCTCGCGAGCCTAGCGATATCCGGCCGCCGCCGGGAGGGCCAGGTCTGCACTGCGGATGCAGGTCAGAGTTCAGACCAGGACGTCGTCGCCGATGTCGTCCAGTGAATCCATGTCCAGTAACTCTGCGATCAGCAGCAAAAGCTGCTCGTGGTCCGGTGTGATGGTCCGGCCGTACGGGCCGCGGTTGCGGGCGACTGAAACCCCGATCCTGAGCAGCGCCAGCCTGAAGTCGGCGGATGCCTCAGGCTCGATTCGGTCCAAGATCGCCACGATGTGCCGCAGCCCGGAGACAACAGGTCGGTCATCCAGCTCGAAGTCAAGCAGCAGACCGGAGCGGTCCTCGGTCATGGAGGTCAGGATGTCCCGCGCCGGGTGCGGCGTACGCAACGCCACTGCGACCACCGTGTCCCAGAAGGCGGCAAGCTCATAACTCTTGAATCGGTTGTACGTCCCGGCCAGTGAGCTCAGCACCCACAAAGGTCCGAACTGGAGCGTACGCATTTCAGCAGGTTGCAGATTCAAGGGTGGCCGCCTCTCCTGCGCCAACTATCCGCCGCGCGCCGCAACCAGACAAGATCCGGCCTGAACTGAGTACCGTCCCAGATCCGCCACGACCAACTCAACGACTGAGCTGGCGCAGGCACCACGCGTAGAGATGCGGGTCGAACGCGTAGGCGTTGGAGAAATAGAAGCCGTAGAAACGCCGGTACGTATCGATCCAGCGCACGATCTCGCGCCCGTGGCGTTCGACTGCCACCGCTTCCAGCCAGGCAGCGTCTGCGGCCGCGTCGGCGTACGGCTCGAGCTCAAGGAAGATCACGGCCCCGGCCACATCCAGCACCGGGTCGGCGTGCACCGTATGCGGGCTGAAGTCACCAATTCCGGTCACAACCGGTCCGTCGGGACCCTGGCTGATGTAGGCATTGGGCGGGCAGACATCACCGTGCACCATCGCAGGGGCGACGGACCGCTGTGCCAGCTCGCCGTGCAGCCGATTCCACACCTCGGCAACCTCGGGAATGTCACGCTCCAGCTGCGACCGGCTGCTGCGGAGCGGTCCCTGCAGCATGCTGGAGAGCAGCTCGACGAGAGTGCTGAATTGCTGCGGCGCCGCCTCGCCGACCAGCCGGGCGAAGCCTGGCACCGGACTCGGTAGCTGTTGCAATCGCTCGGTGGCATCGAGGAAGCTGATCAACGCTGGGCGCCGTTCGGCCATATCGGCATGTTGCAGCCAGCCGGAGAAGTTTCGACCTGAGAGCCGACGATCCACAGTGAAGAACCGCCCGTTGCGCTCGCCGATGTCCAGGATCAGTGGCAGCTCCAGGCCGATGTCGCTGCCAGCCCAGCTCCGATAGAGGCCATGCAGTTGGCCGGCCGTATGGCGCGGCGCCTCGTGCCGGCTCCGGTACAGCCGTAGCACTCGCTCATGATCAATAGCGAACACTTCGCTCTCGCCGCCGGCGCCAAGTAATTGATCACGACTGGTACCGAACGCCGCTAGCAACTCGGTCTCGCCTTGATGATCATCGGGCCGCACTGTCTCAACCGCTCGCCGCTGGCGCTCGGCAGCTCGGGCCGCCCGCGCCCGATCCAGCTGACTCAGCGCCAGTTCGCGGGCAGTGCGCTCATCCAGTTGGTGCGCCACGGCGTTCACTGGGCCCCTTGGAGTGTGCACATGGACGTCGGCCAGACGGAGCAGCCGTTGCAGCGGACCTTGCTCGATGCGTACCGACTGGGTTTTGGCGTGGGGCACGACGTCACGTACGTGGGTGAACCAGCCCTGTTCAGTGATCAAGGTTCGTTCGTCCCAGCCATAGCGGAGGGTCCAGAAGTCGAACCAGCGCAACCAGCGCGCCCGAGTCGGCGACGGATGCAGTTCGATGGCATCAAGATCAAATCCCGGCAGTACGCGTCCGATGGCCACCTCAACTTCGTCGAGGGTGGCGACCGGGAGCAGCACACTGGAGGCGTTCGACTCGTTGTCCTCGCTTTCGCCCTGGGCGTAGCCGAGAATATCGACGTCGACCCGATACCAGCCCTGCAGCTTCCAGAGCAGTGGCTGGCTGGTCTTGACTCCTTGGATGCGATTGATCGGCACCGATTGGCTTGTCAGATTGGTCAGGCCGCGTGTGATGCGCAGGCCGCGGGGAGACTCGGCCAATGTGAAATTGAACATGCCGATCACCCGCCGCCAGATCAATGTCAATATGCCGATGATCAACGGAATCAGGGCGCCTAGCGCGAACGGAACAACACCGAGAGAGGCAGTGACGACGAAGATGATGATCGTCATGGCTGCTGGGATCAGCCACTCGCTGGAGAGCAGAAAGCTGAGGATCAGCCGCTGCGGTGACACTTGGACCAGCGGCTGATCGGTCGTTCCCAAGTCGGTGAAGATGCTTGCTGCTGCCTGTTGATCGAGATCGCGGACGCTGGCCCGCTCCCCGTGGGCTCGGGTGAGGAGATAGTCCCGCAATCTGGATGCTTTGCCTCGGCTCAGATAGCGGAGCTTGGTGCTGCTGTTCCCGGCATCGAGGCGCAGCTCAGCAAGGCCGAACATTCGCGCAGCGAGAGGTTGGATGATGTCTACCGACTGGAGCCGCTCGAAGGGGATCTTCGTCGATTTCTTGAAGATCCAGCCAGTCTCGATCCGCAGTTCCTCGTCATCGATCACGAATCGCGTGAAGTACCAGGCGACGAAGCCGGTGACCGCCGCCAGTACGACGATGACGCCGAGGATGGCCAAGATCCACGTCAGACCGCCCGCATTGAACTGGTCCTCGCCAGCGCTCGTGACAATTTCCCGACCCCAGCCGATCGCGATCGCGACGAAGATCAGCCAACCGCGCACGAATGGCGTCAGGGGATGTGGTCGCTCAGTCTGCTTGAGGGAGCGGTCGGCCGGCCCCGGCGGTGGGCCGGCTGTAGTTACCACGGGGTCGGGGCTCGAGGTGTGTTGAGGCGGCTGCGACGCGGTCATAGCCCCGAGGCGTGTGCTTCGCCGAGCTCGGTCAGCCGATCGCGCAGGCGCGTTGCCTCGTCCGGACGTAGCCCGGGAATCTTGGCACCGGTTTCGGGGCTGGCTGTCTTCAAGGTGACCGAGGCCAGGTCGAAGGCGCGCTCCAGCGGACCGGATTCCACCTCGACCAGCTGCATTCGCCCGTATGGCACGGCTATCAGGCTGCGGAACATCACGCCGTGGGTGATGTAGAGATCGTCTTCTCGTTCTACATAGCCCCAGGAACGCCAGCTACGCGTGACGAATCCGAGCCGGGCGATGACGATCACGATGGCGGCGGCCCAGATCAGACCAGAAATCCACCAGCGCCCTGAGGTAACTCCGACGATCACCGCGGGGATAGTGAACAGGACGGGGGGAACCACCAAGCTGGTCAGCCGGCGCATGGAGCGGTACTTCGGAGAGAGGCGTTGCCACTGGTATGCCGGCGGCGCAAACAGTTCTTCCATAACAGGTTCAGGCTACGTGCTACCGCCGCTGAGACGCGGTCTTGAGCCGGCGCCGTTAGTGCAGTGACCGGCGCCGCTTGTTCGGCTTCGGCCCGCGTACCGATACGCCGCCGAACAACGTCATGCCCTTGATAACGAGGGTTGGCGCTCCCGGCGCCGGGACACCGACATCGCGGACATCAGTGCCGCCGAAGACTCCCGCAGTCTGGTCCTGCACCTCGAGACCCTCGGGCACCTTGATGTCGAGGCCACCGAAGCACCAGAAGCCTGAGATCTCCACCACCGGCGATTCGAAGATGGCATCTCGAAGATCGAGATCCATCCCGCCGAAGAGGGTCAGTGCCTGGATGTTCTTGCGCACCCGCCACCTGCCGGTGCGAGTGACACCGCCGAAGATCGCGATCAGCTTGTCAGGGTCCCGGCTCTGTCCGGCGGTGTCGATGGTAAAGCGGCTCGTAGCTTGCGGGGCGGCGACCGGCGCGGGAGGACCGACGAGGACGAGATCGCGGGTGATCGGAATGAGGTCGTCGAAGGTCTTGGCTGCCATCAATTGGTCGACGCGCTCGTCGTGCTCCTCCCGGCTCAGCCTGCCTTCGGCGTACGCGGTGCTGAGCAGGGTGGCGACCTGTTCGCGATCGGCGTCGGAGGCACGCAGATTGCCGCCGGCAATAGGACCGACATTCGTCGGTTCGGGCAGGGGCTGGGTCATGGCCCCAAGCTAGTCCGGAGCCCTCAAAGCAGCGATAGGCCGTTGAGCCTTTCAGGGCGGGCTCGGGTAACTTCAGGGCGTTCCCTGATCAGGAAACGCCACACCTGACCCGACGCACGTGCTAACTGCCTGACTCCCCAGGCGAGTGCATCAACCCGATGTCGAAGACGTTGCCTTCGGGATCGGTCAGGGTGGTCCATCTGGTCCCGTATTCATCGAACTCAGCGACCTTGGTTGCGCCGAGGGCGACCGCTCGCTCGACCTCGGCTCCCAGGTCGGCCGCGACGAGGTCGAGGTGCATCCGATTCTTCCCGTGGCGTGGCTCCGGTACGGCGAGGAACATCAGCGCCGGGAAGGTGCCGTCCTCCGAGGCTGGGATCGTCGCGTAGAACTGGTTGGCGCCGTCGGTGACGGGACGCTCCACCAGGGCCGACCAGAAGGCGGCGATCTCGTCGGCGCGTTGCGAGTCGATCACGACCTGGCCAAATCCAATGGTCACGCTGGTGCTTCCTTTCTCGATTGGCTACGAAGCCTCTTCACCTGCAACTACGACCGCGCTTATCCATGCACTTGAGGACTGTAGCCACAGACCTCTGAAATCTCCGCTAGGTTCGGGCTCATGCACGTCCAGACCGGACGTGTTGTTGACCACGAGAACTTAGCGGGGGCAAAGTGAACAGAGGCATCATTGGCGTCATTATTGGCGTGTTAGTGATCATCATCCTGGTGATTGTGATCTTGCAGCTGACCTAACCCGGGGTGCTGAACAGGTCATTTTCTGGATGACCGCAAGTGCTGCTCGTCCGCCCGTTGGTAATTCGAAGGGTGTGATGTCACAGGGTCACGCCGGCGGAATCTTTATCCGTGGATTTTGGGAGGCCCCTGCGATGAGGTCCTGCAGTCGCGGCTAGCCAGAGTGCAATCCGCTCCGGTTCGGTGCCCGACGTGCGCTAGCCTGAGGTTTCGCCGCTCCAAAGCTTGAGGCGCGTTTGATGCGCGGCGGAGGGCAAGACAGCAGGCGTGCACGTACAAAATGCCTTGTCAGGCGGATGTAGTTCAATGGCAGAACATCAGCTTCCCAAGCTGACAGTGCGGGTTCGATTCCCGTCATCCGCTCCAAATTCGCGCTGATCCCAAGGTTGCAGAGTCCGGAATCGG
>Ga0081455_10000739_pt1 | contig 42444 bp, 49 predicted proteins | sample TabmetS3T2R1_FD_70207 | JGI IMG/M metagenome (GOLD analysis project Ga0081455, IMG submission 70207) | Tabebuia heterophylla rhizosphere microbial communities from the University of Puerto Rico - S3T2R1 | ecosystem: Host-associated > Plants > Roots > Rhizosphere ... | reverse complement strand
GCAGCTCTGAAACAAGGCAAGGGCATCCGGGTAATGGCAGTGGTGGTACACTTCGAGGCCAACGAGCCCCATGGCTTTGAAGACGTCGAGGAGAGGATATAGCACGTCTGGATCTGTGCTCAGCGTGCCTGGATGGGCGAGCGAGCATACGCCGCCAGCCTGTGCGATCAACCCCAAGGCTTCCTCAGCCCCCAGAGCCGCCTTGGGGACATTACAGGGGATGAGAAAGTTTTCAAACGCGTTCTGGATATTACTGGCATAGCCGCGGGCCATGAGCGCGTGGGCCAGGTGAGGACGAGTCAGCGCGCCGCGGGCACTCTGCAGCACGCGTTCCTTGTCCAGAGGGGCCTTCCCGTCCTGCACCAGGCGCGCGTTAATGCGCTCCAGCATCGCCACGCCACGCTGGACACGGTGTTGCTGCGCCAGAGCCAACTGCGCTTGCAGGGCGGCATGCGTGGGGTCAAAAAAGTAGCCTAACAGATGAATATCGTCGTACTGCTGGTACTGCACAGTTAGCTCAATGCCTACCAGTACCTCAACTCCGCAGTCGAGGCCAGCTTGCTGAGCTTCTGACAGTGCCGCCAGGATATCGTGGTCCGTAATGGCAATGCTATGTAAACCCTGCTGGGCCGCTTTGGTAACCAGTTGCGTCGGGGAATCCAGACCGTCGGAGTAGGATGTATGCGTATGCAAATCAACGCGTAGACGCCATGTAGCCATAACACCTCCTTGATGGAGTCAAGAACGTACGCAATTACACCGCAAAAGACAAGGCCAAAGCATTGGCCAGCGCCGCTGGTGACCCCAGCGGTGCGATGGACAAGGCACGGCGCCTGTGCTAAGTTTTTAGCGACAGAGCAGGACAACGACATGTCAAAAATATGCTGGGTGTAAAGCTTTCAGGGCAGTCATACGCGATCGCCGATGCGGCTGTACTGGGCTGGGGCGGCGCAGGGAGCAGGGCGCGTCGGAGGAGACGAGATATGGGGCGGGGCATACGGAATACGGCCGGTTTTACCCTGATTGAACTGATGGTCGTCATTATCATCTTAGGTCTGCTTGCAGCCATCGTCATGCCGCGGATCGTGGGTGAAACCGACAAGGCCCGCTATGGGGCGGCCCTGGCGCAGATGCGCATTCTCGAGGACGCCCTGAAGCGTTACAAATTGGACAATGGCGTGTTCCCTACTACTGACCAGGGTTTAGAGGCGCTGGTACGGAGGCCCACCAGCGGTATTCTGCCACGTGGCTGGCCAGAGGGGGGCTATCTGGATAAGCAGGAAATTCCCCGCGACCCGTGGGGGAATACGTATGTCTATATCTCACCCGGCCAGCATAGCCCCGATTACGACCTGAAATCGTTCGGCTCAGACGGTGTGGAAGGCGGTGATGGCTACAATGCGGATCTCGAAAGCTGGCGTATATCACGCTGAGCGTGGGTTTACCCTGGTCGAGCTGAGCATGGTCATCCTCGTGCTCGGTATCGTCATGGCGACCGTGATGCCACGCTTCGCCGGCACGCTTGAGCGGCAGCATCTCCGCAGTACGATTAACGGCATATACGGCACAGTGCGCTATCTGCAGGCATACGCGGCGCTCACGAAACGTATCTACCGCCTGACGTTTGACCTCGACAGACAGGTGATGTCCGTGTGCTACTTCGATGGGGATGTGTGCCGGCCAGAGACGAGCCGGGAACTGCGCGCGTATGCCTTGCCGGCAGACGTCCGCGTCCTGGATGTGGTCTCTCCCCAGGGCACGAAAACCCTCAAGGGGGATGCGGTGACGCATTTTCATCCAACCGGGCTCGCCGAGCCAAGCATCATTCATCTCGGTACGCACAGCGATCAGAAGGCCACCCTGATGATTGAGCCCCTGGCGGGCCGGGTGAAGGTCTTTGATGACTATGTGGAACAGAAGGCGAGTTAAGTCCCAGACCAACATCGCTGCCCCGGGTTTTACGTTACTAGAAGTGCTAATAGCAGTGGCCATTGTGGCGATTGCCCTGGTGACATTCATGGGTCTGCATCTGCGCTCACTCGATGCCACGATACGCGCCCAAGACTTGACCACCGCGGTGTTGTTGGCGCAAGCGAAAATGGCCACCATGGGTGAGTTCCCTGATACGGGCGAGGAGCAGGGCAAGTTTGAAGGGCCCGAGCTCGAACGTTTTCAATGGGCTACAGCGGTAACCGAGCACACGTTAGACGCTGTGGATGGTGGGCAGGCCGTGACGGTGCGGCGTCTGGAAGTGACGGTCGCCTGGGCCGATGGGCAGCAGCTCCATCATTACACGCTGGAAGCATATGGGGTACGGTAAAGGTCTTGGCCCGCTCAGGGCACCCCAGGGGGAAGCGGGTTTTACCCTGGTCGAGTTGCTCCTGGCCTTATTTTTGTTCGCCCTCATTGCTGGGGTGGTCTTTGCGGCCTTTGCTGCCGTGGCCAGTGGAGTGGAGAAAGGCCGGCAGCATATAGAAATCTATCGCGTTGGACGTGTGGCATTGCTACGCATGGCGCAGGAAGTTGGTGCGGCTATGCCGCCTCCGGCAGGGAGCGACACGGGGTTCCAGGGCAAAAAAAATGTGGACGGTGGAATAGGGCATGACCGCATTGACTTTCTGACCGTGCCTTATCGGCGCTACAGCGACAAAGTGCCGAGTTACGAACTCTGCCACGTGGCCTATTACGTGGCGGACAATCTGCAAGGGAAAACGGCGCTATTTCGGGAGGAGGACTGCTCGGGGAAGGAGGACGAGCGCCGCGAACGTGCTAGCCAGTTAGAGTTGACAGATCTGGCAGTGGGCCTGGAAATTACCTATTACGACGCAGAAAAAGATTACGAGGAGTGGCCTCCCAACAGGGATGACCAGAGCCTTTTGCCGTGTCGCGTGCGCCTGGCATTGACCCTCCGCGATGCGCCGCAGTATGAACGGGTGTTTATTACCACAGTGGCGCTGCCCATGCGAGGTGCCTGTGAAGACACGCAAACACGCCGCACCCAGACTCAGCCTAGTAGGCCTCCTCCGTCCGGGCGCTAGGCGGTATCGGGGGCAGGAGCAGGGGGTGGCCCTGGTCATGACCCTCTTTGTGGTGGCGTTGGTGACGGTCCTGGTGTTGGAATACCACTTTGACGCCTCGGTGGAAATCGATTTGGCGATGAATTATGCCAATGATGTGCAGGCGTACCATTTAGCGCTGGCCGGTGTGCGCTTTGCCCAGGCGTTGCTACAACAGGCCCCTAAGGATACCAATGGACTAGAAGATACCTGGTATAAGCTCGGGCTTGTCCCGGCCTGTTTTTCTCCCCAGCAACTGCTCGAACTGGCGACCGCGGGTCTGGGGGAGGGGCCACCGACGGAGAGGCGTGACGCCAAGACGGGCCTCTCTCAGCGCGTTACCGACCCTCGCGCCGAGGACATAGGCCAGGGGGATGCGGGATGCGTCATTCTGCATATTACGGACGAGAATAGCAAACTGCCTATTAATGCTCTCATGCCACCGAATGGTGACGAAAATCAGCCGCCGTCAGCGGTATGGGTCAGTATTTTTCAGAGGTTTTTTGAGAGTTTCAAGATTGATCCCGAGGTCGTGGATGCTTTGATCGATTGGCTTGATGCCGGCGATAACCCGCGCGGGACCGGTGGCGCAGAAAAATCGTATTATCAGAGTCTGCCCATACCGTATACGCCTCCCAACGGGCCCATGCGGACGCCTGGGGAACTCCACTTAGTGAAGGGCCTGGATGATGTGGAAACACTGGCGAAATTGTTTCCGGGTACAACGCCAGAGGCCGTTGCAGACCTCGATCTCGGTAGTAACAAGTATCTGACTCCCTTTGGGGCTGAGCAGACGCAGACAGGCGCACAGACAGGCACACAGACAGGCGCACAGACAGGCACACAGACAGGCACACAGACAGGCACACAGACAGGCACACAGACAGGCACACAGACAGCTAACCAGGGAGCCAGGGTGAACGTAAATACCGCTCCCCCAGAGATCCTCAAAGCCCTCATTGCTGGGGTGCAGACAGGGGTGCAGACAGCCAGCAGTAGTGCAGAAGGCATCGTGGAGGAAATCATTACTCAACGGCAAGAGAAAAAGCTCAAAAACCTGAATGAGGCCGTGCAGGATGCGAACCTGCGGAGAGCTCTGGGCAGCGTGGCAGATGTCAAGAGTACGCATTTTCGCGTCGAGTCCATAGGAGTCGTGGGTATTGTACAGAAGAAAATTGTGGCGGTGCTCAAGCGTGATGCGCAGCAAACCAATCGGGCCAGCCTCACCAATCAAGCGAATCAAATGACTATGCTCTACTTTAAAGTGGAGTAGGCAGAACGGGGGTAGGTATCAGACGCATTATTCTGCAGATTCTGGCATATACGCTCTACGCTCTGGTGGCCTTTGTGGTCTTTGTGTACTTGCTGTTCCCCTATGACTTGTTGCAACAGCGTCTCATGGAATGGGCCTCACGGGATGGGATACAATTGGTGCTCGCCCGGCTGCACCCGGTGTTCCCTCCTGGCTTGCGAGCTGAGAGTATGCGTTTGCAAGTGGACTCATTCAGCCCTAGTGAGGCCACTATGTCCATTGAGACCCTCCGCGTCCACCCTGAGTGGTTTGCCCTGTTGTCGCGGAACATGCAGTTGCGTTTTGAGGCCGGGCTCTATCGCGGGCGTCTGGAAGGGGAGGCGCGTTATACCAAAGTCGAGGGAGTCCCGCTGTGGGAAGTCAAAACCCGCTTTACTGATCTGGATATGACCCAGTACGCTCTGCTGCGCAAGGACGGCAAAGCGTTTATACGTGGACGACTCGGCGGGGACGCCACCGCGACGCTTACCAGTGGTGGGCAAATGCAAGACAGCAGCCTCAATCTACGGGTGCAATCCGCGGTCCTCGCCGGTGTTCCTGGATGGCAAGTGCAGCTTCCGCGTGAGATTGCTTGCGACACCTTGCAGGGCGAACTCAAGACGACTGCAAAGCAGGCCAGTACAGTGGTGCTCACCTGCCAGGGGAAAGATCTGTTTATTGACGGGCGTGGGACGGTTGCCTGGAAAACCCCTCTGGTGGACAGTCAGCTCAACGTGCGCTGGCAGATACGTTCCGAAGAGGCGTACAAACCGGAGCTGGCTTTCCTGGCTAGTAGAGTGCGAAAGCGCCCTGATCGGCGGGGGGAGATCTCCTTCAGGTTGCAAGGCCCTCTGCGTAAGCTGGAGACGGGGGCATGATGTGAGTTTAGCAATGTGATATATTCCCTCTCCCCAGTGGAGATATGGCGAACGTAGATGAGGAGTACACATGACAAGCAACGAAATTCGCAGTGCGTTTTTGCGGTATTTCGAGCAGCACAATCACCGTGTCGTGAAAAGTTCACCGCTCATTCCCAAAGATGACCCCACCCTCCTGTTTACCAACGCCGGTATGGTGCAGTTTAAGGATGTGCTCCTCGGGCGGGAAAAGCGTGAGTATGTACGAGCGACGAGTTCCCAAAAGTGTGTGCGTGCTGGGGGCAAACACAACGACCTGGAAAACGTCGGCTACACGGCGCGCCACCATACTTTTTTCGAGATGCTAGGTAACTTTTCCTTCGGTGACTATTTTAAGGAGGGGGCTATCGCCTTTGCCTGGGAGTTTTTGACGCAGGTGTTACAGCTCCCCGTGGAGAAGCTATGGGTCACCATCTATCGCGACGATGACGAGGCGTTTGACATCTGGCACAAGCAGGTCGGCGTGGCGGCTGAGCGTATTGTGCGCCTGGGGGAAAAGGACAATTTTTGGGCCATGGGCGACACTGGACCCTGTGGACCGTGTTCAGAAATTCATATTGACCAGGGGCCGGCCCTCGGGACAGGACCTGAGGATGTCCTGGGTGGCTCGGGAGATCGCTTTCTTGAGTTGTGGAATCTGGTCTTTATGCAATACAGCCGTACCGCGGATGGCACGCTTACCCCTCTGCCACAGCAGAACATCGATACTGGTATGGGTTTAGAGCGCATTGCGGCGATTATGCAGGGTGTGCAGAGCAACTATGATACGGACCTGCTCCGCCCCATCATCGCGGCGGTGGAAGAACTCGCCGAAAAACCATACGGCAGCGTCAAGCCCGACGATGTGTCTATGCGCGTCATCGCGGACCATATGCGTGCCAGCGTGTTCCTGCTGTGCGACGGGGTGCGGCCCGAGAACACCGGGCGCGGCTATGTGTTGCGGCGCATCATTCGGCGTGCGGCCCGCCACGGCAAGATGCTCGGGTTCGAGGAGCCTTTTCTGTATCGCCTGGTGGACGCCGTGCAGCGTGTCATGGGCAGCGCCTATCCCGAGATAGAGGCGCAGAGTGAGTATGTCAGTAAGATGCTCCTGGGCGAGGAGGAGCGCTTCTTGCACACGCTGCACCAGGGCATGCGCGAGCTGGACATCCTCATCGCGCAGCACCGGGAGGACGGCACGCGGCGCATTACCGGGACCGAGGCGTTTCAGCTCTACGATACGTTTGGCTTCCCAATCGATCTGGCCGAGGAGGTGGCTCTCGAAGCGGGGATCAACCTGGACAGGGAAGATTTTGAGGCGGAACTTGAGGGCAGGCGCGTCAAAGCCCGTGAGACCTGGAAGGGCTCGGGGGAAGTGCAGGTGTCGCCGGTGTATCAACGCATACTCCAACGCGCCGGCGCCTCGATCTTTACCGGTTATGATGCCTCCCAGACGACCAGCCCGTTGGTGGCCATCATTGTGGATGGTCGGGAAGTCGAGGAGGCGCATGCCGGGCAGCACGTCGAGCTGGTGTTCGAGCGCACGCCGTTCTACGGCGAAGCCGGCGGACAGGTCGGTGACGTGGGCCGGGCCCGGGCCCTCGAGCATGGTGTCGAAGTGGAGATTACGGATACGCAGAAACCGGCCGGAGACCTCATCGTGCATTACGGTGTGGTGAAGCGTGGCACGGTATGGCACGAAATGACCATGCAGCTCGAAATCGATGCGCCCCGCCGGGAGGCGATCCGCAAAAACCATACGGCCACGCACCTCTTGCATGCGGCGCTGCGGCAAATTCTGGGTGAGCATGTCAAACAGGCCGGGTCGCTCGTGGCCCCAGACCGCCTACGGTTCGATTTTACGCATTTTGCGCGCCTCAGCCAGCGCGAGTTGGACCGCATCGAAAGCCTGGTGAACGAGCAAATCTGGACCAATACTCCCCTGCAGGTGATGACGATGGATCTCGACAGTGCCATTGCCTGGGGGGCCCTGGCGCTGTTTGGTGAAAAGTACGGTGAAGAGGTGCGCACCATCGAGATCCCAGATTTTAGCAAGGAACTCTGCGGCGGTACCCACGTGCGGGCCACGGGGGAGATCGGCTTCTTTACCGTGACCTATGAGGCAGGAATTGGCTCTGGAGTGCGACGTATTGAGGCTCTGACTGGCCCAGGAGCGTATGCGCACGTGAAGCATAACGGTCGTATTCTCAGCGACGTACGACAGGTCTTGCGGGCGCAACCCGATGAGGAGGTGGACAAGCTGCAGCGTCTGGCCGCGCAACAGCGCGAGCTGGAGCGCCAGCTTGAAGCCCTCAAGCTGCGCCTGGCCACGGCGCAGACGCAGGACTATTTTAGCCAGGTGCGCGAAGTGGCTGGGGTGCGGGTCCTGGCGTTGTGTCTCGACAATTTCGACCGCAAGGCGTTGCGCTCGTTCGTTGATACAGCGAAGGACCGTCTCGGCTCCGGCGTGGTCGTGGTCGGGAGCGTCGAAGACGACAAAGCGGTACTCGTGGCCGGTGTCACGCGCGACCTGACGCAGCGTCTGTCGGCCGGTACCTTGCTAGGGCAGGTGGCAGCGCTCATGGGTGGCAAAGGTGGTGGGCGCCCGGACATGGCGCAGGGCGGTGGCCCTGATGTCGCCAAACTGCCTGAGGCGATCGCGCGGGTACCGGAATTCGTGGCCGCGCTGGCCCAGGCGAAGGAGTAGGCCGTGACAGAATGGACGCACATGGATGCCCAGGGTCGGGCGCGCATGGTGGATGTCGGGAGCAAAGAGGTGACGGCCCGCCAGGCTGTGGCGCGTGGCGCAGTGTATATGCAGGCGGCGACACTGCGCGCTATTGTCGAACAGCAAGTCGCCAAAGGCGATGTCCTCCAGGTGGCGCGTATCGCCGGGATTATGGGGGCAAAACAAACTCCGGCTCTGATCCCGATGTGTCATCCCCTGGAGATCACCAACGTTGAGGTGGAGCTCTGGCCAGATGCCGAGGGACTTTGCGTATGTATTGAGGCACGTGTGCGGAATATGGGACGCACTGGTGTGGAGATGGAAGCCCTCACGGCGGTGACAGTCGCCGGTCTCACTGTGTACGACATGTGTAAAAGTCTCGACCGTCAGATGCGGCTGGCTGATGTGGAATTGCTCTACAAAAGCGGCGGGAAAAGTGGGGAGTATCGCCATCGGGAATATCAGCAGTGAGCGTGCCACAGCAGCGGAGTCCGGCGTGATCGAGATTAAAGACGAGACATGGGCGGGTTCCTGGCCTTTCGCTCCGCACTATTATGTCAATAATGGGGTGCAGCTACACTACGTTGACGAGGGTCAGGGCGAACCTACTGTCCTTGTACATGGTGATCCAACCTGGGGCTATCTGTATCGGCAGTTCATTCCGTCTCTGGCGCGGCATCGACGCTGCATCGTCCCGGATCATATGGGCATGGGGAAATCCAGTGTGCCGCCGACACCGTATCCGTATCGCCTGCAGCATCATATCGCCAATTTTGAAGCCTTGATGCTGCACCTTGACATGCGCGATATCACGCTGGTGCTGCACGACTGGGGTGGGCCGGTCGGGCTCGGTTTTGCCATACGCCATCCGGCGCGTCTCAAACGGTTGGTCCTGCTCAATACCTGGGCCTTTGCTCCATGGCCAGGCGGTCCGTTGCCGCGCTTGCTCGAGATTATTCGTTCTGAGCGCGGTGACAAATTTGTGCTGGAGCGACACGGCTATCTCGAACCGGCCCTGCAGGGCACGACCTATCACGTCGAGCATCTCACCCCAACGGTCATGGAGGCCTACCGGGCTCCCTTTTCCACGCCTGCGTCACGCCTGGCGCTCCTGTGTTGGTCTCGCGACATTCCGACGCACATTTCAGACCCCTCCTATATGGTCATGAAGCAAATCGAGAGCGGCCTGGCGCAATTTGCCAGGACGCCCGTACTCCTGCTCTGGGGCATGCGTGATCCCGTGCTGGGTGCGGCTGTGTTGCACCGGTGGCAAGAGGTGTTCCCGCAGGCGCAGACGTATATGGTCGAGGATGCGAGCCACTTTGTGCCAGAAGATGCCCCTGAGCGTCTTTTGGCGTGGATTGAAACCTTTTTAGCAGCCCACCCATAAAGGGTGTGTGATCTGGTCTTGCGCTGGGGCGCAAGAAGGAGTACAACAAACGGCACAGGATAAGGTTCTCACAGGGGAGCAGCACAGGGCATGAGGGGGAGGAGCGATCATGGCGCTCAGGCGTCTCAATATTGACTTCGAGGCGTTGGCGAGGGCGATGGCTACACAGGGGAGCGACGAGAACGATTACTATCTTGATACGCACACCGGGCGCATCATGCGTATTTCGACAGACGTCTGGAATGCACTCGAGGAAGGCGAGACTATTGCTGGGAGTCTCAATGCCTGGCAGCAGGAGGAACTGCACGAGGCACAAGCTGTGTTCAGCGATACCCAGGGCCGTTATCTGCCGATTCCTGAAGACCTGGAGTGGGAAGTCGAAGAGATCATGTCCGACTTCACTGACACAGTGCGTGACGCTGACCTGCGGAGCAAGCTGACTGCGGCCATGGAAGGCCGCAACGCGGTACGGCGTTTCAAAGATGTGCTGGCGCACTATCCCGACGAGCAACAACGCTGGACGGCGCTGCAGCAGCAAAGCCATCAGGAGCATGCCGCGCAGTGGCTCCAGGATGAGGGGATTGAACCCGTGTGGATCACAGCGTCGAAGCCCTAGAGATAGGCCTGAGCCCAGGGCTCTGGCGTATGTGCCGGCCTCGTGCGGCAAGGGAGAGGGGCCTATGGGTGCTCCATCAGAGCCAGGCGGCAGATGCGTAGAAGACCGATCTGAGGGGAAAGCTCATGAACGTCTTCGAGCTCCGTAACCGCCTGATCACGGACTACGGGCATTTCGTCCGTGGTTTTATGCACATCTACGATGCACGGATCCGTGATAAGGTCGAAGAAGAGCTACGCACGGGACTGCTCTGGCCAGAGCCACTCATCTAGCTCAACCCCTCCTTTGAACCTGGTGCCTGGCTCGACGCACTCGTCGCTGATGGAATCCTCCACCCCGAGTGTCGCAAGATTTTCCGTAAAGATAAAAGCCCAGCCGACAGCATAGAGCTTGGGAAACCGCTACGCCTCAGCTCCTCCAGGGGACCAGCCCAGCGTTTCAGCAACAGGCGCAGCAAGTGACCACAGAACTCCCACGAGGCGTTGTCGGCCTTCTGGATCACCATGGCACTTTCCACTCGGCGTTCCCATGGCTCATAATGGACACCTGCCCTGTGTGTAAGCGTACAGAGATTTTTGTCTTCAACCGTATCGAGAATGCGCAGGTGACTTACGTGGCGATGGAAACTGGCCATCCCCATCATCCGGTCGAGCTTGCCAACAGAATCAATGCCCTGGTGTGTGAAGCTGCAAAGGGGTCATGAGCACAAACTCATGTTGTACCCATTGCAGGGAGGCATGTGAACCTCCGAGACCTCGTCATGGAGGGACGTGAGGAGTGAGAAGACCGTGCCTAGCCTGATGGCGGATGCCAGTGTCGCCATCACATGACCCCCTATGAGAAGGCTCTCAGGAAAGCGAGTCGTCTATGCCGAAAGTCCATGTTACATCCCACATCGAAATCGACCTTGATGAGGTATTACAGGGTTTGGCTCGACTGGGGACCACAGAGTTAGAACAGTTTGTTGAGAAAGTTATTGCGCTGCAAGCCCAACGCCGCGCCCCGAGTTTGCCCAAGGACGAGACGGAGCTGTTACAGCAGATTAACCGCGGACTGCCAGCCGATATACGACAGCGATACGATGCACTCAACGCCAAATTGCACGACGAGACGATAACGCCCCAGGAACATGCAGAATTGCTGGCGTTAATTGACCGTGTTGAACTGGCGGACGCCGAGCGGATGCAGCGCTTGATTGCGCTAGCGCGGTTGCGGGGTGTGTCAGTCGATACCTTGATAGAACAACTTGGTATACGTGGTCCAGGTCAGGTAGCTATCGCCTCACGAAAGTCTGCGCTATAATGGCCATGTTAGGAACACTTGCCTTGTAGAGCCTGCCAATATGAGGCAGGGAGAGTCTCTACTACACACGCTACACAATGGAATAAGCCATGGCTACAGCGTATCCACGCGACATGATCGGCTACGGCGCCAATCCGCCGCACCCTCAATGGCCAAACGGGGCGCGGCTGGCGCTGAATTTTGTCTTGAACTATGAGGAAGGCTCAGAGGCGTCCTTTGCGGACGGCGATGGCTATTCAGAGTCCGGGCTCACCGAGTCAGGAGGGCAGGACGTGCAGGACGGGGCGCGGCTGGCGCTGAATTTTGTCTTGAACTATGAGGAAGGCTCAGAGGCGTCCTTTGCGGACGGCGATGGCTATTCAGAGTCCGGGCTCACCGAGTCAGGAGGGCAGGACGTGCAGGGCCGCGATCTGGCTGCCGAATCGATGTACGAATACGGCAGCCGCGTCGGCTTCTGGCGCATCATCCGGCTCTTTCAGGCGCGGAATCTGCCCCTGACAATTTTTGGTTGCGCGCTGGCGCTCGAGCGTAATCCCCCGGCAGCCCAGGCTATTGCCCAGGCCGGCTATGACGTCTGCTGTCATGGCTGGCGCTGGGAGAAGCACTATGAACTCGACGCCGCCGAGGAGCGTGAACACATCCACAAGGCCATTGCCTCGCTGCAGCACAGTGTCGGAGCCCGACCGCTCGGCTGGTATTGCCGCTATGGCCCGAGCGTCAACACCAGGCGTCTTCTGGTGGAGGAGGGTGGTTTTCTCTACGATTCCGATGCCTATAACGATGAGCTTCCCTATTGGGTTGTGGTGAACGACCGTCCACATTTGGTGGTGCCCTACACACTTGGCGTCAACGACTCGAAGTTCGGTCGGGGGGTGTTTGCGACCGCCGAGGATTTTTTCACATACGCCAGGGATGGCTTTGACATGCTATACCGCGAGGGGGCCAGCCACCCGAAGATGATGTCAGTAGGCCTGCACATGCGTCTGAGCGGCCATCCCAGCCGGGCAGTGGGACTAGAGCGCTTCCTGGACTACGTCATAGCCCACCAGGACGTGTGGCTCTGCCGGCGCGAGGAGATCGCACAGCACTGGATGGTGCACCATCCCTATGCTCCGTGAGATGGCAGAGGTGAAGGTCGCTGCGCTCCCTGCGCCCACACAGTGGCGCCGAAGTGGCCTTAAACAGGAGCGTCTAGACCTATGAATCATGTGGCACTATTGGAAAGCGCATTACAGCGTCTGACACGACACCTCGATACAGACCCACACCAACCCAAGGTCTACATTGAGCGGGGCATGACCTATTTTAAGCTCGGCCATATTGCTGAAGCAATTGCCGATTTCGATCGTGCTGAACACCTCAACCCCGCCTTGACCCCCTACCTGTGGCAACGAGGCTTAGCGTATTACTATGCCAGGCGTTTCGCAGATGGCGTCAAACAATTTGAGGTGGATCTCACCGTCAATAAGCACGATATAGAAGAGACGGTGTGGCGCTATCTGTGTCAGGCACAGCTCCAGAGTGCGCAGGTGGCTCGCGAGGGCCTGTTACCGGTACAGAACGATTCTCGGCCAGTGATGGGATGGATCTATAAGCTATTTGCCGGGGAATGTAATGCCGAGTCGGTCTTAGCACAGTATCGAGACGCCGGACAGCGGGAGCAATTTTACGGTCATCTCTATGTCGGCCTGTATTATGAGGCCGAACGAGATGAACCACGCGCTCGCCAGTACATCACCCAGGCGGCTGCCATGCGGATCGTGGATGACTACATGGGCTGGGTCGCGATGGTGCATCAGCACCTACGAGACTGGGACAAACGTTGATGGCTAGCGTGCTGGCCGTGGGGCTGGGGTACTCGCCATCGCCTCCACGGTACGGCGGGCTGTGCGCGGCGCAGCGACCCAGATACCGGCGATCGAGATTAACATGAGTCCAATGGTGAGATAGAATGCAGGGCGATACGTCTGGAAATAGTCAAACACCACGCCAGCAAGAGCCGAGCCAAGGCTAGCACCGAGTCCAAAGCCAATCTCCATGAGACCGAGAATTTTCCCGAAATGTCGCCCTTGGAAGAGTTCGGCTGCCGCAGTACTGTAAATGACACTGGAACCGCCATAACCCAGCCCCATGAGCAGCACGAACACCACTACGCGCCAGACCTCAGGCGAGGTCTGCGCTGAAAGCAAGCAGAGCAGACCCACCACCCCGAGTAGCGTTGAAAGCGTAAAGCTCGTCTCGCGTGTCATGCGATCTGAGAGTGCCCCCCAGAGGATGCTCCCACCCGACCGTAACAGCCCACTGAGCCCCAGCATCCAGGCCGCAAAGGCCGGACTGAAGCCAATGTCGACGAGATACTGATTCTGGTGCACGGTGAGGAGCATGACCGTGCAGGCAATCGCGAAGATCACGCCAGACAAGGCCCAGAAGCCCCGTGAGGTGAGCGCCACAGTATATGGTGTATCGACCGCTGCCTCTAGGCGACGGGGTATCTGATGTCCTGCTGGCACTGGCCTCGGGACGCCATCCGGGTAGAGCCCGATGTCTTCTGGGCGACTGCGATGCACCAGGAGGATGAGGGGTATGAGCACTCCAGGGATGAGGACCGCATAGATCAGATAGCTTTGCCGCCAGCCATACTGGGCAATGAGCCACGCACTCCAGGGGGCGAGGAAGAAAGAACCCACGCCAGTTCCGGCTAGAGCGAGACTGGTAGCGAGCCCGCGCCGGCGGTCAAACCACCGCGCCATCAGCGCCACATGGGGAATGAAGCCCAGGGCCGTGAAGCCGGTACCGACAATGACCCCATAGTAGAGGTAAAACTGCCACAGCGTGGTCATGCGGCTACAGAGAAAAAACCCGACGCCCAGGAGCACCGCGGCCACCGGAAACATCCGACGTGGACCCCACCAGTCAAAAGCGGCCCCAACCCCTGAGGCTACCACGGCATAGACCAGCATCGAGACCGAAAAAATGCCCGCGGTCGCCGCCCGACTCCAGCCCATCTCGGCCAGCATGCTGCTGTAAAAGACGCCAAAGCTAAACCGTGTCCCCATGACGAGGAGCATGGTCAGAAAACTTACTAGAACAATCATCCACCCGTAAAAGATCCGGGGCTGTGCCGGCGCCTTCACTCGCTTCGCATCCTTCTGTGCTGATGATTCTCCCTGCCATGCAGCTATTAGGATATGTCAGCATGGCATCCGCCTACCGGGCTGTCAAGCGCCCGTCTGTCGCGCATGCCCGTCCTGGCTGCGCTGTTCGCCTATGCCCGACACCAGTCTTGAGAAGAGGGTATGCGTTTCCATCCCATCTTTAGCTACACTTATGCATATATGCTCGCGCTTGCCGAGTTTGAGCTCCAGGACCATACCTATTCAACCCTGAATCGGCAGAACTTCTGCACGTCTTATAGCCAGAAATGGCGGCTGACCTAGAGAAGTCAAGGGATAATCAATGCGGGGCGATAGAACTTACCATACTGTGCTGACCGCCGTATGGCCCCTCCTGGGGTTCGTGGTCTCTGTGGACGCTCAACATAGCAAGGCCGGAAGGCAAGAGCCGCGGGGAGTTAACGTTGTACCCGCAGTCCCTGCACCGCCTACGGATGAGCGCCGTACAGCCCTGGTGATTGGGAACTCGGCCTATGCGGAGGGTCCCTTAGCGAATCCCGTGAATGATGCCACGGATATGGCGAACATACTCCCACAGATGGGCTTTGCCGTCACGCTCCTCCGTGATGTGGATCTCCGGCGCATGCGCGCTGCCATTGAGATCTTCCGCAAAGAGTTACGTCCCGGAGTGGTCGGGCTCTTCTATTTTGCGGGGCATGGGCTGCAGGTCAAAGGGGAGAATTACCTCGTGCCGATCGGAGCACGGATAGCCCGAGAACAGGACGTCGAGTACGAAACCGTACAGGTGGGGAGGATTCTCGGCGCGATGGAGGATGCGGAGAATGGCGTCAATGTCATCATCCTGGATGCCTGCCGCAATAATCCCTTTACCCGCAGCTTCTGGTCGTCTCAGGGAGGGCTTGCGGTGACGCAGGCAATCACCGGTTCGCTCGTTGCGTATGCGACTGCTCCAGGGTCAGTTGCGGCAGATGGCTCAGGCCGCAATGGCGTGTATACTTCCCATTTATCTCGGGAAGTATGAAGTCACGCAGGCGCAGTGGGAAGCGGTGATGGGTAACAATCCCAGCCAGTTCAAGGGGAATACGAATCACCCGGTAGAAAATGTGTCTTGGGACGACGTGCAAGAGTTCATCCGGCGGCTGAATGCCAAAGAGGGTGGCGCACGATATCGTCTGCCCACGGAAGCAGAGTGGGAGTACGTGGCGCGCGCCGGCACCACGACCCGCTGGAGCTTTGGAGATAGTGAGAGCCAGCTCGGACGCTATGCCTGGTATGACGGGAATGCTAAAAGGCAGACGCACCCTGTAGGGCAACTGCAGCCCAACCCCTGGGGACTCTATGACATGCATGGTAATGTCTATGAGTGGGTGCAGGACTGGTATGGGAAGTATGCGAGTGACACTGCAGTGGATCCTGCAGGCCCTTCCTCGGGCTCGGTCCGCGTGGATCGGGGCGGCAGCTGGGGCAGTACCGCCCGCAACTGCCGGTCGGCGCTTCGCTTCCTCGGCGCGCCCGGTGGGCGCATCGACGATCTCGGTTTCCGCCTCCTGAGGGAGGTTCCTTAACCATGTGCACTCCCCTGTTAACTTGCACGAGAGAGAGATGCTCTATGCAAGAGAAACTCAACAAGCTCCTCCAGGCTTTGCAGGGCTACCATCCACAGCGTATCATTCTGTTTGGATCGGCGGCGCGAGGTGAGGCCGATGCTGACAGTGACCTGGACGTGTTGGTGATCAAAGACACTGCTGACTCTTTTGTGCACCGTCTAGAGGCTATGGCCAAACTGTGCCCGCTCGGTGTGCATGCGGATATCCTGGTATATACGCCGGACGAGCTGCAGCAGATGATAGACGACGGCAACCCTTTTATCCTCCAAGCCCTCCGAGAAGGCAGGACAGTCTATGAAGCCGGGCCGTGATGCAGCGCAGCGCTGGCTGCGCCAGGCCGAGCATGACTTACGGATTGCCCGCGGTCATCAAGAGCGTGCCGACTATTCCGACGCGTGTTTTATGGCCGAGCAGGCGGCGCAGAAAGCCCTCAAAGCCTTCCTCATGTGGCAGGGACAGCGCTCCGTCCCCCTGCACTCTGTAGCGCAATTAGCCGAGCGCTGTGCACAGTTCGATCCGGACTTTGCCGCGCACATTCCCGCCGGACGTATCTTGGATCAATACTACATCCCCACACGCTATCCTGATGCGCTGGCTCCGCCTGCAGTGCCGTTTGAGTCGTATACCCAAGAGCAGGGAGCAAGAGCCGTCGCGGCTGTACAGGTTCTTGTGGCTTTGGTGACGCAGAAGTTTTCTCCTGCGCCTGAATAGTCATACATTTTTGCTCTCAGCTATGTGATTTTCTCCTACTCCAGTGCCTTTAGGCGTGGATGCCTGCCTGAGTAGCTTTACGATCCCCTCATGCCAGGTAGCCCAGGTCACGTAGGCGCTGACGCATATCCGCGTCCATAGGAGGAGCAGGGGGCAGGGGAGGAGCGCCTACAGGAGGAAGCCCAACCTCGAGGAGATCCAGATATTCTTTAGCGCGCTGCGGCTCTTGCGTATACAGATTCGTGGTTTCCTGCGGATCCAGCCGCAGATTATATAGGGCATGGTTACCGTCGGAGGCCCAGATGACCTTGGTGGCAGGAGTGCGCAGGCACCGCAGGGCCCGGTCAAAGGCCGGGCGTGGTGTATGCTCCGGGGTGCCGGTGCGACGGTTCAGTGAAGCCACCGATGGGTGCGGTCCAAGCATTTCCGCGTATGCCAGACGTTCCTCTGAGGTGTCTGGGGTGGGGGCCAACAAGCTGACCCCTTGCAATTCCTGACGTACACGAGGCACATCGAGACCCAGGACATCGAGCATAGTGGGGAACAAGTCAGTCAGTTGCACTTGCTGGGTCACCCGCTGCCGTGGGGGGAACAGCTCTGGATAGCGTACGATCAGGGGTACATGAATAAGCGTGTCGTGCAGACTATAGGCATGGCTCATAAAGCCATGATCACCAATGTTTTCACCGTGATCGCTGGTAATAATGAGCAGAGTGCGGTCCAGCATGCCACGCTGGCGTAGCCAGGCCACAAGTGCCCCAATCTCGGCATCGAGGCTGGCGAGCGCGCCATCGTAGCACGCCTGGAGTACCGCAAAATCCTCCTCAGACATGGGCAGCTGGCCGGCTAGATACTTTAATGGGTCGCGATTGACCTGCCGGGCCTGGCTTAAGGTCACGCCCGGCGGGAGCCAGCGAGCCGCGGAGCTCTCCCGGGCCGCATACGGCAGATGCATGTCCCAGTAGATGGCGTACAGGAAGAAGGGTTCAGGCGTCCTGGTGATGAGGGCCCGAATATGGCGGTTGACGTGCTGAGCACGGTTACGATGCGGAAAGATATGACGCCAGTACCACCGCTGCAGCTTCCGGTCTAGCCATACTCCTACACCGGAGGGGTTCACAAGGGGGGCTGGTGCGGCAGGACGATATTGCCACAGCTTGAGATAGCGCTCGAAACCATATGTGACCCCGAATTCGTCTGACATCCAGCTATTGGGACTGACGCCGAGCGTGTGATAGCCAGCCTCATGCAGGACTTCCGGGAGCATCGGATAGCCATGCGCGTATGACAAGTGGAGTTCATGGGCACCGTGTTTCGCAGGAAACATTCCGGTGAGCAGCGACACCTGCGACGGCAGGCTCCAGCAGCCAGGTGCAATGGCCTGTTCGTAGACCACACTTTCGGCAGCCAGCGCATCAATATGCGGCGACGTGGGTCGGGCGTAGCCATAGCCTGAAAAGCTTTGCGCCCGGGCGGTATCCAGCAGCAAAATAATGATGTTCGGCGTGTGTGGCATCAGGCAGTCGTTCCCATCATAGGTAGATGCACTCCTGCTCAAAACGCGTTAGTCCAGTGTCAACTATGGATACCAGGCGATCGACCTCGTGGCGCTGAATGCAGAGAGGTGGTGCTAGATACAGATTGGTATCAGCCCGTGTCAGCATGCCCAGATCGGCCAGGATCTCTAATAATCGCGTGCTTTCTGGGCCTTCAGCGGCGAACGGCTCCTTGGTCCGCCGATCTTTGACCAATTCAAGCGCGCACAACAAGCCAAGACCGCGCACGTCTCCCACAGTGGGATGACGCGTCGCCAGATCCTGGAGCTGACTCAGCAGATACCGCCCCTGCTGGGCGGCATTGTCCACCAGGTTCTCCTGCACCAGGATGTCGAGGTTCGCCAGGGCTGCGGCACACGCCACCGCCTGTCCCCCAAACGTCAGTAGATGCGCCAGGGCTTTGCCCTTGGCACTGTCGAACTGCCGGGCAATGTGCGCACGGCACATCGTCGCACCTATGGGCGCATAGCCACTGCTCAGGCCTTTGGCCAGTGTCATAATATCAGGCACCACGCCCCAGTGCTCGGCAGCGAACATTTTGCCAGTGCGGCCGAAACCGGTGATAATTTCGTCGAAGATCAATAATACGCCGTGTCGGTCGCAGATGTCCCGTAGCCGTGGGAAATACTCTGGTGGCGGCACTACTACACCACACGCTGCGGAGATCGGTTCGGCAATAACCGCTGCCACCGTGCGCGGATTTTCATAGACGATGAGATCCTCGATGGCATCTACACAGTAGATCTCGCAGGCCGGGTAGGTCTTGCGATAGTCACAGCGGTAGCAGTATGGGGCCGAGACAGTGAAGGTCCCGGGCACCAGCGGACTATAATAAGGATCAACACTCTGCGGCGCACCGCTGATGCTCATGGCTCCATACGTCGCCCCATGATATGAGCCACGGCGGGCAATGACCTTGTAGCGCTCCGGTTCACCGCGTAGCGTATGGTACTGACGCGTGATTTTCAGGGCTGATTCCACAGCCTCCGAGCCGCCACTGCTGAACAGCACCGTCGACAGGTCCCCAGGTGTCAGGCGTGCCAGCAGGGTCGCGAGTTGAATGGTCGGCAGCGTGGTGGCACGGCTGGCGCTGGCATACGCTAACGTGTTCGCCTGCCGTGCCATCGCCTCAGCAATAGCACTGCGGCCATGTCCAACGTTGACGAGCCACAGGCCAGAGAGGGCGTCGAGGTAGGCACGCCCGTGTACATCGACCACGGTACAGCCGTGTCCTGACACCAGCAGGCGCCTATCGCTACAGGTCGTCAACGCCTGCCACGGAGAGGCATGTAGCCACACGTGGTCTGCAGCCGCCTGGAGCACGGCATCGAGATCCTGCTCTGGGTCAAGTCCCAGGGTCGCCAGGATAGACAGGGAAGGCTCGTCGGGCATGTGTGTTTCCTACCTTTCGTACGTACTTCTGCCGAGACAAACTGCGTGATCGTAGCAGATTGTGCAACATGCTGCACCTTTCTTGCCGGCCAAAGGACTGACTGCGGTGTCGGCAATTGTTTTGATAGAGATCCGACGCTTCTTTACAGTACAATAGACTCGTCTGATGTAGAGATCGTCCACAGCCCTGATGAGGTTGAGACATCCTATGTACATCTTGGTCTTCGGCGCCTTAGAGAAGTTCTTCCCTGTGCAACGCCACGAGTGGCCTAAAGCGCTGATGTTGCTCAGCGTTGCGATCCTCATCGGCGTGGGGTCGAGCGTCAGCCGCGTGGCCTCCGAGGCCATGTTTCTGATCCACTTTGGGGTGGATTACCTGCCGTATGTGCTGCTGGTGAATCCGATCCTGGTGATCGTGACCAGCACGATTTACACGGCCTATGCTGACCGCATTCCTGATGACCGCCTGATGATTTATACCTCTCTGCTGCCGGTGCCCTTGATCGTGCTGATGCGTCTGTTGATGTTTGGGGGGATAGACTGGGTCTATTTTGCGCTCTACACTTTCGTGCAGGCTTACGCCATGATTTTGGCGACAAGTTGGGCGGTCTATCTGGCTGGACACTACGACGTACAGGAAGCCAAACGCCTCTTGCCCTTTATTACGAGCGGCCCCCTGATCGGTACGGTCCTTGGAGGGGTAGGGGTGGCGCTGTGTGTGCCCCTGATTGGGGCTGCCAATATCCTCTGGCTGTGGGCCGGCACCCTGGTGGCCGGGGTCGCCATTGTCCATAGTATTACCAGGATGTATACGGCGATCGATACCAAAGCGCGCAAAATCAAACGTGCCGCACCCAAGCCCAGCCTGCGTCAAAGTATCGCCGAGGGCATTGCCTACTCGCGCTCCTCGGCCCTGTTCACGACCACGGCCATCGCGACCATTGCAACCATGATGGCTTTGCAGGTCATTGACTTCGAGTACAGCAAAGTCATCCGTGTCGCCTTCCCCGACTCCGCCAAACTGACGGCCTTTCTGGGCGTGTTCGACGGCCTCACCAACCTGGTAGCGCTCATGCTCCAATGGTTCGCCGTGCCCTGGTGCCTGCGTCGCTTTGGCGTCCAGGGTACCAATTTACTCTACCCCTACGTGTTGCTCTTTGCTTTTGGCTTTATCACTGCGGCACTTGGCATGCCAGTATTTTCCTTACAGGCGGCGATGTTCGCGCGGTTTACGCGTAACAGCTTACAGCCGGTCCTGCGTGGCACGACGCGGACGCTGATGCTGAATGCCGTACCGCGCAAGACCGGGGCCCTGGTACGGAGTTTTAACACGGCCATGGTGATGCCCCTCGGGCAGGGAGCAGGGGCCCTCTTGCTGGTCATGTTGAAAGGGGTGGCCCTGCCTTGGCTCTTGCCTGCCCTGGGGTTGCTCATTACCGCTGCCTTTATCTTCTACTCCTACCAGCAAAACACGGCCTACGGTGAGGCGCTCCTCGATTTGCTCAAGGAAGACCGCATTCACCTGCTCGACCTCGAAGACGATGACATCCGCCAGCTCGATAGCACAGCGGTGGCAGCGATTAGCGAGCGGCTCAAGAGCGATCAGGACGAGGTCACGCTGGCAGTCATCGAATTGCTACGGACGATTGGCAGTCCCCAGGCCCGCACGGCGTTGCTCTTGCACTTGCCCTTTCCTTCACCGCGTGCCACTGCCACCGCTTTGCAGGCCTTGGCAGCCATTGGCGGGGAGGATACGGACACGCTCTTACGTCCCTACCTGGAGGCGCCAGAGCCACAGGTACGTATGGCAGCTCTGGAAGGGTTACGGCAGCTCGGCGATGCCACCGTGCGGCAGTATGCCGTGAGCTTGCTCGACGATCCTGATGTCGAGGTGCGTGCCGCCGCCCTGCGCGTGGTGCTCGCCGATCCACAGAGCCCGGACTATGCCCGCGCCTATCAGTCTTGGGAGGCGATGCTCGATACTCCTGAGGCAGCCACACAGATCGCCGCCCTCTCTATTATGGCAGAGGTACCGGAAACCCCCATACAGGGCCGTGTGTATCGCGCCCTCGACCATGCAGAGATCGAGGTGCGCCATACCGCTTTGCGGGTGTTGCAGAAACTCGCCACCGCCGGACGCGTCACCAGCCTGGATTCTGCCTTGCTGCGGACGCTCGAGGCGCAAGATGTCGAGAGCCGTGACCTGGCCCTCCAGGTACTCACGGCCCTTGGCACCGATGAAGTCCTGGAGCATATGCTCGTGCTGTTGGATGACGAACAGCCGCAGGTCCGTGAAACCCTCATCCACTCCGTGAAGCGCTATGGCAAGCGCGCTGTCGCCCCGCTGTTCAATCGCTTGCAGGCCTCCCACACCTCGCTGATGGCGAAGGAAACAGCGCTGCTGGCCCTGGCCCGACTGGATAGTGTGCGTGCCGAACAGTTCCTGGCCTTCTGGGAAGGGGAACTGCGGGACGTCTATCGCTACAAGCTGATGCTGGCCTCGCTGGAGGCTGGCCCGCCGCTTGACGCCGATACCTTTTTACGCGTAGCGCTCGAGAATGCCCACGGCCAGATCCTGTCCCTCTTAGTGCAGTTGCTGGCCGTGTGGGCCTCACCAGAAGTGGCACTGCTGGTGGAGAGTGGTCTGCATGACACCGATCGCCGTAAACGCGCCAGTGCGCTGGAAGCCCTCGAGAGCCTGAGCGAGCGGCGTTTTACCCGTCTGTTTTTGCCCATCCTCGAAGCCAGTGATAGCCAGCAAGAGGATTGGCGAGAGGTGGCACGGCGCCAGTGGTCGCTGACCACTACTGATATCTCGACACTGCTGGCAATGTGCCTTCAGGATACCAATAAATGGGTGGCCATTGGTGCGGTGCTCTCCGGTCAGGCACGCGCCAGCATGTTGGGGCAGGCGTGGACGGAGCAGCTCGAACAACTCGCCGATGCCTCGATCGATTCAGATGTTCTCAACACGGTCGGGCATGCCCTGGGGATGAAGACGTTTGAGTCGCATCAGGCGTTATCGCTGACGGACACTATACTCTTCTTAAAACGTATCCCGCTCTATGGCAGCATGACCCTGGACCAATTGCGTACCATCGCAACGTATATGACAGAACGTGAAATGTTTCCCGGTGAGATCATTTTTCATGAAGGGGATAGTAACCAAGAACTGTACATGATCGTCTCCGGTACGGTCGACATCGTGCAACATTTTGGTGCTACACCCCGTACTCTGGCGACCCTGCACGCCGGTGCTTTCTTTGGTGAGATGGCCAATTTTGAAGACCGTCCGCGCTCGGCTGATGCCGTGGGGGCGGAGCAGGGGAGCTTATTAGTACTCAGCCCTGAACGTTTTCGGCAGATTATCCTCCAGGATCCGGCTATTTCCTTTGAAATTTTCCGGGTCCTATCGGCCCGTCTACGGCGGTTTGATGAGGAAGCTATGGAAGCCTCGCGGAGCTTAGAGAACCATTGAGGACCAAGAGCGCACGATGATGACCTAGCCTGGCTCGACAGTCATCAGAGGCATCTGCCTCTGAACGATGCAGGAGGTGCACAGCGGTGGCCTTAGCATCCGGGTTGAATGGCGTGGCGGTCGACGCATCGCACTCCCTCATGCGCCCAGGAGGAACGTGATGTCTGATGACAATCGGATTGTACAAGCAGCCCAGTTCTTGCTTGAGGAGCACCGCACCCGCAAGCCCTTTGGCCCAATTCCAGCCTCGTGTGCTGCGCATACCGTAGACGAGGCGTACGCCGTACAGGAAGCGTTTCATGCGCTCATGGCAGCCACGCATGGCCCCGTCGCTGGCTACAAGATTGCGCTGACCACGCCGGTCATGCAGCAGATGGTTGGCTTCCATGAACCCGTCTCTGGGGCCATTCTGGCCCAGACGATACAGCAATCGCCGTGCACCATACGCAGCACTGATTACGGGCGCTTGGGCGTCGAGTGTGAAATCGCCGTGCGCTTGGAAGCCGATCTCCCAGTCACGCCGGCTCCCTATAGTCGTGACCATATCACTGCTGCCATTGGCGCCGTGATGGCAGCTTTTGAGCTGATCGATGATCGGAACGCCGACTATGCGCAATTCGCGCCCCAGATCTTCTCCATTATTGCTGACAACGCCTGGAATGGCGGTATCGTTCTCGGGCCGCCAGCCACAGATTGGCGGACTGTTGACCTCGCGGCGGTACATGGTACGATGGTCATCAACGATGCAGTCGTTGGTGAGGGGTATGGCCGGGATGTCATGGGCCATCCGCTCGATGCCCTCGTATGGCTTGCCAATGGGCTCGCCAAGCGTGGCAAGAGGCTCTCCCGGGGTATGGTCGTTATGACTGGCAGCATCGTGGCGACAAAGTTCGTGCACCCTGGGGATAGGGTGCGTTTCTGCATGGACGACATTGGAGAGGTACGCCTCAGTGTTGCGTAGCCGAGGATAGAGGCGGGACGGGGCGCTGGGTAACTGGTCGGCGCCGCCGTCATGACTCGTTTTTGTGAGATCCTGACGCCGGGCGGACATCTTGCGGTTGTGGAAGAAATGCTGGAGCCGACCCCCTGGAGTGACGCGTTGGGCTTTATTGGTGAGTATTCACTGAACAAGGATTTCCAGCCTTACAACATGCTCACCGTGACCCAGGAACTCACAACACGTGGCCTTTTCCAGCAGGTTGGGATACGAACGACAGCAGCCGTGTCGTTTCGCCAATCGGTCGACGCGTATATCGAATCCTTCCATGCCCGCAAGGGCCTCTCTCGTGACCGCATGGACGCAAAGGCGGCGAGTGTATTTGACCGGCGTTTGCGGGAACTCGTAAGCCAGCATTGCCCCAACGGTATCATCGAGTTACAGATTCGAGGCAGGGTGATCTGGGGCAAACCACAGCCAGCGGAGTTTGCGAGGGGACCCCAAGGGGAGGGCTGAGATTAAAGTGCCCTCCTGGTACTGTAGAACGCTTGCCTCCTAGCATGTTGTTCTGTGGTTGTACTTTTTAACCATGTGCCAGCCTGCGGAGAAAACCAACCGCCGAACATAAGTGCTCAGACGACGGCTTCCAACCGTGCCTGCAGCCGGGCGTCAAACAGTGTAGAGGCTTTCTTCAAGAGTTCTGGGCGCAGAGGAGTGCTAACATGAATCGAGCACAGTTACTGGCTGCAGAGATCTTTGGTTATAGCTTTGCCAACTATGCAGACCACCTCGGTATTGGCAACGTGCGCTATGAGCGCCTGATGCCTGAAGACGCCGAGACGCTCGAAATGGCTGAACGGGAAGGATGGCCTGCCAGCAAAATCGCTGCGGCACTTGAGGTAGACATTGAGCGGGCAGAGGAGCTCCTCGAAGCATTGCAACGCGCCCGTGAGGTCGTGGATGCTGAGAATCCCGCCGAGGCGTTTCGGAATGGGGTGCGGTTTTCGATCTGGCAGGCGGTAGAGGAGGGGCTACGTGATCCGGAAGCGATCGAGCAGCTGGTGACGCAGATCTGCTATCGGGCTGCCGATCTGGCCTTCCTCCTGGAGCGAGCAGGAAAGACCTTGTCTCAGTATTCCCGACATCTGCGACGCGAGCCTGGGGTCGAATACTACGAAGGCTATTTCGACGAATAAGCGACCCGGTTGCGGAAGTAGCGCTCTGCCCCGGGGTGGAGAGGGGCACCGGCCTGGAGATGGGCCTGGGCTGGGTCGAACTGCCTGGCAGCCGGGTGGATGTTGCGCACGCGCTCCGGGTGCTCGCACAGCGCATGGGTGATGGCAAAGACAATGTCTGCCGGGACGCTGGCATGAAAGCCCAGGGACGTCCCCATGGCGACTGTGGCCACTGACTCTGCAACGATCCCATAGGCCCCGGCAGGGAGCTGGGCCGCAGTCCAGCCTAAGCCTTCCAGGGCCGCTATGAGAGCTGGAGGAAGCGCTAAAGCTTTTAGGGGTCTGAGGGCGTGGGCTGCCTGGATGGCAGGGGAGGGTATCCCCATAAACTGCCACAACACATCGACGGCATCGGCCTGGTATAAGGCCAATTGCTCGTGATAGTTTGCCGCTGGCACCAGGCGACTGCCCCAGTGCTCGACGTCCGCCGCTGAGACCCCAAAATGCTGCAGTGTGAGTTCAAAAACCATGCGGTCCACTGTGCCAACGCGGTCGACTGGCACACGCAGTGGCGTACGTCCCTGTAACCACTCATGCAGCGTGTGTACGGGGCAAGCACGATTGACCATGCACTGCAGATAATTGGTAGTCAGGTTCGCCACGCCCACCCGGAGGTCTGGGAAGGCGCGGTCGAAAGGCGCCCTCCCGGCTAGGGCCGCGACCGTCATCGGAGGATTCAGGATAGCCATGGGCAGCTGTCCTGATCCCACTAACGCATGGTTGAGTACTCCACCTCCTTGCACGACAGTGATGGTGATGGCTGGACAGACCTCGTGGATCACGTTGGCGAGTCCCTCCAGCAGCACATACCAGCTTCCCCCAAGCCCTCCCGCGGCGGCAGTGAGGTGGCTTGGGGCTACGTACTCGGACCCTTGGTGTGTCTGTACGTTTGACACGGTTTGCTCTCTTATCTTGTCGTCTGGCACATCCAAGCACGGATGTGCCCTGCGATCTCTTCCCCGTGGACGGGACAGGTGCCCATGCGGAAAATGTTGTTGCTTTCCCTTATGGTCCTGGTGAGCCTGGGCCTCGCGCTGCTTGTCCTGGAATGGCTTTATCGCTTACAGCTTGTCGATACATATGGGCCCGAGCTACACACGTTTAACCCCTCACAGATGCTTGCGCCCAATGCCAAGCCGACACTCCTGGTGATGGGAGATTCCTTCACTGCTAGCCGCACGAGTTATGCCGGTATACTCCAGGATACTCTCCAAGAGTGGCGGATCATTAATGCTGCCGTCAGTGGTACTGGTGTACTGCAGGCGTTGTACATGGCGCCGAAGCGCTTTGCGCAATTTCACCCGTCCATCTTTCTGTATCAGGCATACGTCGGAAATGACTTGTTTGATATACGCTATCCAACGAACTGGCGCACCATCTCCCTGGGGCGAAATGTGTATTGGTTCCTCGCCAACCATCTCCGTATCATCGGCTACCTGAACTATCGCCTCCGCCAGGTCAAGGAGACACTCACCTCTCACCAAGGCCACATCCTCTCTCTCTCTGGCACTGCTGTTGCGGCCTCGGCAGCCGGAGACACCGGAGCATTCTCAGTCGAACACTACGATACCAGGGTCAAACTCTATGTGCGCGCTGAGCCAGCATTGATAGAAGATTCCATTCTCGTGCAAGGCAATCGGCAGCACGACTATGCCATTTTCCTGGAGAGATTGGCGCAACTCCTCACCTACTGCAAACCGGCAGTGTGTCGTGCCTACATTCTGGTCATGCCGCATGTCTGTCAGGTAGATGCGGCCTATATCACGTATATGAGTCAATTGGGAGCACGCTTCACGACCCCGGCAGCCCTGGGTCTCCCCGAGTATCCCTTCCTGGTGCGCCTGCGTGAGCGCTTTACTGACTGGCCCAACGTACACATGGTCAACCCGCTGTCCAAATTGCGCGAGGTGCACGCCCAGCAGGCCGTATATTATGCCAATGATGAACATCTGAGTCCTGCCGGACAGCAAGAGATAGCCGCGTTGCTGAGACAGCAGCTCCATCTGCAATGACGCGAGCATTCCTAGCGCAGTAGCAACGCACGTAAGGTGCGTAGACTGCGACCAATGCGTGGTCCGTACCAACTCACCATCTTCCCGTCAATCAGAAAGATGCGCCCGTCACGTACCGCTGGTACCTCGGGAAACGGCGTAAAATCAGCCATATCAGCCTCGCTGAACACATAGGGCTCGTCCGGCAAAAGCACCACTTCAGGGCGCAGTGTCGCCATTTCTTCCAGCGTGATGCGAGGATAGCGTCGGTCCCGCTCCCTATAGCGCTCGCTCGTCGCCTCAGGCTGTTGCCCAAGGTCTGCAGCCAGTGGAAAGTGGCGCTGGCGGTGCGCAAAAATATTATCGCCACCGCAGACCCGCAGGACGTCGTGCACATACGTATCTTCATTGACCGTCATGTACGGGTCTTTCCAAATGGGGCAAAAGACGCGTACCCGTTGGTGGCGTGCCACAAGCGCCACGGTCTCGGCATAATCCTGCTCGATGGCCTGTATCTGTCCGGTCACCTCAGACCGACAATCCACAAGGTCCGCTACACGCCACAGCAGGTCGATACCATCGCGCACAGTGCGTGGCGCAAAGACGTACACCGACACCCCCGCAGCGGCAAGCTGTGCGACGTCCTGACGCCGGTTTTCTTCGGCCACAGCAAAGACGAGATCAGGGCGCAAGGCGAGGATAATGGTGATGTCAGGATTTTTCGTGCCGCCGATCTTTGTCTTGGCGGCCACCGCTGCGGCAGGTTCTGTACAGTAGTCGGTAATCCCCACCACCTGTTGCCCACGACCAAAACTAAAAAGCACTTCAGTAATACTGGGCACCAGCGATACCAGCCGCTGTGGCGTGTGAGGTATCTGTACGGCATGGCCAAGTGTATCAACGAACGTGCGTGGGGTCATGATGGTCTCCGCCTGGAGCAGCCAGCCAGGGCATAAGGAGTGAGCATGGCTCCAGGGTAGAGAAGATGCCGCGCCAGCATCAGATGTGCTACTCTATGCCGTGTCATTGTAGTTTAGCATCTCCCACGCAGCCTATGACTCGTTGCCGTGTCGGCCCTCTTGCAGGAGCGTATCATGGAACATCACAGCATACCTGTCAATGCGACGCTGCAAGCCCTTGCAGCGCGCGCTGCCGACGTCTGGACGCTCGATGTATGTGGCGTGACGCGCTCCCAGACTCCTATCCCAGCCCTCGTCCACCGGGACGCCTACGCGCCTACGACGCCGCGCACCCGCATCTTGCTCGTCGGTGGGTTATCAGGGCGCCTGGAAGACGTCACCCTGGCCTACAACGTCCTGGAAGCCTATGTGGAGGCAGGCAACCGTCTGGGGCAGACGCTGGCGTTGAGTGCGGTGCCGTGCGGTAACCCTGATGGGCTGGCTCTGGGTGTAGGACCAGAGAATGGCGTAGGAGGACGGCCTGAGAACGGCTATCCACCCCTGGATCAGTTTTTTTACGATCCGCACAATCCAGAGCGCCGCTATCTCTGGCGCTGGGCTGGCTTGCAAGCGCCCGATCTGCTCCTCGAAGTGCGCGCTGGCCAGGCCGTCGCATGGGAAGCTTCAGCAACTGCCATGGCGCTGGCCCCAGCGCTACACGCTACCCTGGTAGCACCACCAGACTCCTTCTTGGCGGCGCTTGGGGCTGACCTCTCTAATGGCCTGGCTCCCAACGGTCTTGGTCTCATCCCTGGTCTGCGCCTGACCACGCCCCCCGAAGCCTTGGGCGCACAGCTCAATCGGCTGTGGTCACTCTTGCCCAGGGCAGCGACACTGCAGTCCTCGCCAGCTCGGCGCCGGCTCGAGGCCCGTCGGGCGCGCTCACCGCTCCAGGTCGCTCACAGCCTGGCCACGGTGTATGGGCACACCCTGGAGCCAGTGGTCTATACGCAGGGCATGGCGATCAGCGGCCGGCTTCGCCTGTCCCGGCTGGATCCTACCTATGCAGACCCGGTACCCAGTATTGTGCGCCTGGTCGAATCATATGTCTCTGGGGAGGTGCGGATGTTTGACGCGTCTGCCTCCACGGCTGCCTTCGCCGGCCTGATCTGGGGCATGCAGCTGGCCGAGATCACGCGCGATCGCCGCTATGCGGACCTGGTCATCAGTATAGCCGAGCGCTATCGCTCGGGAGCTGATGGAAGTGCGCCACCGCCCTCTGATCCAGACTACCGAACCGAGGACATGTTCATGAACGGTGCCATGCTCGGGCGTGCCTTCCGGCTTTCAGGCGAGATGCGCTATCTGGATCTACTCACGCATTTCCTCCTGACAGCGCGCACGCAGCAAGAGGATGGCTTATTTTGGCACAGTCGCTCAGCCCCGTACTATTGGGGTAGGGGCAATGGGTTCGCACTGCTGGGTTTCAGCGAGACCCTGAGTTTTCTCCCTACTGACCATCCCAATTATGCAGTGCTCCTGGACATGCACGTGCGCCACCTCATAGCCCTACAGCAGTGCCAGCTTCCGTCCGGGATGTTTGGGCAGGTGCTCAATATCCCCGGTGCCTATCAGGAATTCACGGTGACATGCATGATCGGCTACGCCATGGCGCGTGCTGTGCGCCGGGGCTGGCTCGATGCCTCGTATCGGCGCACCATAGACCTGGCCTGGCAGGGCGTGGCAGAGCGCATCGACGACGCGGGCGGACTGGTGGACTGCTGCACCAACACTGGCGTGCAGGAGAACCTACAAGCATACCTCGACCGTCCAGCAATCTTTGGCCGCGATGACCGGGGTGGGGCAATGGCGCTGTGGTTCGCAGTTGAGATGGAACAGCTGGCACGTACGCTACGGCGGTGATAAGGGCCATACTACACTCCCAACGTGCTTCCCCCTAGGCCTTGTACAGATAAGCTACGTAGGCGCCATAGCCATTATACAGCAGTGTCGGGCGCCACTCATTGCTGCCAGTTTAATTATTTTTCTTCTCGCATCTTCTCAATTAAAGCGTAAATACCGCTAATATTGATATCTGCTTCTACTGTCGTCAAAATTCCTTTGGTTACAAGCCAGCGGTAATATACAACTGCCCAAGATTTTTCTACAAAAGGTTTCGGTTCGTCTTCACCATCAACAGGACGATAGATAAGATTCTGTTGCTCTAATATTTGTGGATGCTCTTTAAAGAAAATTTGGATAAGACATTCGCCCGTATCTCTGGCTGTTTCCAGTTCAGGATACTCTCTACAAAATTGATCAAAGAGCATTTCTTGTGTCTTCATGCGGTGTCCTTCTGTTTGTTCATGCATTATAATTTAACTTGAATCAGTATATTAATTACTTATCTATATAGATAAGCATCTTCCTGGAATACATCAATCCTGTTTACAAGCTGAGAGAGCATTGTTAGCATCATGGGCTCTCATGATTAGCTGCTCTATGTATCTACCATGACCCCTAAAGCCGGCAGTGGCATCTAGGATTTCGTAGATTTGTGGTGAAATAGTTATCCTTACTTTGGGCTGTGCTGACATGTAAATTTTCCTCCTTCAGAGAGAAGGTGTTCTAGCCTATTGTGCTGCCGTGAAATACTTTGTAACTGTGATAGAGCTGAAGGTCTTGATGTCTTCCATAAAAATTCCCCTCTGTTGATTGTTGTCTGTCCGTTGACAAAAAAATAGAGACCAGTCACCTAGTCCTGATTATAGTGTAACTAATATTGTCACCAGTGTCAATAGAAAAATAGAACTATTTATAATAATCTTCGCAAATTCTGTAAAAACATTAAGATGTACACCCTAATGCAGATATAAAGTTCTGGAAATATTTGAAAATGCTCTGCTATCAGAGACAGTGAATGCCAGTGTATGAGCAAAGATAAATTTATCCCCCCTAGGGGCTCTTTTATAGGTGTGTCCCACCTTTTACACATGACACCTTTACCAGAACTGCGCGGTTTATGAGTACCTATAGTCCTTGCACCTCCAAGGTAAAGTCCAATCCGTCTGCTTGTCCATGCCACCCTCTTGCAACTATCCTCTTCGTACCTTCTCAGGTGGCAAGTTTGAGGTTCGCCAACAGTATTGCACCGGTTTTTGAGACAATAGCGATAAATGCTTAATGGTCGTGGAGCGGTCGATGTCGTCAATCTCACGGAAGGCAACAGGGGAAACAACATCGGTTATCGGATGTGCAGCGTGAGGGGAGAAAGTCACATTTTGGCACGAGTCTGAGCCCGCGCCATCGGCGTTGTCTATTTCTTGCGCGGATCGTCAGCCGGGTTGCTGTAGTCGATGCCTCCCGGCCCGATGAACTGCACTTGGACGATTGCCTCTTCGTTGCCTGTCCACACATAATGCGGATGCTTTGCCGGTTGCGCATAGAGGGCGCCCGCCTTTAACATCTCGCCTTTCGTGGCGTCAAACTTGTCGCCTGTGCCGAAACCAACGCTCCCGCTGATGACGGTGATGGTCTCGGCATAGGGATGGGTGTGCGGCGGCACTTGATAATTTGCAAGCCGCTACAGCTACAGCGCGGGACGGTAGGTAATGCTGGGAGCCTTCTGCATAGCGGCAATCCACTGAGCGCCGCTCAACAGCGGCGTCGTCTTGGCTACCTTGATGGCGCCGCCAGCAGCGAGTGCGAGGGCAACCGCCGCCATCGTGGTATCATCTGCGGCCTCCACGATCACGGCGACGTCGTACTCTCCGAAGGAGTAACCGCCGGCGACGATCTTGACGCCAGCGGACTCGGCCAGTTGCTTGCCCACGACCTCCAAGCGGTCTTGGGGGTTCTTCATCTGCGCCGCCAGCGACTCGGGGGTATAGGCGAGCTGATACAGATACTGTGGCATCGTAGACCTCCCCTGGTTGATTATAGTTCCGCGTCGCGGACTATACTGCGGAACGGGTCCCGCGGCAAGGGGGGAGACCGATCCGCAAGTATTTTCTTGACACCCCTCTCACCGCGCTGCAAAGAAATCAAAGTTTTTGTCCAAGTCGTTTGCTCCTGTACGGTACAACCGCCAACGGCTCTGTCTCGAAAAGCCACAGGACACTGTTGGCGAACCTATTTCGATGCTCTCAGGCCGGGGTTTCTTACGTAAATGCGCAACAGGCCATAACGATTGCCACCCTCTTTGTGGTAGTGCTTGTTGGCAGTGCGCGGTTGTACGTCTGCTCCCACCACACCAAGCGGTTCGTCGTGGCGCTCAAAGACGAAGATGAAGAGACCTATCGCTCTCTGATGGCCTCGGACCTGACCTGGCGCACGCTCGACATTGTTGGAGGTTAGAATATCGCAGATCTCGGGTGACACAACACTAGTTTTGTGCCAGGCACCAGTGGACCATATGCGAGGGTAACACGCAGGCGGGACAGACGCCTGGCAAGCTCACTCTTGCCTCTCGCGTAGAGGTGGCGCAGGGGCATACTGTGCTAGAAACGCCTGTGGTGTGAGGACCTCCAGGGTAGAAAAGGCCTTGAAGAAGTCCCGGGGATTGGTCGTCAATAATCGCCCCGCATAGTATGTGGCATTGGCACCGATCACAAAATCGGGAATCAGCACCTCCCGCCGGCCACCCCGCCGGCGATAGGCGGCCTGGGCCCGCGCCGCCTCCCGAGCAATCGCTACATTATCCGCCACCAGCAAGACCCGGCTGGCCCGCAAGACCCGCTCCAGGGTCTCCGCCGCCGCTGGACGGTCTGCCTCTGGGAGGAGTTCGACTCCCGTCCACAGTTCGGCATAACACAGCAGCGGCAGCGTCAGCTCGGCGCCCATGGTCTCCAACAGCGTCAAGGCCGCGAGCACGGCCTCGGCATGGACATCGCCCGTCAACTGGGAAATGAAGATGCTGGAGTCGAGGCTGATCCTAAACGTCACTGTCCTCGCCTCGGAGCCAGACGATCACTTCGCGGATGGGGAGCCCACGAAACACGGGATGGTCGCGCCAGCTTCCCTGACTCTGCTCCCAGGTCGTGCGCAGGTCGAGTGGTTCCTGGGCTTGGGTAAAGACGACTTTATCGGTGTACCCCACGGCGATAAACGCAGGGGGAACGTCTTGGACAGTCTCGGGCATGAGGCTCTCCCTCTCTGCCAGCTATACAACAGCAAAGCTCTCTGACACCAATAGCAGCATAGCTCTGACATGCACGGTGGTCAAGGATAGAAGGCACCACTCATAGCACCTGTACAGTTCACCGACGTGCAGGACCGCGCGACGGAGTTCCTGGATGTGACCAGCCTGACGCCCGACGAATTTTAGCAACTGGTCCCGCCTTTTGAGGTCGTGTTCCACGTGCATATGGCCATGTGGCGCCTCGATGGGAAGCCCCGGACCGCTTATTCTCACGTATGTGAAGACCTACTCCCTTCAGGTGGTACAAGGGCGCTTATTCGGCATGGGCCAGAGTATGGCCAACCAGTGGATGCACGTGCTCCTCCCTGCCCTCCTCGCGGCGCTGCGCACTCTCGGCGATGCCCCAGCCGTTCCCTGAGCGCCATGGCTCAGCGCCTCGGCGTGGCGGTGGCGGACGCCGCCACCGTTGTCGCTCCGCTGGAGGAGGCAGCGGAGCGCATATCCGACAGAGTGGCCATCTCATGGATGTCCAGCTTCCGCATCAGGTTGATCCGATGTGACTCGACGGTTTTGACGCCCAGCCCCAGGCCCGCCGCGATCTCCTTGGTCGTCTGCCCCGCCGCGATACGCTGGACGACCTCGCGCTCGCGCGAGGTTAGCGGGTCCTGCGGCAGAGGGGTCCCGCGCAACCAGGCCTGTACCAGCGCGGTTGTGACCCACGGACTCACATAGATCGTGCCCTGGAGAGCGGTGTGGATGGTCTGCACGATATCCGCCGCCGCCTGCGTCTTCACGACATAGCCGACCATCCCGGCCTGCAGGGCCGCGAAGACGTAGGGCCGTCTCGAGCCCATTCACGTGCGGCATGGCGATATCCAAGAGGGCCACCTTCGGCGCGTGCGTATGGGCCCGCCGCAGGGCCTCCGGGCGCAGCCCGGAGGCCGAGTAGCCCGCGGCCCCGCGGTCCTGGCTGGCGCCGCACGGGCGCGACCGCACTCCCCAGCCCGTCGTCACGGTGGAGGCCGTGCACACGCGCACTGTCTCGCCCCAGCTGGGGGTGGCCAGGGGTGGCAGCGGCATGGTGGCCGAGGTGGGGCAGGCCCTTGGGGCTACGGTGCGAGAAGGCGGCGCGTCGCCACGGCGCAGCACACCGAGCGAAGGGGTCCCGTGTAAGCGGCAGAAGGGTGCTCGTACGGCACAAGGATCATCGGCGGACGCGGGTCACCCAGCTGCCCTCCGTGTGTGGGTGGCAGTGGGGGGACGTCGGCCCCCTAGGCGGAGCACGCCCCCGCCTGCTGTCTCATCGACAAGCATACCAAGAACCTGCCCATCCAGACCGTCAGACAAAAGCTGTTTTTGGTGTCCGCGCATGCCCTACAAGGTTTCCCCACAGCATGGGAGACATGTTGGAGGCGAGACGATCTCTCTGTGGTGGAGTATGCCATGCGAGGCGAGCACACAACGCTGAGGTCAACGCTGGCGCCTACTCGTTCAAGGTGTTTGTGCAGGACTGGAAGTCGCATGCAGGCTGGAGCCAGTTGACCAAGCAGCCCGGCGCAGAGGGTGCACGCCGTAGCGTGATCCTGAGCCTTCTGGTTGATCATGGCCTGTTCTATCATCCCGACCAACACGCCCAGGGCAAACACAACCTGCTTGCGAGGCAATGCATACATCGACTATGAACGCTCCACGCCGAACGCCATCACGTAGATGCTCGAAGCAATCGCCGCCGATATCCACACGTATCCGGCGGTGAGTCGTATACATCGACGTCACGGACCGGTGGCAGAATAGCGTTTGCGTTTCCTATACGCTCCATGGTGATTGAGGCCTCGAGAGTAGGAAGCTTATTCGAATGCCCCTCCATGAGCGCTTATGTAAAAATCAAGTTCGTACTTATACGTGTCATGGTGGGAGAACTCTGCTCCTATACACGGACCATTGGTCCGTCTGACAATGATTTCTTCATGAATCATGGATTGACAACCATCGTCGAGAATGAATTGGATGTCAAAAACATCACCGATGTTTATTGGGATGTCCTGAGTGAGGATGAAACTTATTCCCCCTATGGATAATGAGATGATCTGGACATTTCCTAAGACTTCTGATGGATGGAGTCGCACTAGTTTGCCCGGAAAATGCACAGGAATTCTTGGGTATTTGCGGCAATTGAATCGCACATAAAAAATGCTCTCACAATTCTTACATTTGGTCTTTATAAGTTTCCTGTGTATCGACTCGTGCAGATGCTGTGACGTCTGAATTGGACGCTGGACGTCGCAATGGTGACAGGTGATCACCCCTTGACCGTCTTCGTTGAGATATACTCTGCTGATGTCTACCGTGGCTGCCATGTACAGCACTCCCCCAATAGGGTTGACGTGTTGTTTGTGCGCTTTTCCTATTTGTTATCTTTATCGGGTCCTTTGCAACAATACTTGAGTGTCAGACGGGCCGTCATGCCTGGGGAAGGCGAACAAGGGCAAGGCTCTCTGCAACGCATGAAAAGGCCCCCCTATGTTTAGGATAGTGGGGCACGGCAAGGTTGGCCTGCAAGGCCAACAGGGTCTCACCACACCGCCATGGTTCCGCCATCGAGCACGATGGTTGTCCCATTGATATACGATGAATCATCACAGGCCAGGAAGACCGCCGCTTTGCCCACGTCCACTGGAAGGCCCAGCCGACGCGACGGCGTGCGCGCGATTTCGTGTGCGGTGATCTCCGCTTCGACAAGCGCTTGACCGCCGGACCGTTCGGTGACGATGACGCCTGGGGCAATGGCATTGACGCGGATGTTGTGCGGGCCGAACTCCGCCGCCAAGGCATACGTCAGCTGCCGCAGCCCGCCTTTGCTGGCGTCGTAGGCACTGCCCCCAGAGCTGGCACCGCCATAGTGTCCCGACGCGGACGTGATGTTGATAATGACCCCGCCCCGCCGCTTCAGTTCGGGAAAGGCGTACTTGGCGCAGAGCCACGGCCCTTTCAGGTTGACGTCTAAGACACGCGAAAACTCTGCCGAGGTGAACTCGTCGATCGGCTTGAACGGGGCAATGGCGGCATTGTTGACCAGAATATCCAGGCCGCCGAAGTGCTGCACCGTGCGTGCGATCATGTCTTTGACCGCCTCCTCATCAGCGACATCCGCCTGGACGACCATACACCGTCGCCCCAGCGTCCTGATCTCCTGCTCGGTTTGCGCGGCTCTGTCCATGGACCGGCCAGCAATGAAGAGATCCGCTCCCTCTTGTGCCATAGCCACGGCGATGGCATAGCCGATGCCGCGCAAGCCTCCTGTGACTACCGCAACTTTGCCGTGCAGCTTCATCGCCGTGTGCGCTCCTCCTCAGGGTGTCGTCATGGGCAGTTGGAAGGTGGTCTGCAGTGCCAACGCGCGTCCCTCCTGCGCCGAACGCAGCGCCGTGAGCATGATGTCCAGCACGTGCCGGGCATGTGTGGCACTGGGGATGGGGTCGGTATCGTGCAGGACGCAGTCGACGAGGTGGGTCACGCCTTGAAACCAGTCGTCGCTACGGAGCAAGCATGACGTGGGTTCGTCCATGGTCCAGCCACTTCCTGGGCGAAAGATATGGATGGGTGTATTGGCATAGGTAGGGTCGCCGGACAAGGTCCCATGCGCACCGTACACTTCCAATGTTTCGTTGCGGCTGGCCTGCACGCACCACGAGACATCGAAGGTGGCGAAAAAGTGCCCAAAGTCGAGGTGGAGGTGCACGGAGTCAGCCACTTCGTTACGAAAGCGCCTCCCGGCTGCAGGGCCATTACTAATGACGTGCTCGCTCATGATGGTCCCGGCCATGGCGCTCACCCGCAAGGCAGGACCGAAGAGACCAGTGAGGGCCGTGAGCGCATACACCCCCACATCCATCAGTGGTCCACTGCCGGCCGCGTAATACCACACATGGTCCAGGGGGAAATCGTCCCAGATGGGTGGAGCAAGGAGCTGCGCGCGTGCGAACATCACGTCACCGATCACCCCCTCGCGTAGCAAGTGCCGCCACCGCTGCGCTGTTGGCAACAGCAGTATGACCGGGGCACAGGCGAGTTTAACGTGATACGCGCGCGCCGTTTCGATGAGCTGCGTGGCATCGTCCACGGACTGCGCCAGCGGTTTCTCAGTATACACATGTCTGCCAGCCTCCAGCGCAGCCACGGAGACCGGCATATGAGCCTTGTGCGGCGTGAGATTGACGACGATTTCGGCATTGCTCTCGCGCAGAAAACGGTCGAGGTCGGTGTAGTACGTGCGCGCGCCAAAGCGCTGCTGGGCTGCTCTGGCTCGCTCTTCAACATGGTCACAGACGGCGACCAGGGTGGCCTTGTCGTTCAGACGGTGGAACTCCGGGAGATAGACCCGCTGCGCCACCTCACCGCATCCCACCACACCGATACGCACCGTACGCATGCCCCAGATTCTCCCCTATCAATGTCATTGCCGCATGGCAATCGTATAGACCACGTCAGTAATCTTCGATACGTGTACTGGGAATTTACTCTCCAGGCTCACCAGGTCTGCATACGTCATGACCCACCCAAAATCACCATGGTACACGTCCATGCCAATCTGGCACGTCAAGATCTGGCCATGGGATGTTAAGACCCGCAGATAATTCTCAACCATGACCGCGAAATGATATTTGCAGCAAGCAAAAGACGCCAGATTGTTGTCGATGATAAAGTCATATGTATGCGTGATGACCGAGACGAACTCCGGACTGTACTTATTGAGTACATACACGCTGTAATTGGGGAGCCCCAGGGCATCAGCATAGGTCTTTTCATTCTGGTGCACTGTCAGGCCATCGATGTGGCGAGCCCGGCTGGCAAAGCGTTGGGCGAACTTGGAATTGCCCACCCCCACGTGTAGAATAGACGCCCCAGTCACCGCCATCGTGTCGAGGACAGCCTCGATGCAGACCTGGTCACGGGTGGTTGGCTGTTGGGTCCAGTCCACTGCCTCGCTGATCCGTGTCACCCATGGCTGCTCGAGGTTACCGCAGAATTCCTTGTAGGTGGCATAGGTGCGCGTCTCTCCTGACATGGTATGATCTCCTCGGCTCCAGCGGTTGTAACCCCAAGCCATCTTAAGATGTCTTGGCGCTCATGTCTATGCCAAAAGGCGGCAGACCGGAGGACGAACATGCAGCTTGGTGTGATGCTCGAAGGTCAGGATGGGCTGACGTGGAACCTGTGGCGGCGCATCATGGCCAGAGTGGAAGAGTTGGGCTTCGAATCGCTCTGGTGCTCGGACCACTTCATGTCGATAGTTGATAGCAACCGTGACGCGCTCGAGACGTGGGTGGTGTTGACGCTTACCGCCGCGGCAACGACGCGGCTGCGATTCGGATCGCTGGTGTCCCCGATGACTTTTCGGCATCCATCCTTACTGGCGTGCATGGCCGCGGCCGTGGACACCCTGAGCGGTGGACGACTGGTGTTAGGCCTGGGCGCCGGCTGGAACGAACAAGAGCATCGTGCCTTCGGCATCCCCTTCCCGCCGCTTCAAGAACGGATGCACATGCTCACGGAGGGGATCGAGGTGATTGTACGCCTGTGGGGTGACGGGCCGGCCCACTTCACCGGACGCTATTATCAGCTTGACGGCGCTCACCCACATCCCAAACCCATCCAGCGACCCCGCATCCCACTGCTCATCGGCACTACGAGCGCGGGACGCATGCTCCGACTCGTGGCACGGTATGCTGATGAGTGGGACGTGCCAGGGATTACCTCGCCCACCGCTTACCGCGCCAGGCGCGAGCGCCTGGAGGCATACTGCCGTGAGATCAACCGCGATCCCCACGAGATCCGCCGCTGTGTCTCAACGGCTTACCTTATCGGCTGCAATGCGGAGGAACTACGCCAGCGTGCGGCAGCCATGCAGCAGCTCATCCCGGACCTGGCAGCCCACGACCCTGGTGCCGTGCCCGATGTCCTCCGGGCGGAAGGCTGGCTGGTCGGTACACCAGCCCAGATCATCGTGCAGCTCCAGGCGCTGGCAGACGAAGGGGTGGAGCGGGTGATATTCCAACACAACGACCAGACGGATTTCGAAGCGCTGGAACTGCTGGCCCGCGATGTGCTGCCGGCGGTGGCGACGTAGAAGAGACACAGGGGGAGCGCGCTATGCAATTCGCAGGGAAAGTGGCAGTCATCACTGGCGGCGCCAGTGGGATTGGCAGAGGCACCGCGCTGGCCATGGCCCGACGCGGGACAGATGTCGTCATCGCAGATATCAACGACCTGCGGCTTGAGGAGACGCGGGCCGCCATCGCCGCGCTTGGCCGGCGTGCTCTGGCCGTGCATTGCGATGTTTCCCAAGACGCCGATGTCGAGCGTCTGGGTGAAACCGCTCTGAGCACCATGGGTCACGTCGATATCCTGATGAATAACGCAGGAGTAGTGCTGCGCGGCGCGCTCGAGCTGATCCCCGTGGCAGACTGGGAGTGGTCCTTCAGCATTAACCTCCTCGGTGTGGTGCGTGGCATACGCACGTTTCTACCACACATGCTCGAGCGGGGTAGCGGCCACATCATTAACACCGGGTCTGTCGCCGGGCTGATCGCCCTGACTGGTGAAGGCGCTCCCTATGTGGCGTCGAAGTTCGCCGTTGTCGGCCTCTCAGAAGCGTTGGCGCTCTATGCCCGCCCCAGGGGCATCGGCGTCTCGGTCCTCTGCCCCGGCAGCGTGGATACCAATCTATATGAGACCGAGCGGGCCATTGGCATAACCCCTGAAATTGCTCTGGCTGAGGCAGCCAGCTCTGCCGTTTTCCATAGCGTGCTGATGACCCCCGACCAGATCGGAGAGGTCGTCGTCGAGGCGGTACAGCAGCAACGCTTCTTCGTCCTTCCCGATCACCATCAGCAGTCCATCATTGTGCAGCGCGCGCAGGATATGAACGCCTTCCTCGAGACCCGTCTCAAAGGCCAGCTTTGACCGCACAGGCAGCCTCCAGGCCGGGCTGGACACGCGCTGCAGGACGGGGTATGGTGGAAGCCCTGGGACGCCATACGCTCAAGGGCGTTGCGGAGCCTCTCGGCGAACTATGATGCCAGAGACCCCGTCTTGACAGCGCGAGGTGCTGAGGATATTGTCCACACTGTGAGCCCTCTTATCGACGTTTCAATTGCCTCAGCAGGCTTATTTGCCAGCTGCGGAACTGCGGGCAGTCATCGAGCGGGATGCTGTGTGCGGTGCACGCAACCCGGTCCGTTGGGCATGTGCAGCCTGGCGAGCCGAGTAACTTGAGAGGGAGTAGGTGATGACGACTAATGTGACGTTGAAGAAGCTGCGGCTCTCTGTGAGCAACGCGGTGCACTCTCTGGCGGTCCTGGTTGCACACGACGCAGGCCTCTTTCGCGACCAGGGGCTGGATGTAGAGCTCGTGCGGACACCAGGGTCAGCCCATGTTGACACGGACCGCCAGGCCGTGCGGGACGCCATTTTCGAGCGCCCCCTCGAAACTATGTACAACGCTGGAGGGATGGACCAGTTCCGCCTGTGTGAGTGGGGCGTCATGAAGCGCGCGGTGGATGGAGAACTCTGCGGTCAGCGGCCCGCCAAGATCGTCGCCCTGGGCGCCGCCATGTCGAAATTTGCCATTGTGGCAGCCCCGCACAGCAGCCTCTATGAGCCGGAGCAGCTCAAGGATACGCCAGTGGCGGTGACGGTGTACAACGGTTCCCACTTCACCACTCTGAAGATGCTGGAAGGCTTTCTGCGGAAGGACGACATCAAGGTCGTTAATGCCGGAACCATGCCTGAACGGCTGGCGGCCGTGCGCCGGGGCGAGCTGGCGGCCGCGACCTTCAATGAGCCCTGGATAAGTGTAGCCCAGAAGCAAGGCTTCCGGATCATTGTGGAGAGCCACTCCACCCGCAGTGAGGCGGCTGGCGACGAGCTGGACGGCCCGACCCTGGCCGCCATGTTTCGCGCCGAGGCCGAGGCAGCGGCCATGATCAACGCCAACCCTGCCCAATACGCCCATTACCTCACGGCAGAAGCGCGGGGGCTGCTGGAGCCGCACGAACTTCAGACCTGGCGCCTCCTGTACGCGCCGCCAGCTCCCTACACTCGGGAGCGCTTCGAGCGCACCTATCAGTGGATGCTAGGCTTCCCTGACCTGGTAACGCCGGGTGCGACCTATGAGTCGGTCGTAGACAACCGCGCTTGGGAGTAGGCCAAGAGGCATGCATGGCCCCAGGGTACGTCATGCTCGCATAGGCGAGGATCCAGCCCCAGGTCTGACCTGGATTCCCGCCTGCGCGAGCCTGACCATGGCGCGCACACGCTCTAGACACCGCCAGACAGGGACAGGACCTGGCCATGGCTAGCGACCTATGCTTTGGCCTCCCAGTTTATACGTGAGTAGACCTTGCGGGCGTTGCCCTCGGTGATCTTGTAGCGATCTGCGTCGCTGAGCCACTCGATGGACTGGAAGATGGGCACGATTTCCTCGAAATTCCTGCCGGTCTTCGGGTCAATGGCATTGATTGCCCCAAACATCTCGGTAGCGAACAAGATGTTGTCTACCCCGACCCGTTTGATCAGCAACTCCATGGCCTCTTTGTCGTAGATAGCCATATCCCAGTACACTCGGCGGGCGGCCTCTTCAAAAGGCTCATGGCCCTCCCGCACGTGCATGCCACGATGCCGGTTCCACTGGTACGGGATGGCCCCGCCACCGTGCGGAATAACGATCTTCAGCGTGGGGAAGTCCTGGAAGACGCGCGAGCTGAGCAGCTCAACTGCGCCAGAATGATGCTGGGCAATGTAGTAGGAAATGGTCGTGTGCATCGCCGGGTTGACGGACGCACTGGCGTGGATGGTGCCGGGGATGTCGAGCTCGACCATCTTCTCCCACAGCGGATACCACCATTCATCGCCCAGGGAGGGCGTGAAGGGCTCACCCCCTCCGGCCAGATCCGGGTTGATATTGCAGGCGACAAATCCCTGCTCTTTGACACAGCGCTCCAGTTCTTCCACCCAGCTCTTGGGGCTCACCCCCGGCGACTGGGGGAGCTGGCACACTGGCGAGACTTTGTCCGGAAAGAGGCGA
>Ga0081455_10000738_pt1 | contig 42457 bp, 33 predicted proteins | sample TabmetS3T2R1_FD_70207 | JGI IMG/M metagenome (GOLD analysis project Ga0081455, IMG submission 70207) | Tabebuia heterophylla rhizosphere microbial communities from the University of Puerto Rico - S3T2R1 | ecosystem: Host-associated > Plants > Roots > Rhizosphere ... | reverse complement strand
GGCAAGCTGCGGCCGCTGCCGATCGCGCCGGCCATCCATCCAACCGAGCTTCTGGTCGCGCTCGTCTATGGCCTGCTCACGGCGCTCGCCTTTGCGCTGTGGCCGCTCGGACGGGTGCGGGACGTGCCGGTGTCGACGCTGTTTCGCGATGCCGCAGTGCCGGCGACGCACTGGCCGCAGCGGAGCTATCTGGCGCTGATGGCCGCGACATTCGCGATCCTCGCGGCGATCGCGGTCGGCATGGCGTTCGACCGGCGCATCGCGCTGATCTTCGTGGCGGCGGCCGCGGCGGTTTTCCTGCTGTTGCGTCTGGTCGCGCTCGCCGTGATGAGCCTCGCCCGCCGCGCGCCCAGGCGCGGCCTGCCGATGATGCGGCTGGCGCTGGCCAATATTCACCGGCCCGGCGCGCTGACGCCGTCGGTCGTGCTGTCGCTCGGCCTCGGTCTCACCGTGCTCGTGACGATCACCCAGATCGACGGCAATTTGCGGCGGCAATTCACCGCCGCGCTGCCCGAGCGCGCGCCGTCGTTCTTCTTCATCGATATCCCGTCGACCGAGGCCGACCGGTTCGAAGGCTTTCTGCAGGCTCAGGACCCGGGCGCCAAAGTGGAACGGGTGCCCATGCTGCGCGGCCGTATTGTCGAGGCGAACGGCGTCAAAGCCGAGACTCTGAAGCCGACGCAGGAGGCGGAATGGGTGCTGCAGAGCGACCGCGGCCTGACCTATGCCACCGATATTCCACCCGGCTCCAAGGTCGTCGAGGGCCAGTGGTGGAAGCCGGATTATAGCGGCCCGCCGCTGGTTTCATTCGAACAGAAGCTGGCCCGAGGCCTTGGCCTGAAGCTTGGCGATACAGTGACCGTCAATGTGCTCGGCCGCAGCCTGACCGCCGTGATCGCCAATCTGCGCAGCGTCGACTGGCAGAATCTCGGCATCAATTTCGTCATGGTGTTCTCGCCCAACAGCTTCCGTGGGGCACCGCATACCGAAATCGCGACCCTGACCGAGCCGTCGTCGAGCCCGCAGAACGACGCGCGGATCATCCGCGCCGTCGCCGAGGCGTTTCCCAATGTCACGAGCGTGCGGGTTCGCGAGGCCCTGCAGACGGTCGGCGACGTCGTCAACAATCTCGTGCTGGCGATCGGTGCGGCCAGCGGCCTGACGCTGGTCTCCGCCATGCTGGTGCTGGCCGGAGCGCTCGCGGCCGGACACCGGCACAGGGTCTACGACGCCGTGATCCTGAAGACGCTCGGCGCGACGCGGGCGCGGCTGATCGGCGCCTATGCGCTGGAATACCTGATGATCGGGCTTGCGACCGCGATCTTCGGCATCGGTGCCGGCTCGGTCGCGGCCGGGCTGATCGTCACCCGCCTGATGTCGCTGTCTTTCGCCTGGGATGCCCTCAGCGCCGCGGCGGTGGCGCTCGCCGCACTGGCTGTGACAGTTGGTCTCGGCCTGGTGGGGACGCTGATCGCCCTTAACCAAAAGCCTGCGCCTGTCTTAAGGAATTTGTGAAGGTTGGCGCCATTGCGCCTCGACGCTCGCGACATTCAGCCGCGCACGAATGCTTGCAGCAAATGTGTTAGTTTCCCACATATCGTCCGGGACAGGCGTCTCGCCGGTACGGCAAAAGGTTACCAAAACTTCATGTCGTCAGGGCGCGTCGCCTGAGATAGTTTTCATGCTGGCTGGATATATCCTTCAGATCTCGCCGGCTAACCAACGAGGTTTCGACAATGTCGGACTTTGACCGCAACTACGCTTCGCCGTTCGGTCGCGCAGCCAGCCGCAGCGATGCTGTCGCCGTGGATGCCGGTCTGCGCGCCTACATGCTGCGCATCTACAACTACATGACGATCGGTCTCGCGATCACCGGTCTCGCCGCGCTCGGCGTCTACATGGGCGCGGTGACGACGGACCAAACCGCGGCCGCCGCCCGGATCGGCAACACGCTGCTGACGCCATTCGGCGTGGCGATGTTCGTCAGTCCGCTGAAATGGTTGTTCATCCTCGCACCGCTCGCGATGGTGTTCGTTATCTCCTTCGGCATCCAGCGGCTGAAGCCCGCCACCGCCCAGATGTTGTTCTGGGCATTCTCCGCGCTGATGGGCATCTCGCTCTCGTCGATCTTCCTGGTGTACACGCACACCTCGATCGTGCGGGTGTTCTTCATCACCGCCGCCTCGTTCGGTGCGCTGAGCCTGTACGGCTACACCACTCGACGTGACATGAGCGGCATGGGCTCGTTCCTGCTGATGGGCCTGTTCGGCGTCATCATCGCGAGCCTCGTCAACCTGTTCGTGGCGAGCTCGGCGCTGCAGTTCATCGTGTCGGTCGTCGGCGTGCTGGTGTTCGCGGGCCTCACCGCCTGGGATACGCAGCGGCTGAAGAACGAATACATCTATGGCTATGCCGGCGCAGGTGGTGATGTGGCGGAGCGGGCGGCCATTACCGGCGCGCTGTCGCTCTACCTGAACTTCATCAACCTGTTCACGCTGCTGTTGCAGCTGCTCGGCCAGCGCGACTGATCGATCGTCACAGGCCGTCCAGATCAGACTCCGAACCCCGGCTTGCAAAAGCCGGGGTTTTGTTTTTTCAGAGGCCTCCGGTCTCGCGCCCATGCCGTATCTGCCGGCCGACGCTTTGGCCGGCTATCCAATCTGACGCCTCTTGCTCTAGTTTGGCGTGATGTCTCTCCCGCTGATTCGTCCGGCCGCCACGGCCGATCTGGAGGCCATCACCGCAATCTATGGCGAGGCCGTCCGCACGGGCACCGCGACGTTCGAACTGGACCCGCCCGATCTCGCCGACATGACGCGACGCTTCCGGACGCTCACGGACGGGGGTTTCCCCTATCTGGTCGCGATGCTGGATGATCGCGTCGCCGGCTATGCCTATGCCGGCCCCTATCGCGCCCGCCCTGCCTATCGATTCACGGTGGAAAACTCGGTCTATCTCGACCCGCCGGCCCATGGCCGCGGCATCGGCAAGGCGCTGATGCGCGAGCTGATCGCGCAGTCGGAGCAACGCGGCTTTCGTCAGATGATCGCTGTGATCGGCGATTCCGGCAATGCCGCCTCGATCGGCCTGCACCGTGCAACCGGCTTTCGCCCGGTCGGCAGCTTCGAGAAGGTCGGCTTCAAATTCGGCCGCTGGCTCGACACCGTGCTGATGCAGCGTGGCCTCGGCGCCGGCGCGACCACCCTGCCGGATTAAGGTCCCGCTTAGACCAGCGACAGCTTGCGATCAATCACCAGCAGCACGCGGTCGAGCTCATGGCCGCGGCGCAGGATCAGACCGGTCGAGGAGATCACGCTATAGGCGCCCTGCCTGCGGGCCAGGCGGGGGTCCTTTTCGATCCGATACAGCGGCATTTCGGACGAGCGCCGAAACACCGAGAACACCGCGCGATCCTTCAGGAGGTCGATCGCATAATCGCGCCATTCGCCGGCCGCGACCATGCGGCCATAGAGGTCCAGGATCCGGTTGAGCTCCCGGCGGTTGAACGTCACGCGGGTGGGGACGAGCGGATGGGCGCGCTCCGTCCCCCTCAATTCGCTGGGTTCGGTGTCGCCGGTCGCAGAACTCATGCGGCGCTCCCTCGCTGGGCGGCCGCTGCATGAATCAGACCTGCAACCGGCCGCCGTTATCCGGTTGTCATGATCGCGCTGGCCAAGATCGTTCGCAAGCCTGATTTGAGATCACGGCGTCCGTCACGGGATCGTTAGCCGGATCATAATGATGCCCAATTTCGGCCCACCGCCTGCCGCCGAATTCTGTGAAAACACAATCACTGCGTTGGCCCGGTCTTGTTGGCACCGGATTCCTCAGCCCCCAGCCCCCCGGGGTTGACGAGATCGGGCCTGTACGCAGCCTCAATAAAGGATCAACTCCGGTTGGTCCTTTTTTTGTGTCAGGGACCGGTCGCTGATCCCGACATGCCCGGTGCATCCGGCCAGGGCAGGCCCGGATGCCGCAAATTTTAAAGCCGCACCCGTTCGCCCGCTGCCGCCGAGCGCTCGATGGCGTCGATCAGCCGGTGCAGCGACACCGCGTCCGCAAAAGTCGGCGCTGTGCTCGTCCCTGCGCGAATGTCGCGTGCCATTCGGGCATACATCCGCGCCACATTGCCGACCGTCCCCGTTTCAGGCCAGTCGTCAACAAGGCTGCGCGGCGGCACGAGCGGCCGCAACTCGGTTTCCTTGGTGGAGGCGCCGCTGATGCTGAGATCGGCATATTGCAGATGACCGGTATTGCCGGTCACCACGATGTCGCCTTCGGTGCCGTCGATCTGCCAGTACAGGCCAAGCCCCTTCGGCACGCCGCCGCGAAAATGCAGCGAGGCCACCGCACCGCCCGCAAGCCGGCCATTGAGGAGGACGCTGTCGGGCGTCGTCACCGGCCGGATCTCGGCGGTTTCGACCACCTTCACGGTCTTCCGCCGGCTCGCCAGCATCGCCTCGACCTCGACAAAGGGCCCGAGCACCTCGCGCAGGCCCGCGAGCGTATGCCCAACCGGGATGGTCAGCATATTGGCGCCGGTGGTCCGATCAAACAGATAGAGCTGCTGCGCCGTCGTTTCGGCACCGTAACCGGCGGAGCTCGCAATCATGGCTGATGACAGCACCTCGCCGACAAAGCCGCCTGCAATCAGGTCGCGCAGAAATTCGAGCCCCGGCGCGACGCAAGCCTGTGTTCCCGCCACCGCGACGATGCCGCGCTCGCGCGCAAGCCGCGCCAACTCCTCGGCTTCGGCCAGACCGTTGCCAAGCGGCCACTCGCAATAGACATGCTTGCCGGCGGCAATTGCGGCTTTGACGATTGTGAGATGATGCGGCACTTTCACAGTGACCGCGACCACATCGATATCGGCACTCGCGACAAGCTGATCGACGTTGTCGAACGCGCGCGGCAGCTTCGCATCCTTCGCCGCGGCCTCCGCGCTGGCACGGCTCGAATTAGCGACACCGACAATCTCGAAATCGTCCGGCAGCGCCCGCAGCGCCGGGATGTGAGCCCGCGCGGCCCAGCTCCGTCCAGGCTGCAGCCCGATGATGCCGATGCGTATTTTTTGTTTGGTCTTTGGCCTGGTTTGCTGCGCGGTCATGCCTGTCGCTCCCTGACGTCGAAGGAGTTAACGACATCCAACCTTCGCGACGCAAGCGCCTGAGGTTACGCGCAGAGCGGACCTGCCGAGGCAGCTAGACTGTTTTCGCTTTTCTTTGAATCGCGAAAACCGTCTAGATTCTTGTTCGGTCGCGTTTTCTTCACGCGAACCGGTTCCCACTTCGCTCGAAAACGCTCCACCGCATGATCCGGAAAAGCGCGCAGCGGTTTTCCGAAAAAAGATCACGCGCAAACAACCATCTCAAGCGCTGTGATGATTCAACCTGCTCATGCTAAACCTATGGCGCTTAGTGAAGCGCGGTATAAGTCGCGCCGAGCATCGGCCCGGGCCGCTCACGGTTGCCGTCCTGGATATAGACGACCGCGCCATCGACCCCTTCGCGCAGAATATTCTCGATCGGCACGCTCCAGGTGCCGGCCGTGCCGTTCCAATCGCCGACCTTCAGCCAGCTGCGGACCACATTGTGATAGGTGATTTCCCGACCATGGTTCTCGCCGCGGCCGATCGCGATCGGCACTGCCTTGGCCACGGACCAGACCCAGATCTCGCCATGCGGCGGAGCCTGGGCCGACGCGGCCACCGCAACATTGAGCTGGCCCTTGCTGACCGTCGCCGAGACCGGCACTGACATCACGGCCGCATCCTTGGATGTCTGCGCGACCGCATGTTCGATGCTGGAGCGATCGCTGCCGATGGCGTGAACCTTGCCGTTGACGACGGCTTGCGGGGTGTAGACCTCGCGGTCGCCCCGCATCTGCGAATAGGCCTTCTGGCGCGCCGTGAAACGCTTGTCGGCCAGCGTGTCCTTCCAGCCGAGATAATCCCAGTAATCAATCGGCAGGCTCAGCGCGATGACGGACGGGTCCTTCGCCAGTTCACCGAGCAGCTTGTCGGCCGGCGGGCAGGACGAGCAGCCTTGCGAGGTAAAAAGCTCGATCACTGCGCGAGGTTCAGCCGAGGCACTGGCTCCGACAACCAGCGTGCCGAACAATGCGATGGCCCAGCTGCGAAGCGGATTATCCCACAATCGGGCCGGAAGGGACTTCCGAGATATCCCAGAGCCCCACATGTCCTTACGGACATGCCGCTCGACCGTCGCTGTCACCATCGCATGCTCAACTCCACCCGCGCGGCCCTTTTCATAGGCCGCGCCGCGTATCACCGGCTACTCAATTCGCGGTGAGCAGCGCCTCGTGTCGCCGGATTTTCATGCCGCGAGCTGGCGCAGCACATAGTGCAGGATGCCGCCATTGCGGAAGTATTCCAGCTCGTCCAGCGTATCGATCCGGCACAGCAACGGCACCCGCTTGAGCTGGCCGTTGCTGCCGACGATCTCGGCAGACAGCATCTGCCGCGGCTTGAGATCGCCCTGCAGGCCGCGGATGGTGACCTGCTCGTCGCCCTTCAGTCCGATCGACTGCCAGCTGGTGCCGTCCTCGAAGGTCAGCGGCAACACGCCCATGCCGACCAGATTCGAGCGATGGATGCGTTCGAAGCTCTGGCAGATCACGGCGCGGACGCCGAGCAGCCGCGTGCCCTTGGCAGCCCAGTCGCGCGACGAGCCGTTGCCATATTCGGCGCCGGCGAAGATCACCAGCGGAACGCGCTCCTGCTGATACTTCATCGCCGCGTCGTAGATCGTCATCTGCTCGCCGTCCGGCCAGTGCTTGGTCAGCCCGCCTTCCGGAATGTTGCCGTCGGCCCCCTTCAGCATGAGGTTCTTGATGCGGATATTGGCGAAGGTGCCGCGCATCATCACTTCGTGATTGCCGCGCCGGGTTCCGTACTGGTTGAAATCGGCCGGCCGCACCTGATGCTCGGTGAGATATTTGCCGGCCGGCGAGGTCAGCTTGATCGAGCCCGCCGGAGAGATGTGGTCGGTGGTGATCTTGTCGCCGAACATCGCGAGCACGCGCGCCTCGACGATATCGGCGATCGGTTCCGGCTGCTTCTTGATGCCGTCGAAATAGGGCGGATTCTGCACATAGGTCGAGCTCATGTTCCAGCGATAGGTCTCGCTGTCGGTGACCTTGATCTTGCGCCAGTTCGGATCGCCCTTGAAGACGTCGGCATAACGCTTCTTGAAGATGGTCGAGGTGACGAACTTCTTGATGAAGGTGTTGATCTCCTTCGTCGTCGGCCAGATGTCCTTCAGATAGACCGGCTTGCCGGCCTTGTCGGTGCCGAGAGGCTCGACCGCGAGATTCGTCGTCACGCTTCCTGCGAGGGCATAGGCGACGACGAGCGGCGGCGAGGCGAGATAGTTCGCCTGCACGTCCGGCGAGACGCGGCCTTCGAAGTTGCGGTTACCGGACAACACCGCAGCACCAATGATGCCGTTGTCGTTGATCGACTTCGAAATCTCTTCCGGCAGCGGACCGGAATTGCCGATGCAGGTGGTGCAGCCAAAGCCGACAAGATTGAAGCCGACCTTGTCGAGGTCTTTCTGCAATCCGGAGTTCGACAGATATTCGGCAACCACCTGGCTGCCGGGCGCGAGCGAGGTTTTCACCCAGGGTTTGGCTTTCAGCCCCTTCGCGGCCGCATTGCGCGCGAGCAGGCCGGCGCCGATCAGCACGCTCGGATTGGAGGTGTTGGTGCAGGACGTGATCGCGGCGATCACCACATCGCCATGGCCGAGATCGAAATCCTTGCCCTCGACCGCGTAGCGGTTGGCGGCGTCCATCGCCTTGCGGTATTCGGCCTGCATCGCGGCGGCAAAGCCTTCGGCGACCGACGGCAGCGCGACGCGGCCTTCCGGCCGCTTCGGCCCCGCCATCGACGGCACGACCTCGGCGAGATCGAGCGTCAACGTTTCCGTGAACACCGGATCCGGCGTCGAGGACGTCCGGAACATGCCTTGCGCCTTGGCGTATTTTTCAACCAGCGCCACCCGCGGCTTGGCACGGCCGGAGATCTTCAAATAGTCGATGGTCTCGGCGTCGACCGGGAAGAAGCCGCAGGTCGCGCCATATTCCGGCGCCATGTTGCCGATCGTCGCCTTGTCTGCGACCGAGAGATGATCGAGGCCCGGACCGAAGAATTCGACGAACTTGCCGACCACGCCCTTCTTGCGCAGCATCTGCGTCACCGTGAGCACGAGGTCGGTCGCGGTGACGCCTTCCTTCAGCGCGCCCTTCAGCTTGAAGCCGATCACTTCCGGCAGCAGCATCGACACCGGCTGGCCGAGCATCGCGGCTTCCGCCTCGATGCCGCCGACGCCCCAGCCGAGCACGGCGAGGCCGTTCACCATCGTGGTGTGTGAATCGGTGCCGACCAGCGTATCGGGATAGGCGACCTCGACGGTCGCGGTCTTCTTGCCGACGGTCAGCTTCTGCTTCTTGGTCCAAACCGTCTGCGCGATGTATTCCAGATTGACCTGGTGACAGATGCCGGTGCCCGGCGGCACCACCGAGAAGCTGGAAAACGCGCGCTGGCCCCATTTCAGGAATTCGTAGCGCTCCTGATTCTGCTTGTATTCCTCGGTGACGTTCTTGCCGAAGGCCTTGTTGTCGCCGAAGAAGTTTACGATCACGCTGTGGTCGATCACGAGATCGACCGGCACCAGCGGATTGATCTTTTCGGCATCGCCGCCCAGCGTCTGCATCGCGTTGCGCATCGCGGCCAGATCGACCACCGCCGGCACGCCGGTGAAATCCTGCATCAAGACCCGCGCCGGGCGGAACGCGACCTCATGCTCGAGCTTGCGCGACTTCAGCCATTTCGACACCGCCAGGATGTCATCCTTGGTGACGGTGCGGCCATCCTCATTGCGCAGCAGATTCTCCAAAAGCACCTTCATCGAGAAGGGCAGCCGCGAAATCCCTTTCAGACCGTTCTTTTCAGCCGCTGGCAGGCTGTAATAGACGTAGGTCTTGCCGCCGACCTTCAGGGTCTTTTGGCACTTGAAACTGTCGAGCGAGGTCATGTGAGGAAATCCCGATTTCAAACTGGGCTGAGGCTTAGGCACTTGAGACTTGCGGACCCGAGACTTGCGGACCCGAGACTTGCGGACCCGGAGCGCCGAGGTAGGAAGGCACCGTTTCTTGCTGGCCGATCTGGATCATTGCACCGCAGAAGCGGAGCAGGATCCGTGCCGGTTTATAATCTTTTCGAAGACCCCGCCACATCGGTTCCGGAGTTTTCTCCCATGCGTCGGTGTTGGACCGGCGCAGGCGCGCCTCCGCTCGGATCAGGCCACTGATGACGGAGCCCCTGCAGCTTGTCGTCAAAGGCTTGAGATGCGTCCGTGGCGGCCGTAACGTCTTCCGCACCCTCGATTTTTCTGTTTCCAGCGGGGAAACGCTCGCGGTGACCGGACCCAACGGCTCCGGCAAATCATCGCTGCTGCGGCTGATCGCCGGATTCATCCCCTTCGAGCGTGGAAGCCTCGCTTTGGTCGGCGGTGCGACTGAATTGACGCTGCCCGAGCAGCTCCATTTCGTCGGCCATCGCGACGCCGTGAAGCCGTCGCTGACCGTGCTCGAAAATCTGGCCTTCTGGGCCGCCTTCCTGGGCGGCGAACCAGGCCGATGCGACCCGCAGGCCGCGCTCGACCGGGTTGGATTGGGCACCCTCGCCGCGTTGCCGGCCGCCTTTCTGTCCGCCGGGCAGCGCCGCCGGCTCTCGCTTGCACGGCTGATCGCGATCCGCCGGCCGATCTGGCTGCTCGACGAGCCGACCACCGCGCTCGATGACGCCGCCCGCGTCACCGTGACCACCCTGATGGCCGAGCATATCCATGATGGCGGGCTCATCATCGCGGCCACCCATCAGCCGTTGGGTCTCGACACGCGCGAATTGCGGCTTGGGAGCAAGACGTGAAAGATCGTCGGCAGCGGGAAGGCTCCCTCCCCCCTTGCGGGGGAGGGTTGGGGCGGGGGGTGCGAGGCAAATTCACCTCGTCCGGACACCCCCACCCCCGACCCCTCCCCACAAGGGGGAGGGGAGAAAATTTCGAGCAACGTGCCGCTGGCGCCGCGCCTTTGGAGCCAGACACATGAGCCCCCTCGCCGCGCTTATTCAGCGTGACATTCGCCTGAGCTGGCGCGTCGGCGGCGGCGCCGCGATCGGCGTGCTGTTCTTCCTCAGCGTCGTGGTGCTGATCCCCTTTGCGCTGGGCCCCGACCTCGCGCTGTTGCGCAAAATCGGCCCTGCGATCCTCTGGCTCGGCGCGCTGCTGGCGAGCCTGCTGACGCTCGACCGGCTGTTTCTCGCCGATGCCGAGGACGGCTCGCTTGATCTCATCCTGTCGAGCCGCAATTCGCTCGAACTGGTCTGCCTCGCCAAGGCGCTCGCGCATTGGTTGGCGTCCAGCATTCCCCTGATCGCCGCGGCCCCGATCATTGGCCTGTTGGTCAATCTCGAGGGCGGCGCCACCGCCGCCGTCATGTTGACCCTGCTCGCGGGAACGCCGGCGCTGACGCTGACCGGGATGATCGGCGCGGCGCTTGCCGTCACCCTGCGGCGCGGCGGCCTGCTGCTGCCGCTGCTGGTGCTGCCGCTGTCGATTCCCGTGCTGATTTTCGGCGTCATCGCCGCCAATGCGGCCATTGCCGGCGAGGGCTTTGCCGCGCCCTTGTCGGTGCTCTGCGCCTTGTCCCTGCTCGGTCTCGTCATCGGACCTGTCGCTGCGGCGGCCAGCCTGCGGCAGGGATTGGATTAGCGGCTTCAGCCAACCAGCGTCACGCCCGCCATGACGATTCCTTGATAGCGGTCTGGCGTGATTGCACCCCACCTCTTGCACAGCTAAACAACGACCATGCCGCTGATCGATCTCGCCAATCCCTCGCGTTTCCTCGCCTTCGTGCAACGCGCGCTGCCGTGGTTTGTCGCGGCCACCGCGATCGTGCTCGCCGCAGGTCTTTATGCGGCATGGAACGCGCCGGACGATTACCAGCAGGGCGCGACCGTGAAGATCATGTTCATTCACGTTCCCAATGCGTGGCTGTCGATGTTCGTCTGGGGCGTCATGAGCGTCGCCGCGCTCGGCACATTGGTGTGGCGGCATCCGCTTGCCGATGTCGCCGGCAAGGCCGCAGCCCCGCTCGGCGCGGGCTTCACGTTCCTGGCGCTGGTCACGGGCTCGCTGTGGGGCCGGCCGATGTGGGGCACCTATTGGGAATGGGACGCGCGCATGACGTCCGTCCTGGTGCTGTTCCTGCTCTATCTCGGCATCATCGCGCTGTGGCGCGCGGTTGATGACCCGACCCGCGCGGCGCGCGCGGCGGCGATCCTGACGCTGGTCGGCGCGGTGAATATCCCGATCATCAAATTCTCGGTCGATTGGTGGAACACGCTGCATCAACCGGCTTCCGTGTTCCGGCTTGGCGGCCCGACCATTGCGTGGTCGATCCTCGCGCCGCTTCTGATCATGGGGCTCGGCTTCATGCTGCTGTTTGCGACGCTGCATCTCGCCGCCATGCGCAACGAAATCCTCAAGCGCCGGATTCGCACGCTGCAGATGATGCAGGCCGCGTCCGCACAGGCCGCCTGAGGAGGCGACGTGGATCTCGGGCCGCACGCAGCCTTCATCGTGATTGCCTACGCAATCGTCGCGCTTGTCGTCGTCATGATGGTGGGCTGGATCGCGGCCGATTATCGGCGCCAGCAAGCGGCGCTGCAAAGGCTTGACGCCGAAGGCGTGACGCGGCGCTCGGTCCGCCCGCGCGAGGAGCCGAGACATTGAGCAGCGAGCTCAAAGCCGCGCCGCCGGCTCCATCGCGCAGCCTTGGGCGCAGGCTGATGGTGGCATTGCCGCTGCTGGTATTCGCAGGACTTGTTGCGGCCTTCCTCATTCGCCTCGGCAATGACGATCCCTCGCGCATCCCATCCGCCTTGATCGGACGGCCGGCCCCGGCCACTCCGCTGCCGCCGCTGGACGGGCTCACCGCCGCAGGCCAGGCGGTGCCGGGGCTCTCGCCGCAGTCGCTGCAGGGCCGTGTCAGCCTGGTCAATGTCTGGGCGTCCTGGTGCGTGCCCTGCCACGACGAGGCACCGTTGCTCAATGCGCTCCGCGCCGACCGGCGGCTGCAGATCATCGGCATCAATTACAAGGACGTCACCGACAATGCGCGGCGTTTCCTCGGCCGTTACGGCAATCCGTTCGACGCTGTCGGCGTCGATGCCAATGGCCGTGGCGCGATCGAATGGGGCGTCTATGGCGTGCCGGAAACCTTCATCGTCGGCCGCGATGGCCGGATCGCCTACAAGCTCGTCGGTCCCATCACGGCCGACAACATCGAGGCCGTGCTGAAGCCCGAGATCGAGAAGGCGCTGGCGGCGAAGTAGCGCTCTTATCAGACTGGGGTATCGGCGAATGCGGCAGGCCGCAAGCGCATGTTTCGCGCGAATGCGGCAGGCCGCAAGCGCATGTTTCGCGCGAATGCGGCAGGCCGCAAGCGCATGTTTCGCGCGAATGCGGCAGGCCGCAAGCGCATGTTTTGCGCGAATGCGGCAGGCCGCAAGCGCGCTAACCATACGAAAAATAACACGGCGTTTAGGTACGGTTCATCGCAGCGCCATCGCGCCGCCACGAAGGCAGAGCCTGATCGCGCCGTCACCGTTTTGGTGATTTGCCAATGTCCTCGGAGGGGACAACCCATGCGTCATATTGCGCTCGCAGCTTTCACCGCCCTCAGCCTTGTCGCAGCCTCGCCGCTGATGGCCCAGACACCGGCGCCCGCCACCAACAGCGCCACCAAGATGGCTCCGGCGCCGGCCGCCAACACCAAGATGGCGCCGGCCCCGACCACCGGCGCGGCCAAGGCCGAGAAGACCGAATTGCTCGACATCAACTCGGCGACCGCGGACCAACTCGACGCGTTGCCCGGCATCGGCAAGGCCTATTCGGCCGCGATCATCAAAGGCCGGCCCTACAAGGGCAAGGACGAACTGGTCGAGAAGAAGATCGTGCCGCAGAAGACCTATGACGGCATCAAGGACAAGATCATCGCCAAGCAGAAGACCTGATCTGTCGCGTCAGTCGGTTGCGTTCAGCCTCTCCCGGGAAACCGGGGGAGGTTTCTTTTTGTGTTCCCCAATACGGACCGCCCCATCGCCGAAACCGCGCCTACCCGCCGCTGACGTCGCCGCGTTCGGTATCGGGCGCGTCGGCCGATGCCGGCGGCAGCGTCGTACGATTGATCAGCGGCAGCTGCGTCATCGCGAACACCGCCGTGATCGGCATCACGCCGAACGCCTTGAAGGCCACCCAAAAGTCCGTGCTTTGCGTGCGCCAGATCGCCTCGTTCAGAACAGCCATCCCGAAGAAGAACAGCGCCCAGCGAAGCGTCAGCAGCCGCCAGCCCTGCGGCGTCAGATTGAACATCTGATCGAACATCACGGCGATCAGCGAGCGGTTGAAGACGAGCCCGCCGCCGAGGATCAGGCCGAACAGCGAATAGATGATGGTCGGCTTGATCTTGATGAAGGTCTCGTCGTGCAGCACCAGAGTGAGCGAGCCGAACACCAGCACCACGACCGCCGACACGATCGCCATGATCGGGACGTGGCGGACGACGACATAGGACACGATGACCGCCGCGACGATCGCGACCATGAACGCACCGGTCGCGACGAACAGGTTGAATTTTGCATTGGCGGCGAAGAACACCAGCAGCGGACCAAGTTCGGTCGCAAGCTTGAACAGCGGATGCGGGGCGGCTTTGTTCATGCGGACTGTGCTCTACTCAATGCCCGCGATGGCGCGGGCGAAATCCTTGGCGGCGAACGGCGCGAGATCATCGACCCCCTCGCCGACGCCGATGAAATGCACCGGCAGCTTGAACCGTTCAGCCAGCGCCACCAGGATGCCGCCGCGCGCGGTGCCGTCGAGCTTGGTCATGACCAGGCCGGTGACTCCTGCCGATTTTCCAAACAGTTCGACCTGCGACAGCGCATTCTGCCCGACGGTCGCGTCGAGCACGAGCAGCACCGCGTGCGGCGAGCTGGCTTCCACCTTGCGCATCACGCGGATGATTTTTTCCAGTTCGCCCATCAGCTCGGTCTTGTTCTGCAGCCGCCCGGCCGTGTCGATCAAGAGCACATCGGCTGACTCGGCCTTTGCGGCCGTCAGCGCGTCGAACGCCAGTCCCGCGGCATCGGCGCCTTGCGCGCGCGCGATCACCGGCACGCCGGTTCGCGCGCCCCAGATCTTCAACTGCTCCACGGCGGCCGCACGGAACGTATCGCCTGCCGCGAGCATCACCTTGCGGCCTTCGGCACCAAATCGCGCGGCGAGCTTGCCGATGGTGGTGGTCTTGCCGGAGCCGTTGACCCCGACGACGAGGATCACAAAGGGCTTGTGCGCAGAATCAATGTCGAGCGCTTGCGCGACCGGCGCGAGCACCTTCTCGACCTCGCTGGCGACCACGGCCTTGACCTCGTCGGCCGAGATCGCGCGATCATAGCGGCCCTCGCCGACGGACGCGGCGACGCGCTCGGCCACCGCGGTGCCGAGATCGGCGCGCAGCAGCACGTCCTCGATTTCGCCGAGCATGGCGCGATCGAGCTTGCGCTTGGTGACGAGATCGGCGACTGCACTGCCGATCGAGCCCGAGGTTCGTTTCAGGCCGCCGGTGAGCCGCTGCCACCAGCTTTGTTTGGTTTCGGTAGGCTCCATGGGAGGGCTGTGATAGCGGTTTCGCCCTGATGACGAAAGCCACGAATTCGCGCACCACTGATCCCGCCGGCCACGACATTGTGTCGCGCGTGTTGCATCGTGACGGCCTCATTCTGGTGATCGACAAACCGGCCGGAATCCCCGTGCATCGGGGGCCGCGGAACAGCCGCGACAAAAGCGGCGCGGCGCTGGAGGACAGTTTCGACGCGCTGCGCTTCGGCCTGCCGCGGCCGCCGGTGCTGGCGCATCGGCTCGACCGCGACACCTCCGGCTGCCTCGTGCTCGGCCGCCATCGCAAGGCGACGGCCTCGCTCGGGCTCCTCTTCAAACATGGCAAGATCGGCAAGACCTATTGGGCCGTGGTCGAGGGCGGTCCCGAAACCGACGGGGGAACCATCGACATTCCACTCGGCCGGCTCAACGAGGAACGCGGCTGGTGGCAGAAGCCGGACCCGAACGGATTGCCCTCGTCGACGCGGTGGACGGTGCTCGGCCGTGGTGCCGCGTCCGACGGCCAAAACCTCACCTGGCTCGCGCTGGAGCCCATCACCGGCCGCACCCATCAATTGCGGGTGCATTGCGCGGCGATGGGGTTTCCGATCGTGGGCGATACGATCTATGGCACGCAGGCAAGCCTGCGCCGCCTGCGCGATGAAAAATATCAGCCACGCGACAGCGACCCGATGCTGCATCTGCATGCGCGCGACATCATCATTCCGCTGTCGAAGAACAAGCCGCCGGTGAAGGTGACGGCGCCGGTGCCCGCCCACATGCGCGAGCTTCTGATGGCATGCGGCTGGAACGGGCAGGACGAGACTGCTTGATAGATTGGCTTGCATCCTCGTCATCGCGAGGAGGCTTTTGCCGACGAAGCGGTGCAGCTTTTTCTTCCTGGATTGCTTCGCTTGCGCTCGCAATGACGAACAACAAACATGATCCTTCGTTCTCGCGATCCCTGCGGACCCGAGCTTTGCATCCGTTTCGCACTCCTCGAAACAGCTGAGAGAGCGCAGGGAAGGCCGGGCGCTCAACCGCACCCGCAGCGTCCATGCAGAAAAAAGGGTAGCATGGACCTTAATCACCACAGGCGAAGCCGAAACGATCGACCTTCCCTGCGCGATGGTCTTAACGGCTGCTCCGTGTTCTCCCCGGTGAGACCCGCTTTGTTGTCACCGTCGCCTGCACGACACGACCAGAGCCGCATCGCTTTGTGATACCGCAGACTTGGCACCTGTATTGGGGGCGCCAGGACCAGACCACACGGCTTGACCGTCCGTAAGATGTCGTTTCGTCTGCATTTGCCAGGCAAATGCGCGACACCTCGCGGCCACCGCTCCCCGCCTCACGTTCGTGACGTGCGCAACGCCTCTCTCATCGAGGCGGGATGCGACGAGGGTACGCAGAAGATTTGCTGGACCAGCAAACGGAAACTGCTGGACCAGCAGCGGATTATTTTTCGTGCACCATCTTGAACGGCTCAGGCGCTTGAAACCGCTGATGAATTTCACTTATCAACATCATTGTGGAAATCTGCCGGAGGCGCCGTGTCAGCGGCCCCATCCTTCGAGACGCCGCAAGAGCGGCTCCTCAGGATGAGGAGAGAGGGTGTGCGATTGGGCCGTCGGTTGTCACCTCTGCCTTCATCCTGAGGAGCCTGGCGAAGCTCTTGCTGAGCCGGGCGTCTCGAAGGATGAGGCCCATAACCCACCGCCTTGCGGCGGAAGCGCCGTCAGATGCGCAATTGTGCATCAACGCCGCGCGAGGCGCGGAAAAAAATCGTGCTGCTCTCGTCCCTCTTCCCGCTGTGGGAGAAGGAAAGAACATGCGTCACACACACAGCATCGCACCATCATGCCCGGACATCGTCAGGCGCTGCACCGTGCCCGGCGTGTTCCCTGCCACCGCCACCGGGATGAAATGCTCGGTGCGGCCGCGCGTCGGGCTCTCGATCAGTACCGCGCGCGATGCGCCGAGTTCTGATTCAAGCCGGTTGCGCAGCGCCAAAGCTCCGGCCTCGCGCAGCCGGCGCGCGCGATCCTTCACCACGGCGCTTGCGACCTGCGGCATCCGCGCCGCCGGCGTTCCCGGCCGCGCCGAATAGGGAAAGGCGTGCACGAAGGTGAGGTCGCATTCCGCGATCAGATCGAGCGAGCGAGCGAACATCGCCTCCGTCTCGGTCGGAAAGCCGGCAATGATGTCGGCGCCAAAGCTCACATCCGGGCGCAACCGCCTGACCTGATCGCAGAACGCGATGGCATCGGCGCGCGAATGCCGCCGCTTCATGCGTTTGAGAACGAGATCATCGCCCGCCTGCAAGGACAGATGCAGATGCGGCATCAGCCGCTCCTCCTCGGCGATTGCCGCCAGCAGGTCAGCATCGGCTTCGATCGAATCGATCGAGGAGAGCCGCAGCCGCCGCAGTTCGGGTATCGCGCGGAGCATCGCCCGCACCAGCGCGCCGAGCCGCGGCTGACCCTCGAGATCGGCGCCATAGCTTGTGAGGTCGACGCCGGTCAGCACGATCTCGGTATTGCCGGCCTCGACCAGCGCGCGCGCCGCCGCGATCGCCTGATCGACCGCCACCGAGCGCGAATTGCCGCGGCCGAACGGGATGATGCAGAAGGTGCAGCGATGATCGCAGCCGTTCTGGATCTGCAGATAGGCGCGCGGCCGCGGCGGCAATGCCAGGTCCACGGCTGCAGGGCTCGTCCTCACCGCCATGATGTCTGACACCGCGACCTTGCCCGCGGGTGTCTGCGGCGCGGTTGATACGTGGCCGTCCAACACCCTGCGCGCCGTCCGCCACGCTTCGGGCCGCATCTTGTCGTCATTGCCGATGACGCGGTCGACCTCGGCCATCGCGGCAAACATTTTGGGATCGGTCTGCGCGGCGCAGCCCGTGACAATAACGCGCGAGCCCGGGCGATCGCGGCGCAGCTTCCTGATCGCCTGCCGCGCCTGCGCCACCGCTTCCGACGTCACCGCACAAGTGTTGACGATCACGGCGTCGACGAGCCCGGCCCGCGCCGCATGCACGCCGATGATGTCGGATTCAAAAGCATTCAGCCGGCAGCCGAAGCTGACGATTTCGGGAGACTCGTCGTGGCGCGAAGGATCGTCGAGCATGAATGCCGCGTCAGGCTGCGGGAATCGCGGCGAACAAAGCCGGATCGAAGCGACTCTGAAATTCAAAGGTCGCCGTCCCCGTCATCAGCACGTGGTCGTCACTCTCGCGCCACTCGATGCCGAGATCGCCGCCCGGCAGCGTCACCGTGACCTTGCGATTGGCGCGCCGCAGCCGCGCGGCTGCAACCGCCGTCGCGCAGGCCGCAGAGCCACAGGCCTTGGTCAGCCCCGCGCCGCGCTCCCAGGTGCGGATCACGATGTGATCGCGATCGACGATATGAGCGAGCGTAATGTTGGCGCGCGCGGGGAAGATCGGGTGATTTTCCAACAGCGGTCCGAAGCGGCCGAGATCGTAAGCGTTGACGTCGTCGACCCAAAAGATCGCGTGCGGATTGCCCATGTTGACGGCCGACGGCGTGTGCAGCACCGGCGCATCGATCGGCCCGATCTGCAATTCGATGGTGCGGGTGTCGCGGAATTCCTCGGCAAGCGGAATCTCCTGCCAGCCGAACCGCGGCTTCCCCATATCCACTGTGTAAAGCTCGGGCGACGGTCCCTGCCAGCAATTCAAGAGGCCGGCGCGGGTCTCGAAGGTCAGTGCGGATTGCCCGGTCTCGGCGAACATCTGCCGCGCGACGCAGCGCATGCCGTTGCCGCAGGCCTCCGCCTCGGAACCATCATTGTTGTAGATGCGGATAAAGGCCGCCGTGCCCGGCAGCCGCGGCGGGTACAACGCCATCAACTGGTCGAACGGCACGCCGGCGGGTGAGGCAACCGCGCGCGCCTCGGCCGCGCTGATCCCCTCGGGCGACGCGCGCATGTCGACAACGACAATCTCGTTGCCGATGCCGTTCATCTTGATGAAGTCGTGATTGGCGAGCGCGCTCATGGCTCCGATATAAGGTGTTCCCCGACCGCTTGGCCAGTGCCGCGGGATGCCTCCGCCAGATTCCTTTCACGGTGCGGATGCAGTTTGGTCTAACTTTTGCGTCCACGTGGCTGACATGTCATGGGATGGCAGGCATGGACGAGGCGGAGACGCCGCCGTGCGGGACTGATGGCGATGGAGAATGCAATGGCGGTTCGCGCCCGAACGACAGGACCGATGCGGCGGCTCGCGCTGGCGACAGTGCTTTGCCTGGCCGGCTCCGGCTCCGGAGCCTTGGCGCAGACCCCCTCGAGCGCCCCGCCCGCCTCGACGACACCCGCGCCGGCGGCGACGCCGGCTCCGGCCTCGCCACCGTCTGCCACACCAGCTCCCGCCCCCACGGCACCTGCAACGGCGACACCGACATCGCCGCCGGCCGCAGCTCAGGCGCCGGCAAGCCCTGCTTCGCCGCCAACAGCGCAGGCGCCCGCCACCCAGCCCTCACCACCCCCCGCCGCGGCACAAACTCCGGGAACCGCGGCCTCGCCGCCGCCGGTGCAGACGGCCGATCCGTTCGGCGAAGAACTGACGCTGACCGCCAAGACCGTGCTCTACATGAAGGGCAGCGGCGACTGGGATTCGGCGTTCGAGAGCATCACCGGCAGCCTGAAGACGCTCGGCGCCTTCCTCGACAAGCAGGGGATCAAGCCGGCCGGACAGCCGCTGATCGTCTACACCTCGACCGACGATGACGGCTTCACCTATCAGGCGCAGATTCCGGTCGAGCAGGCGCCGAAGACCCTGCCGAAGGACATCCTCGCGGGCAAGTCACCCGAGGGCAAGGCGCTGAAATTCGTCCATCGCGGCTCCTACGACAACATGGACAATACCTATGAGGCGATCACCAATCACCTCGACGACAAGAAGCTCGAAGCCAAGGACATGTTCATCGAGGAATATGTCACCGATCCCTTGAAGACCGCCGAAGACAAACTGATCATCAACGTGTTCGTGCCGCTGAAATAGCCGCCGCCGGCAGACGAATCATTTCCGGCAGATTTATTTCTGGCAGATATGGCACCAGAAGGTGGAGCGGCCATTCTGCGTGAAGCGCCTGATGATGCCGCCGCATTTCGGCGTCACGCAGCGCTGGCCTTCGCGATCATAGACGCGGAACGAATGCTGGAAATAGCCGAGTTCGCCATTGGTCTGGCGATGGTCCCGCAGTGACGACCCGCCGGCCGCGATCGCGTCGTTCAAAACCTTGTGGATCGCCTCGACCAGCGCCCTTGCATGAGGCGTCGGCGCGGATTTTTTCGTCGCGAGCGTCGAGGCCTGCCGCTTCGGCGACAGATGGGCGCGATGCAGCGCTTCGCAGACATAAATGTTGCCAAGCCCCGCGACCACGCGCTGATCGAGCAATGCGGCCTTGAGGCTGGTCTTTTTGCCGGCGCAGGCCTGGGCCAGCAGCGCGGCATCGAATTCATTGCCGAGCGGCTCGGGGCCGAGGCCTTTCAAAAACGGCTCGTCCGCGAGCTCGGCGCGCCGCACCACTTTCATGTAGCCGAAGCGGCGGGGATCGTTGAACGCGACCGTCGCGCCCGATTGCATGTGGAAGATGACATGATCATGCGCGGTGTCCTTGGCCCGCGGATGATGGAAGTCGCCGGGCTGACGCGCATCGCCCGCGGCGGTGACGCGGAACGAGCCGGACATGCCGAGATGCATCAACAAGACGTCGCCGGATTGCAGATCGCACACCAGATATTTGGCGCGGCGGCCGAGGCCGGTGACGCGCTGACCATCGAGCCGTTTGGCGAAATCGGCCTGCAGAGGAAAGCGAAGGTCGCCGCGCCGCGCCTCGACGCGGAGGATGCGCTGGCCTTCCATGACCGGCTCAAGGCCGCGCCGCACGGTTTCGACTTCGGGAAGTTCAGGCATTTGATATCCTGCCGGGATACCGCGCGGTCCCGCGCCGGTTAACCATGGACCGTCTCCGCTCCCCCGACCCTTACATGACAGCGCTGGCGCTTGTAGCGCTATGCGCCGTGGCGCGCTATGGTCGGCCCAGCGGAGACAATCGATGTCGCAACAGACTGATAGAACAACGCATTTCGGCTTCCAGGAGGTGCCTTTTGGCGACAAGCAGCTGCTGGTGGACGGCGTTTTCCGCAGCGTCGCCCAGCGCTACGACCTGATGAACGATCTGATGTCGGCCGGGCTGCACCGGGCCTGGAAGAACGTCATGATCGATGCGTTGAATCCGCCGAAGGGCGCGAGCCGATTCGATCTGCTCGACGTCGCCGGCGGCACCGGCGACATCGCATTTCGCGCCGCCGATGCCGGCGGCAGCGGATTCACCGCTGTCGTCTGCGACATCAATCCGGACATGCTGGCGGTCGGACGCGAGCGCGCGGCCAAACAATATCTCGACCAGCGCATCACCTTCGTCGAAGGCAATGCCGAGGCGCTGGCGTTTCCGGACAGGAGCTTCGATGCCTATACGATCGCGTTCGGCATCCGCAACGTGCCGCGGATCGACGCGGCGCTGCGCGAGGCCTATCGCGTGCTGCGCCCCGGCAGCCGGTTTCTGTGCCTGGAATTTTCCCATGTCGACCTGCCCGGCTTCGACCGGGTCTACGAATTCTATTCCTTCAATGTGATCCCGCAGCTCGGCCGCCTGGTCGCCGGTGATTCCGATGCCTACCGCTATCTGGTGGAATCGATCCGGCAGTTTCCGAAACCGAACGCATTCGCCGACATGATCCGCGCCGCCGGCTTTGCCCGCGTCAATTGGCAGATGATGTCCGGCGGCATCGTGGCGCTGCATTCGGGCTGGCGTTTGTGATCTCAGCCATCGTCCACATCGCCCGGCTGACCCGCGCGGGCTACGTGTTCGCGCGCGAAGGCGTGTTCGGCATCGTCGATCCGGCGCCGTTCCCGCCCGCGGCGCAGCTCGCGCTGCGGCTCGGGCGGATGATCGAACGCCCGCGCAGCGACGTGTTCCTCGGCCGCGTCGCGGCGGCGTTGCAGCGACTCGGCCCGAGCTACGTCAAGCTGGGCCAATTCCTGGCGACGCGGCCCGATGTCGTCGGCATGGCGATGGCGCGCGAGCTGGAGAGCCTGCAGGACCGGCTGCCGCCCTTTCCGCAAGCCGAGGCCGAGGCTTCTGTCGCCGCCGCCTTCGAGCGCCCGCTGCAGCAGACCTATGCGAGTTTCGGTCCGGCGGTGGCCGCCGCCTCGATCGCGCAGGTGCATCGGGCCGAGGTGATCGCGAATGGCGAGCGGCGCGTCGTCGCCGTGAAGGTGCTGCGGCCAAACGTCTTCCACAATTTCAAGGTCGACCTCGACGCCTTCGCCTATGCCGCGCGCCACATGGAAGCGATCGCGCCCGACGCGCGGCGGCTGCGACTGACGGAAATCGTCGCGACCCTCGTGCGCTCGGTCGCGATGGAAATGGATCTGCGGCTGGAAGCCGCCGCGCTGTCGGAGATGGCGGAAAACACCGCCGGCGACCCGGATTTCCGCGTGCCGGGGGTGGATTGGGACCGCACCTCGCACAGCGTGCTGACGATGGAATGGATCGATGGCGTCGCGCTGAACGACCGCGCCAAGCTGGAGGCCGCCCGCATCGATTTCGTCGATCTCTCGCGCAAGATCATCCAGAGCTTCCTGCGCCACTCGCTGCGCGACGGCTTCTTCCATGCCGACATGCACCCCGGCAATCTGTTCGTCGATCGCACAGGGCGGCTGGTCGCGGTCGATTTCGGCATCATGGGCCGGCTCGGCGCCAAGGAGCGCCGCTTCCTCGCCGAGATTTTGTTCGGCTTCATCCGCCGCGACTATCACCGCGTCGCCGAGGTGCATTTCGAGGCCGGCTATGTGCCGCGGCATCATTCGGTCGACAATTTCGCGCAAGCGATCCGCGCCATCGGCGAGCCGATCCACAATCGCACCGCGCAGGAAATCTCGATGGCGCGGCTGCTGACGCTGCTGTTCGAGGTCACCGCGCTGTTCGACATGCAGACCCGCCCCGAGCTGTTGCTGCTGCAAAAGACCATGGTGGTGGTGGAGGGCGTCGCCCGCAGCTTCGATCCCCGGCTCGACATCTGGTCCACCGCCGAGCCCGTGGTGCGCGAATGGATCGAGCGCAATCTGGGGCCAGCGGGACGGATCGAGGGCGCCGTGACCGGCGTCGGCGAACTTGCAAAAATCATGGCCGGCCTGCCGACCATCGCCGGCCGCGCCGTGGAGCTGCTGGACCAGATGGACGCCATCACCCGCGACGGCTTGCGGCTGTCGCCCGACACCATCGAGGCGGTCGGCCGCGCCGAAGGCCGGCAGAGCCGCTGGCTGACCGCCGGCATCTGGATGATCGCAGTTGCGCTGTTCCTGGCGGTGTGGGTGCTGCGCTAGAGCATGATGCCGAAAAGTGCGAAGCGGTTTTCGGACAACCATCATGCTCAAAAATAATCGAAATGATTGCACTGCTGTCGCTTATTTGATATCATTGATATCATTTTTGGGAACAGGCGATGGCCAGTCTGACGGTGCGCGGCCTCGAAGACGCCGTGAAGGCGCAATTGCGCTTGCGGGCGGCCGCCAGCGGCCGCTCCGTCGAGGACGAGGTGCGCACCATCCTGCGCGAGGCGGCGGGTCGTCCGGGCGACGCGGGCCGCGAGCCGGCTGCACCGCCGCTGGATTCACGACCGCCAAGTTCCAAGACGGCTGAAAAGCGCGTGACGCTGATCATCGGCGGCGGCATTGCCGCGTTCAAGGCGCTCGACCTGATCCGGCGGCTGAAGGAGCGGGCGATCGGCGTGCGCTGCGTGCTGACCCGCGCCGCGCAGCATTTCGTGACGCCGCTCAGCGTCAGCGCCCTGTCCGGCGAGCGCTGCTACAGCGACCTGTTCGACCCCGACAGCGAATTCGATGCCGGGCACATCCGTCTCGCGCGCGACTGCGACCTCGTGCTGGTGGCGCCGGCGACCGCAGATTTCATCGCCAAGATGGCCAACGGCCATGCCGACGACCTCGCGAGCGCCATCCTGCTCGCGACCGACCGGCCGGTGCTGCTGGCACCGGCGATGAATCCGCTGATGTGGGCGAATGCCGCGACGGCGCGCAACATTCGCCAGCTCACAAACCATGGCATCCAGCTGGTCGGCCCCGAAACCGGCGCGATGGCGGAAGCCGGCGAAAGCGGGCTCGGGCGGATGTCCGAACCAGTGGATATCGCGGGCGCGGCCGATACGCTGGTGCGCCCGGCGCGCGGCGCGGGCGCGCTCTCAGGCCGGCGCGTGCTGGTCACGGCAGGCCCCACGCATGAGGCGATCGATCCCGTCCGCTACATCGCCAACCGCTCCTCCGGCAAACAGGGCTTTGCCATTGCTGCTGCGGCGGCGGCGGAAGGCGCCGAGGTGGCGCTGATCACCGGGCCGGTGCGCCTCTCCGATCCGGACGGCGTTGGCGTGACGCGGGTCGAATCGGCGCGCGAGATGCTGACAGCGGTCGAGGCCGCGCTGCCGGTGGATTGCGCGATCTTTGCCGCTGCCGTCGCCGACTGGCGGGTCGCCGAAGACCGCGCGCAGAAGATCAAGAAAAAAGCCGGCGGTGGCACGCCGACGCTGCAGCTCGTCGAAAATCCCGATCTGCTGGCGACTGTCGCACAGCTCAAGACCGGCCGCCCGGCTCTGGTGATCGGCTTTGCCGCCGAGACCGAAAACCTGATCGCGAACGCCAAATCAAAGCTCGCCCGCAAGCATTGCGACTGGATCGTGGCCAATGATGTCTCGCCGGAAGGCGGCGTGTTCGGCGGGGATCGCAACACCGTGCATCTCGTCACGGCTGATGGCGTCGAATCCTGGCCGGCGATGGCGAAGGACGACGTCGCCGGCGCGCTGGTGAAGCGCGTCGCCACAGCATTGCAAGGCGCGGCGGCAGGCGTCTAAAAAGCACTCGCCGACAACAATTTGCGAGATCAGATGACGACAGTCCGCATCGACATGGTCCAGCTGCCCCACGGCAAAGGACTGCCGCTGCCGGCCTACCAGACCGACCAGGCCGCAGGCCTCGACCTTGTCGCCGCGGTACCGGCCGACGCGCCGCTGGTGCTGGCGCCGGGCGAGCGCCTGATCGTACCGACCGGGCTTGCGATCGCGCTGCCGGAGGGAACCGAAGCGCAGCTGCGGCCGCGCTCCGGACTTGCCGCCCGCCATGGCGTCACCGTGCTGAACGCGCCGGCCACGATCGATGCCGATTATCGCGGCGAAATCGGCGTGCTCCTGATCAATCACGGCACCGAGCCGTTCACGATCCGACGGGGGGAGCGCATCGCCCAGCTGGTCGTCGCACAGGTCGCGCGGGCGGACTTCACCCCTGTTGCCGCCCTGTCCACCACCGCGCGGGGATCCGGCGGCTTCGGATCGACCGGGCGCTGATTGGATAACGAGTCCTTCGCGCAACAGCGGCGCACAAAACCCGTCAACGGGCGCTCGTTCACGGTCTGGACTCTTACCCCGGGAGTCGCCTTGGCGATATTCTCGTTTCGATTCGCGCGCGGCTGCCGGCCAGCGCGCGGTTTTTGTGAATTTTCCAGCGTCCCCTGCTTTCCGATGTTCGCTACCCGCTGCGCGGCAAGGGCTGCGCATGGCAAAGCCAGGGACGCTGGCGCGTCGCGACAATCGTCCACGTCGACGGCGGTCGAGCGCGACACAGGTTGGGGCACCATGACGGGCGTATTGAGAACGATGCGTCGGTCGCTGCTGTCCTCCGCGGCCATGCTCTGCACACTCGTCGGCGGACCCGGATTCGTCGTGGGCATCGGCTTGGCCGAGGCCGAGACGCTGGCGCCGGCGAGCCAATTCGGCGCGACTCTCGCCGGCGACATGACCCGGCACGAATACGCCGCTCTCGGCCTCGTGCTCGCAATCCTGAGCTTTTCGGTGCTCTCGGCCATGCTGCTGATGCGTGCGCGAACCCGCGCCGCCGCCACCGAGCAAGCCTATCGCAACGAGTTGCAGGCGTTGCGGGCGGAAGCCGATCGCAATCAAGCGTTGCTGCTTGCGGAGCCGCAGATCGTCATTTCCTGGCCCGCGGGCAGCGATCTCGCCGAGATCGGCGGCGATCTGTCCCTGCTGGTGCCGCCGGGCACTCCGCCGCGGCGGCTGCTCGCGCTCGGCACCTGGCTTGCGCCGGAACCATCGCTGCGGCTGGAGCATGCGATCGGCGCGTTGCGCAGCAGCGGGACGGGCTTCGCCCTCTATGTGACGACGCTCTCGGGCCGGGCGATCGAAGCGACCGGACGGGCCGTCGGCGGGCAGGCGATCGTGCGCCTGCGTGACCTGTCCGGGCTGCGGCGCGAGATTGCCGAGATGACGCTGAGGCACAATGCCGTGCTGGAGGAAACCGACATCCTGCGCAGCTTCGCCAGCGCCGTGCCGTGGCCGATCTGGGCGCGGCGGGCCGACGGCTCGCTGATTTTCGCCAATCCCGCCTACGCGGCCGCCACCGAAGCCACTTCGGCGGCCGAGGCGATCGACCGCAATCTCGATATCCTTGACAGCGCCGATCGCAACGACATGGCGCGCGCGCTCGCCGAGCGCCAGCATTTCACCGCGCGCCTGCCGGTCGCGATCCGCGGCGAGCGCCATATCTTCGACATCCATGCGATCGCGACGCGGTCAGGCAATGCCGCGATCGCGATCGATGTCAGCGAAGCCGCAAATCTGAAAGCCGATCTCGAGCGCGTCGCCGAGGTCCATCGCCGCACGCTCGACCAGCTTTCATCCAGCGTCGCGGTGTTCGATGCGAGCCAGCGCCTCGCCTTCTGCAATGAATCCTACCGCCGGCTCTGGAACCTCGATCCGGCGTTTCTCGAGACGCGGCCGGACGATTCAAGCGTGCTCGACCGGCTCCGCGCCGCGCGCAAGCTGCCGGAGCAGCATGATTTCCGCCAGTGGAAGGCGCGGCTGCTGGAAGCCTATCGCGCCGTCGAGCCGCGGACGGAGGAATGGCACCTGCCGGACGGCCGCACCTTGCGCGTGGTGATGACGCCGAACCAGGAAGGGGGCGTCACCTATATCTTCGACGACACCACCGAGAGCCTGAATCTCGAGCGGCGCTACGCGGCGCTGAACCGGGTGCAGCGCGAGACGCTCGACAATCTCGGCGAAGCGGTGGCCGTGTTCGGCAGCAATGGCTGCGCGACGCTGTTCAACCCCGCTTTCGCCAGGATGTGGCGGCTGTCGGCCGATGCGCTGGAGCAGCAGCCTCATATCGAAACCCTGCAAGCCTGGTGCGAACCTCTGTTCGACGACAGGGCGACCTGGGCGACGCTGCGCGCCGCGATCACCGGCATCGACAACCGCGCCTCCGTCGCGCTGAAGGTCGAGCGCAAGGACGGCAGCGCGCTCGAATGCACGACGACGCCGCTGTCGAACGGGGCCACGCTTCTGACTTTCCAGGACGTTACCGACACGGTCAATGTCGAGCGCGCGCTGCGCGAGCGCAATGAGGCGCTCGAGACCGCCGACCAGATCAAGGTCGATTTCGTCCACCACGTGTCCTACGAGCTGCGCTCGCCGCTGACCACCATCATCGGCTTCGCGCATTTCCTCAGCGATCCCTCCACCGGGCCCCTGACGCTGAAGCAGAGCGAATACCTCGCCTACATCACGACCTCGACCAACGCGCTGCTTGCAATCATCAACAACATCCTCGATCTCGCCACCATCGACGCCGGCGCGATGGAGCTCAATCTCGGTCCCGTCGATGTCCGCAAGGCGATCGACGCCGCCGTGGCGGGCGTCCAGGACCGCCTGATCAACGACCAGATCGTGCTCGACGTCGACGTGCCGAAGGAAGTCGGCGGCTTCGAAGCCGACGAACGCCGCGTCGTCCAGGTGCTCTACAATCTGCTCGCCAACGCGGTCGGATTCGCCCCGCAGCATTCGACCGTGACGCTGCAGGTGCGACGTCAGGCGGAGTTGATCGTGTTTTCCGTCACGGATCAGGGGCCCGGCATTCCGACCGAAGCGCAAGACAAGATGTTCGACTGGTTCGAAAGCAACGCCAACGGTTCGCGGCATCGCGGCGCGGGTCTCGGCCTGTCGCTGGTGCGCTCCTTCGTCGAACTGCATGGTGGCCGCGTGCGCATTGATTCGGCGGTCGGCAAAGGCACCACCGTGATCTGCGAATTCCCGAGCAATCAGACCGTGCACCGCACCGCCGCTGAATGACCGAGCAGATCCCACGGAGCTTTTCCGTCACGCTCGCCGATGAGGCGGCGACCGCGCATCTGATGGCGGACATCGCGCTGTTGATCGGCAAAGGCGACGTCATCACGCTCTCGGGCGATCTCGGCGTCGGCAAGACGGTCGCGGCGCGCGCGATGATCCGCCATCTCGCCGGCGATCCCCTGCTCGAGGTGCCGAGCCCGACCTTCACGCTGGTGCAGGCTTACGACCTCGCAACGCTGCCGGTGCTGCATGCCGATCTGTACCGCATCTCCGACGAGCGCGAGCTCGAGGAGCTTGGCCTGACGCAGTTTCGCGACGACATGCTGACGCTGGTGGAGTGGCCCGAACGCGCGCCAAGCGCGCTGCCGATCGACCGGATCGACATCTCCTTCAGCATGCAGGCCGGCATCGGCCCCGATGCACGCTTTGTCGTGGTCAAGGGTTTCGGCGCCGCGGCGGCGAAGGTGGCGCGGCTCGGCCAGTTACGGCAATTTCTCAACAAGGCCGGATACCGCGACGCCGAGCGGCGCTACATGCCGGGCGACGCCTCGACGCGATCCTATGCGCGGCTGATGAAGAACGGCGTCTCGACCATCCTGATGAATTTTCCGCCGCGGCTCGACCAGGCCCTGATCTATGGCGGCAGATCCTATCTTGCCGCCGTGCATCTCGCCGAGGAACTGAAGCCGTTCGTGGCGATCGGCCAGGGCCTGCAGCAGCGCGGCTTTTCCACGCCGCTCATGCATCAGATTGATCTCGAGGCCGGCTTCCTGATCTCGGAGGATCTTGGCGTCGAAGGAATCGTCACCGGCGAGCCCGCCGCGCCGATCGTGCCGCGCTACGAAGTCGCCGTTGACGCACTGGCAAAACTGCATGGCCTCGATCTGCCGGCGAGCCTGCCGGTGCCCGGCAGTTCCGACTACGCGATCCCGGCCTTCGACGTTGAAGCCATGCTGATCGAAGTGAGCCTGCTGCTCGACTGGTATTTGCCGGATCGCGGCGTCGCCGTGACCGACAGGATGCGCGACGAGTTCTTCGCGCTCTGGCAGCGGCTGCTGACGCGAATCCTGCAGGAGCCGCCGACCTGGGTCATCCGCGATTACCATTCGCCCAATCTGATCTGGATGGAGCAACGCGACGGCATCGCCAAAGTCGGCATTCTCGATTTCCAGGATGCGGTGCTCGGACCCGCCGCCTATGACGTGGTCTCGCTGGCTCAGGACGCGCGCCTCGACATTCCCGAGGAGATCGAGATCGGCCTGCTGTCGCGCTATGTCCGCACACGCCGCGCGGACGGCTCGGACTTCGAGCCGGCGGTCTTCGCCGCGACCTACGCGGTCATGTCGGCCCAGCGGAACACGCGGCTGCTGGGGGTGTTCTCGCGCCTCAACCGGCGCGATCACAAACCGCATTACCTCCGGCATCAGCCGCGAATCTGGGGCTACCTGTCGCGCAGCCTGGCGCATCCCGCCCTGGCCCCGATCCGCGGCTGGTATGCCGAGCATCTGCCGGCACCCACGGACTGAGCATCGGACCAAAAATGAGGCACGAAATCCGGGCGCCGCTTGCCGTTTTACCGCCTGTTCATCACCTTCCGATTACCCTCCCGGTCCTTTCCTTGGGAGCAGCACGCATGGCCGGAGAACGTCAGAAAGGTGAGCGGGTCGCCTTCGAACGCGGAATCAATGCCCACATGATGGGGATCGACGGCACCTGGCGCCGCGACTGCATCATGGAAGACGTCTCCGAAACCGGCGCGCGGCTCACCGTGGATGGGACTGTCGAAGGACTGAACCTGCGGGAATTCTTCCTGGTGCTGTCCTCGACCGGCCTCGCCTACCGGCGCTGCGAATTGGCGTGGGTCAATGGCAACCAGGTGGGCGCGACGTTTCTGAAGCAGGGTGACAAACGCAAGAACCGCCGCGCGCCAAATGGCGAGGTGGCCGAGGCCTGAGTTTCGCTGGGCTTTTCGGTCGCAGGCTGGCCGGCGCCGGTTCGCAGGTCTGTCACACAGCGTCAGTATCGAGGGCGCGGTATCCGGCCCGAATCGGCCGGAGATCAGCGAAACAGGAAGGGCGACGCCGCCGTGCTGCTGAGATACACTCCTCCCATGTCGGTCCGACCGCACACCGCCATGATTCTCGCTGCAGGGTTCGGCCTGCGGATGCGCCCGATCACCGATCGAATTCCGAAGCCTCTCGTGGGCGTCGCCGGCAAGCCGCTGCTCGATCGCGTGCTGGACAAGCTGGTCGCAGCCGGCGTGCAGCGGGCCGTCATCAACGTTCATCATCTGGCGGACCAGATCATCGATCACGTCAAGGCGCGCAAGCAACCCGAGATCCTGATCTCCGACGAGCGCGATGAAATCCTCGGCACCGGCGGCGCGGTCGTCAAAGCGCTCCCGCTGCTCGGCACCGACCCGTTCTTTCATCTCAACGCCGACACGATGTGGATCGACGGCGTGCGATCGAATCTTGCGCGGCTCGCCGACTCCTTCGATCCCGACACGATGGATATCCTAATGCTGATGGCGCCGACCGCCCATAGCATCGGCTATCGCGGCGCCGGCGACTATGCGATGGGGCCGGACGGCGCGCTGAAAAAGCGGCGCGAAAAACAGGTGGTGCCGTTCGTCTATGCCGGGGCTGCGATCATGCGGCCCGATCTGTTCGCCGGCGCCCCCAAGGGCGAATTCGGCCTGCAGCAAATATTTGCCAAGGCCGAGGATGAGGGCCGCCTGTTCGGCCTGCGCCTGGAAGGCGTCTGGATGCATGTCGGAACTCCCGACGCCATCGAAGCCGCCGAAGACGCGATCCTCGCCAGCGTGGCCTGAGGCTGCCGCGGCGGCACTTTCAACTGGGACCGCCATCCGCGCCGTGATAGTCCGACGCTATCGGTCGGATCGTCCATGCGCGTTGTCACTGTTCCACCTTCCATTCCCCTGCTGCGCACCGTCATCGCGGCGCTTGTCGACGGCCGCCTGATCGAAGGCTTCGAGGCCCGCGAAAAGCCGGAGCGGCTGGCCGACGCGACGCTCTATCTGCCCACCCAGCGCGCGGTGCGCGCCGCCCATCGCCTGTTTCTGGATGTGATGAACCGCGACGCGGCGATCCTGCCGCGCATCGTCGCGCTCGGCGACATCGACGAAGACGAACTGATCTTCTCCGACGCGGCCAGCCATACGGCGGCAAGCCTCACGATTCCGCCCGCGATCAGCGCGCTGGATCGGCGCCTGCAACTCGCCCGGCTGATTGCGTTCTGGGCGAAGCAGAAGGCGATCAGCGGCGCAGGCTCCGGCCACGCGCCGCTCCTGGTCGCCGGACCGTCGGCGGCGCTGGCGATGGCCGATGAGCTGGCGCGACTGATGGATGACATGGCGACGCGAGGCGTGCCTTTTACCGCGCTCAAGGGATTGGTGCCGGACGAGCTCGACGTCTACTGGCAGCTCTCGCTCGACTTCCTCAACATCGCAGCCAGCGCCTGGCCGGAGCTGCTCGCCGCCCACGGCATGGTCGAACCGGCCGTTCGGCGCGACCGCCTGATCGCGGCCGAAGCCGAGCGGCTCGCAAGCGTCCCCGCGGGGCCGGTGATTGCCGCCGGCTCGACCGGATCCATGCCAGCCACCGCGCGTTTCCTTCGCGCGGTGGCAAGCCTGCCGCAAGGCGCCGTGGTGCTACCCGGCCTCGACACCGAGCTCGACGACACCGCCTGGCGCATGATCGGTCACGCGCCGGACGATGCGCGGGACGACAGCGCCGCAGCTCCGAGCCATCCGCAATATGCCATGCAGGCCCTGCTCAACCTGTTCGGGATCACGCGTGCCGATGTCACCTTGCTGGCAGCGCCCGCCGCCCATGGCCGGGAGATCCTGGTCTCGGAAGCGATGCGCCCCTCGCTGACGACAGCGCAGTGGCATGAACGGCTGCGCGAAGCGGCCGTCACCGCGCATATCACGCGCGGCATGGATGATGTCGCAGTGATCGAGGCGCCTGATGCGGAGATGGAGGCGCTCGCCATCGCGGTGGCGATGCGCGAGGCGCGCGAACAGGGGCGGACGGCGGCGCTGGTCACGCCCGATCGCGCTTTGGCGCGGCGCGTCAAGGCGGCGCTGGCGCGCTGGAGCCTGACGGTGACGGATTCACGCGGCGAAGCCCTGCTCGAATGTCCCGCAGGCCTGTTCGCGCGCCTAGTTGCAGTTGCCGCCGCCGAGCAGCTCGCGCCGGTCGCGCTGCTCTCCTTGTTGAAGCATCCGCTGCTGCGGCTCGGCCGGGCCGCCGGCGGCTGGCATGCTGCGATCGAGACGCTGGAGCTTGCGGTGCTGCGCGGCACCCGTCCGGCGCCGGGAAGTCAGGGCGTGATCGCGAGTCTCGCTTCGTTTCGCGACGAACTCAGGCGTTTCGCGGCCAAGGAGCCGTCGTCGCTGCATCACTCCGAGCGCCGCACGCGGCTTGAACCCGTCGCCTTGCAGGGGGCGGACGCCTTGATGAGCGCCCTTGCGGCTGCGCTCGCGCCGCTTGAGGCCCTCGATCTGCATCGCGCCGGCGATTTGCGGAGCCTCGCCGCGCGGCATCGCGAGGCGATGATCGCGCTGTCATGCGACGACAGCGGCCAGGTCGCAGCCTTCGGCGGCGCCGATGGTGCGTTGCTGGCGGATGCCTTCGACGAGCTGCTCGGCAACGCCTCCGCGGTCGCGATCCATGCCACGCTGCATGACTATCCCGAACTGTTCGAGACCGCGTTCGGCGACCGAATCGTCCGATCACATCAAACCAGCACCGCCGCGCTGCAGATCTATGGTCCGCTGGAATCGCGCCTGACCGAAACCGACCGTGTCATCCTCGGCGGGCTCGCGGAAGGGATCTGGCCGCCGGAACCGCGCAATGATCCCTGGATGAGCCGGCCGATGCGGCAGGCGCTCGGGCTCGATCTGCCGGAACGCCGTATCGGCCTCGCCGCCCATGACTTCACGCAGCTGATGGGCGCGCGCGAGGTGGTTCTGTCGCATGCCGCGAAGCTCGGCGGCTCGCCGGCCGTGCCGTCGCGTTTCCTGCTGCGGCTGCATGCGGTCGCAAGCGAGGAGCTTTGGACGCGCGCCACGGACAAGGGCGCGACCTATCTGCGGCTTGCCGAAACCCTGGACCAGCCGCTCAACCCGACGCCAGTCAAGCAGCCGGCGCCGAAACCTCCACTCGACGCCCGCCCCGACCGCCTCTCCGTCACCGAGATCGAGGATTGGCTGCGCGATCCCTACACGATCTATGCGCGGCACGTCCTGCGGCTGCGGCCGCTCGATCCCGTCGACATGCCGCTGTCGGCCGCCGACCGCGGCACCGCCATTCACACAGCGCTCGGCGCGTTCACGCAGCGCTTTGCCAAACAATGGCCGGACGATGCAGCCGCGATGTTGCGACAGTTCGGGCAAGGGAGCTTCGCCGGGATCATCAATCAGGCCGAGGCCCGCGCGCTGTGGTGGCCGCGCTTCCTGCGTGTGGTCGACTGGTTCGTCGGCTGGGAGCAGGAACGCCGGCCGCGGCTTGCCGAAGTGCTGGCGGAAATCTCCGGCAGCCTTGTCATTGCGACCGAACAGCGAACTTTCAAATTGTCGGCGCGCGCCGACCGCATCGAGCGCCTGCCCGATGGCCGTTTCGCGATCCTCGACTACAAGACCGGAACGCCGCCGAGCGCCAATCAGGTCAGCCTCGGCCTGTCGCCGCAGATGACGCTGGAAGCGGCGATCCTGCGCGCCGGCGGCTTTGCGAGCATTCCCGCCGGCGCCTCGCTCGCCGAGTTCGCTTATGTGCGCCTCTCCGGCAACCGGCCGCCGGGCAGCCATGAAAGTCTCGAACTGAACGAACGCGGCCAGAAGAGCCGGCCGGTGTCGGCCGATCAGGCCGCCGATTACGCGCGCGCCCGCCTCGAGGAGCTGGTGCGGCAGTTCGACAATCCGGAACAGCCTTATCTGTCGCTCAATCTGTCGATGTGGGCCAAGCGTTACGGCGACTATGATGCGCTCGCCCGCATCAAGGAATGGTCCTCGCTCGGCGCGCTTGGCGAGGATGAAATATGAGCGCGCCCCGCCAGATCCCGGCCCACATCAAGGCGACCCAGGCGCGCGCCGCCGACCCGGAGGTCTCGTCCTTCGTGTCGGCCAATGCCGGTTCCGGCAAGACGCATGTGCTGGTGCAGCGCGTGGTGCGGCTGTTGTTGCGCGGCACGCCGCCGGAAAAGATCCTCTGCATCACCTTTACCAAGGCGGCCGCGGCCAACATGGCGGAGCGGGTGTTCAATACGCTCAGCGACTGGACGCTGCTCGACGACGCGGCGCTCGATCTGCGGCTGCACGAGGCCGGCATCGCGCGTGCGGATGCGCGGACGAGGACACGCGCGCGCGAACTGTTCGCGTGCGCGCTGGAGACGCCGGGCGGGCTGAAGGTGCAGACCATCCACGCGCTCTGCACGCGGCTCTTGCAGCAGTTTCCGTTCGAGGCCGACGTGCCCGCGCATTTCACCGTGCTTGACGATCGCGACCAGGCCGAGATGATCGAGCGCGCGAGCCTTGCGACACTGCTCGATGCCTCGGCGAAACCGGACAGCGCCGCCGGCCGCGCGCTCGCTTTCGCGATGACGTCGGCGGCCGATTCCACCTTCCGCGACATCGTGCGCACCGCCTGCCTGGTCGATGAGCCGTTCCGGACCTGGCTCGACAACGCCGGCAGCGCCGAAGCGGCCGCCGCGCAATTGTCGGAGACGCTCGGCGTCGAAGCGACCGAGTCCTCGCTCGCCTTTGCCGGAGAAATCGCGAGAGCGGCGCTGTCGCCGGAGCAATGTGCGGACCTGATCGAATTGCTGCGCGCGGCGCCGAATTCGATCAACACCGCGCAGGCCGACCGGCTGACCGGCGCGATGATCTCCGGCTGGCCCGATGGCATCGACGATTATGCCGCTGTCTTCCTCAATGGCGAGCACGTTGCCAAGGCCGATCGGTTTCTCACCAGCCGCGAGTTTCGCGACCAGAATCCGGAGCTGTTCGCGCACCTGCAAGGCGAACGCGACCGGCTGGAGCCGTTGATGGCGCGGTTACGTCGTCTGCGGCTGCGCGACCGCACCGTATCGCTGGCGACGATTGCGATCAGCGTGCTGCAGCATTACCGGCGCGAGAAACAGGAGCGCGGCCTGCTCGATTATGACGACCTGATCGACAAGACCATCGCGATGCTCGACCGCACCACCGCCGGCTGGGTGCATTACAAGCTCGACCGCGGCATCGACCATGTGCTGATCGACGAGGCGCAGGATACCAGCCCGAAACAATGGGAGATCGTCGAGCGGCTGACCGAGGATTTTGCCACCGGCGCCGGCGCGCGCGGCGGCGTCGAGAGGACGATCTTCGCGGTCGGCGACGAGAAGCAATCGATCTTTTCGTTCCAGGGCGCGGTGCCGCGCGAGTTCGACAGCCGCCACCGGCGCTTTCGCGCACGTTTCGAGCAGGCGGGCCTGCGTTGGGACCGCGACATCAGACTGAACTTCTCGTTCCGCTCGGGACTGACGATCCTGAACTCGGTCGATCACGTGTTTCGCGACGAAGCGATCTACAAGAGCATCCACACCGTCGAGAACGGCTATCCGATCCACGAGGCGCTGGCGGATGCCGCGCCGAGCCTGGTCGAACTCTGGCCGCTGGTGGTCAAGGACGAGAAGGCCGATATCGAGGGCTGGCGGGCGCCGTTCGACGCGGTCTCCGTGACCGATCCGGAGGTGCGCCTGGCGAAGCGGATGGCCGAGGCCATCAAACAATTGCTCGACGGATTGACCACGACGGGCCGGACCAGCGCGCGCCGATTGCTGCGCCCTGGCGACGTCATGGTGCTGGTGCGCCGGCGCGGCAAATTGTTCAACTCGGTGATCCAGGCGCTGAAGCACGCGGGCATCCCGGTCGCAGGCGCCGACCGGCTGAAGCTGACCGAGCACATCGCGATCATCGACCTGATGAATCTCGCCGATGCGCTGCTGTTGCCGCAGGACGATCTGGCGCTGGCCTCCGCCCTGAAAAGTCCGCTGTTCGGCTTGACCGAGGAGCAGCTGTTTACGCTCGCCCATGATCGGAAGGGCACGCTGCGGCAGGCGCTGGCCCGGCACGCGGCTGATGACGCCGCGCTCGCCGAAATCGAAGCGCGGCTCGCGTTCTGTGAGAGCCAAGTGCATCAGCTCTCGCCGTTCGAATTCTACGCCCGCCTGCTCGGCGCCGAGCGCGGCCGTGCCCGCATGCTGCAGCGCCTGAGCCACGAAGCCAATGACGCGCTCGACGAGTTTCTCGAACTGGCGCTGCGCTACGGCCAGCGCGGACCGGCGACGCTGCAAGGCTTCGTGGCCTGGCTGCGGTCGTCCGAGACCGAGATCAAGCGCGACATGGAGGTGTCCCGCGACGAGGTCCGCGTCATGACGGTGCATGGCGCCAAGGGCCTCGAGGCGCCGGTGATCTTCCTGATGGACACCACGGCTTCGCCGACCGACGCGCCGCGGCTGAACCTGATCCGCCTGCCGGCCGGGGCCGGAGCGGGCTCTGTCGTCTGGGCGGGCAAGAAGGCAGACGATCCGCCTGTCGTCGCCGAGGCGCGACAACGCATGATCGACGATATCGAGGATGAGTATCGCCGCCTGCTTTATGTGGCGATGACGCGCGCCGCGGAGCGGTTGATCATCGGCGGCGCAATGCCGGGCAACCGGCGCGAACCGCGCAAGGAGTGGTGGTACCAGCTGATCACGTCAGGGCTCGATCGCGCCGGCTTCAATCAGCAGACGATCGAGACCAAGGACGGCCCGGTGGTGCGCTTTTCGCGCCCGGAAGATGCCGTCGCCGAGACGAAAACGGTGCAACTCCCCTTGCCGCTGCCGCCGGGCCTCGCGCTGCCGGGCTGGCTGCGCACGCAAGCTCTTGATGCGCCGCACGAGGAGACCGTTCGCCCTTCGGATTTCATCGCCCCGGCGCCGCTCGCTGCGGCCTTGACCGGCGGCACCGACGCGCGGCGGCAGGCTCTGAAGCGCGGCACGCTGGTGCACAGATTGTTGCAGTCGCTGCCGGCGATCGCCGCCGATCGCAGGCGGAGCGTCGGCGAAGGCTACCTGTCGCGCAATGCCGGTGACTGGCCGGCGGACAACCGCGACGCCCTTTTGGCGCGCACGCTCGGCCTGATCGAAGCTCCCGAATTCGCAACGCTGTTCGGAACCGGCAGCCGGGCCGAAGTGCCGATCGTCGGCCGGCTGGCCGGAGCCGGGCGCGCCGCCTTGCTGGTGTCCGGCCAGATCGACCGGCTGGTGGTCACCACCAGCGACATCCTGATTGCCGACTACAAGACCAACCCGGTGCCGCCCGCCACGCCGGAGCAAATTCCGTCTGCCTATTTGCGGCAGATGGCGCTCTATCGGGCGGTGCTGGGCAACCTTTATCCGGGACGCCCGGTCAGTTGTGTCCTGGTCTGGACCGAGACCCCCGAAATCATGGTGATTCCACCGACCCTGCTGGACCGCGAGATCGGTCAAATCATGTCGGCGTGATGGCACCTTGACCGGGCAACCCGGCATTCATAGTTTCACGGCATCTTTCGGGGCGATTCCCCCGCACGCTTTCAGATAAGGACAAATTCATGAGTGTCGGCAAAGTGTCGGATGCCAGTTTCGAGGCAGAAGTGCTCAAGGCGACCGGGCCTGTCGTGGTCGATTTCTGGGCCGAATGGTGCGGGCCCTGCCGGATGATCGCGCCTGCGCTCGACGAGATCGCCGGGACGATGGGCAGCAAGGTCAAGATCGTGAAGCTCAACGTCGACGAAAATCCGCAGACGGCGGCGAAATACGGCGTGATGTCGATTCCGACGCTGATGATCTTCAAGGGCGGCGAGCTCGCCTCGCGCCAGGTCGGCGCGGCGCCGAAGCAGAAGCTGCAGCAATGGATCACCGCGGCGGTGTGATCTGACGGTCGCGGAATGTTTGAAAAAAGCCGGCGCAACCCGCCGGCTTTTTTTTGTGCTTCATCCTTTTTGCTTACCGCGGCCTACACCGGCACGGTGCCGTTTTCGCGCAGCACCTCGCCGGCGAGATACAGCGAGCCGGTGATCAAAATCCGCGGCGGCGTCTCGTAGGCGAGCCGGGCAATGGCACACAGCGCGGCTTCGACACTGTCAGCCGTCTCGACCCGCATGCCGAGCGGACGGGCCGCATCGGCCAGTGCCGACGGCGTATAGGCATTGTCGTGACCGGGAATCGGCACGGCGATCACGTGTCGTGTCATCCCGGAGAAATTCGCAAGGAAGCCAGTGGCATCCTTGTTGGCCATCATGCCGACGATCACGACGAGCTGCCGCGACACGCGCTCTTCGAGATCGCCGAGGGCCGCCGCGACGACTCGCCCGCAATCGGCATTGTGACCGCCATCGAGCCAGACTTCCGACTGCACGGGCGCCTTGGCGACCAGGGCGCCGGTCGTCAGGCGCTGCATCCGCGCCGGCCACTCGGTTTTTGCCAGGCCCTGTTCCATGGCGCTGACGGGCACATCGAGCGAGTCGATCGCCCGCAAGGTCGCAATCGCGAGACCGGCATTGTCGAACTGATGCCGCCCGAACAGCCGCGGCGCCGGCAGGTCGAGCAGCCCGCGGTCATCCTGGAATACCAGCCGTCCCCGTTCGACCCCCGCGCTCCATTGCTGGCCCGCGGCAAACAGCGGCGCGCGCAAGCGCCTGGCCTGCTGCTCGATCACGAGCTCGGCTTCCGCCTCCTGCTCGGCGCAGACCACGGCGACGCCTGTTTTGATGATCCCGGCTTTTTCCGCGGCGATTTTTGCAAGGGTATCGCCCAGCATCTCCATGTGATCCATCGCCACCGGCGTGATCACGCTGGCCAGCGGCCGGTCGACGACATTGGTGGAATCGCCGCGACCGCCGAGGCCGACTTCGAGCAACACGACGTCGGCCGGCTGCGCGGCGAACAACAGGAACGCGGCCGCGGTCTCGATCTCAAACAAGGTGATCGGCTCGCCGGCATTGACCCGCTCGCATTGTTCCAGCGCGGCCAGCAATTCATCATCGCCGACCAGCACGCCGCCGCCGCTGCGGCCGAGACGAAAGCGCTCGTTGATGCGCACGAGATGCGGCGAGGTGTAGGTGTGGACGCGATGGCCGGCCGCCTCCAGCATCGCGCGCAGAAAAGCGACGGTCGATCCCTTGCCATTGGTGCCCGCGACGTGGATCACAGGGCCCATCCGGCGCTCCGGATGACCGAGCTTCGCCAGGACGCGGTGCATGCGATCGAGCGTCAGGTCGATCTTGCGATGATGCAGCGCCATCAACCGCGCCTGAATCGCATCAAGCTGCGGCGGTTGACCGGATGGAACGACGCTCACGCTGACGGCGCGGCCAGCTCGGCTGCCGGAGCAGGCGCCGGCATCTTGTCGGCTGCCGCGTCGATACCATCGCTTTTGGTGAGGAGCCGGCACAGTCGCGCCAGAGTTGGCCGCAACTGATGCCGATGCACGACCATGTCGACCATGCCATGCTCTTTAAGATATTCGGCGCGCTGGAATCCTTCCGGCAATTTCTCGCGGATGGTCTGCTCGATGACCCGCGCGCCGGCAAAGCCGACCAACGCGCCGGGCTCGGCGATCTGCACGTCGCCAAGCATCGCATAGGAGGCCGTGACGCCGCCGGTCGTGGGATTGGTGAGGACAACGAGGTAGGGCTTCTTCGCCTCGCGCAGCATCTGCACCGCGACCGTGGTGCGCGGCATCTGCATCAGGGAGAGAATCCCTTCCTGCATGCGCGCCCCGCCCGAAGCTGCGAACATGATGAAGGGCGACTGCTTCTCCAGCGCGAGCTCGAGCCCGCGCACGATGGCTTCACCGGCAGCCATGCCGAGCGACCCACCCATGAAATCGAAGTCCTGCACCGCGACGACGACCGGCATGCCTTCGAGCCGGCCATAGCCAACCTTGACCGCATCGTTCATGCCGGTCTTGGTGCGCGCGTCCTTCAGCCGATCGGCGTATTTGCGTTCGTCGCGGAATTTCAGCGGATCGGTCGCGACCTGCGGCAGCGCGATGTCGTACCAAGTCTCATTGTCGAAGATCGACTTCAGCCGCGCCATCGCGCCCATGCGCATATGGTAATTCGAGCCGGGAATGACGAACTGGTTGGCCTCGACGTCCTTGAAGAACACGAGCTGGCCGGTATCCGGACACTTGATCCACAGATTCTCCGGCACTTCGCGCTTGAGGATGCTGCGAATTTTCGGCCGGACGACGTTTGAAATCCAGTTCATGAAAGCTCCGCGTCGCCGCGTGATTTAACGGCCTATATGGACATTTGCGTGGCATCCGGCAATGGCGGAAAGGCTGCCGCCGCGCCGGACCGATGACGGGTTTTTCGCCCTGCTTTACCGCGACGCGGCCCGCACCCCCGCGGCAAGCGACGACACGAGGCCGGACACCGCGCCGACGGTCTTGCTGGTGGCGGCGCCCGCCGAATCCAGGCTCTTGGCGATGGCATCGACGATCGCGGTGCCGACCACCGCGCCGTCGGCATTGCCGGCGATGGCCCGGGCGGTCTCGGCGGTGCGGATGCCGAAGCCGACGCAGACCGGCAAGTCGGTATGACCCTTGATGCGCCGCACAGCAGCGGCGACCTCGGTTGCGTCGGCGGTGGCAGCGCCGGTGATCCCGGTGATCGAGACGTAATAGACAAAGCCCGAGGTGTTGGTGAGCACAGCCGGCAGCCGCTTGTCATCGGTTGTCGGCGTCGCCAGCCGGATGAAGTTCAATCCGGCTTTCAGCGCGGGAACGCAAAGCTCATCATCCTCTTCCGGCGGCAGGTCGACGATGATCAGGCCGTCGACGCCGACCAGCTTGGCATCGACGAGAAATTTCTCCACGCCGTAGACATAGATCGGGTTGTAGTAACCCATCAGGACGATCGGCGTCGCATTGTCCTCGGTGCGAAAGGCGCGAACCAGATTCAACGTCTTCTTCAGCGTCGTCCCGGCCTTCAGAGCCCGCAGGCCGGCGGCCTGCACCGACGGGCCGTCAGCCATGGGATCGGTAAAGGGCATGCCGATCTCAATGATGTCGGCGCCGGATTTCGGCAGCGACTTGATGATCGACAGCGAGGTGTCGAGGTCGGGATCGCCCGACATCACGAAGGTGACGAAAGCGGCGCGGCCTTCGCGCTTCAGTTCGGCAAACCGGGCATCGATGCGCGTAGTCATGGATGGAGGCAGCTTGTGGTATACCTCTCCCCTGCGGGGAGAGGTCGGCCACGAAGTGGCCGGGTGAGGGGGATGGGCCGATTCAAGACCAGAGCGCGTCTGCTCCGCGCATCCCAGACGAACGCCGAAGCAAAGCTGTGGCAATCGTTGCGCGTGGTCACGAGCGGCCTTTCAGGATTTCGGCGACCTGCGGAATGTCCTTGTCGCCGCGGCCCGACAGATTGACCACCATCAATTGCTCGGCGCGCCGTTTCGGCGCGAGCTCCGCCACCTTGGCGAGCGCATGTGCCGACTCCAGCGCGGGGATGATGCCCTCGAGCCGCGACAGCAGCTGAAACGCCTCCAGCGCTTCCTCATCGGTGGCGGAAATGTAGGTCACGCGGCCGGTTTCGTGCAGCCAGGAATGCTCGGGACCGATGCCGGGATAATCGAGCCCGGCCGAGATCGAATGCGCATCGTTGATCTGGCCATCCTCATCCATCAGCAGATAGGTGCGATTGCCATGCAGCACGCCGGGACGACCTCCGGTGAGCGACGCCGCGTGCAGCTTGTCGAGCCCATGGCCGGCCGCCTCGACGCCGAAGATCTCAACACCGGGATCGTCGAGGAAGGGATGGAACAGGCCCATCGCGTTGGAGCCGCCGCCAATGCAGGCGATCAGCATGTCCGGCAGGCGGCCCTCGGCTGCGAGCATCTGCTCGCGCGTTTCACGGCCGATGATCGACTGGAAGTCGCGAACCATCGCGGGATAGGGATGCGGGCCGGCGACGGTGCCGATGCAATAATAGGTGCTGTCGACATTGGTGACCCAATCGCGCAGCGCCTCGTTCATGGCGTCCTTCAACGTGCGGGTGCCTGATTGCACCGGCACGACCTTGGCGCCGAGCATCTCCATGCGGAAGACGTTGGGCGCCTGCCGCGCCACATCGACCGCTCCCATGTAGACGACGCATTCGAGCCCGAAGCGGGCGCAGAGCGTCGCGGTGGCGACGCCATGCTGCCCGGCGCCGGTCTCGGCAATGATCCGCTTCTTGCCCATCCGCTGCGCCAGCATGATCTGGCCGAGCACGTTGTTCACCTTGTGCGAGCCGGTGTGGTTGAGCTCTTCGCGTTTCAGATAGATTTTGGCGCCGCCGAAATGCGACGTCAGCCGCTCGGCGAAATAGAGCGGCGACGGCCGGCCGACATAATCCTTCAGATAGCCGGCCATGGCATCGCGAAACGCCGGA
>Ga0081455_10000692_pt1 | contig 42488 bp, 52 predicted proteins | sample TabmetS3T2R1_FD_70207 | JGI IMG/M metagenome (GOLD analysis project Ga0081455, IMG submission 70207) | Tabebuia heterophylla rhizosphere microbial communities from the University of Puerto Rico - S3T2R1 | ecosystem: Host-associated > Plants > Roots > Rhizosphere ... | reverse complement strand
AGGGTTTACTCGTGTGCTTTGCCGAGTTCGACGGAGCGGTCCCGGGCCGCCTCGATTGCGTCTAGCAGGGCCGCGCGGACTCCGTGCTTCTCCAGCTCACGAATCGCGTTGATGGTGGTGCCCGCGGGTGACGTGACGGCCTCGCGCAGGATGACCGGGTGCTCGTCGGACTCGGCGAGCATCTTCGCGGCCCCCACGGCAGACTGGATGATCAGCTTCTCGGCCACCGCGCGGGGCAGTCCGAGCAGGATCCCGGCGTCGATCATGGCTTCCACCAGGAAGAAGAAGTAGGCCGGGCCGGACCCGGACAGCGCGGTGACAGCGTCCTGCTGCGACTCGGGCACCTCGACGACCTGGCCGACGGTCGCGAGCATCTCCGTCACCAGCGCCACGTGCCCGGCGGTGGCGTACTTGCCGGGCGACACCGCGCTCATCGCCTCGCCGACGACCATCGGCGTGTTCGGCATGACCCGCACGACCGGCACGCGATCGGGCAGACGCCGCTCGTACAGGCTCGTCGGCAGGCCCGCGCACAGCGACACGACCAAGGAGGTCGGCCCCACCAGTGGCGCCAGCTCGGCCAGCACCGGCTCGATGTCCTGGGGCTTGACCGCGACCACGAGTACGTCCGCCTGCTTGGCCGCCTCGACGACCTCGACGCCGGCGACGCCGTACCGCTCGGTCAGCTCCGCGGCGCGCTCCGGATGACGTTCGGTGAACAGCAGCTCCTCCGGGCTGCGCCCGCCCTGCAGCAGGCCCGCCAGCAGCGCTTCACCGATCTTCCCCGCACCGACAACCGCGATAACCGTCATGCCACCAGCGTGCCAAAGGCCGTTCAGGGCGCCGGGGCCAGGGCCAGCTGACGCGCCTGGCAGACCAGCCGCCCGGCCGAGTCGATCACCGTGGCGTCCGAGTCGAACCAGGCCTCGTGGACGGCGCGGCAGTCGACCTGGACCCGCAGCCATCCGGGCGCCGGGCGGGAGCGGACCAGCGCCGTCAGCTGGGCGGTCGGCGCCCAGCCCATCCGTCCCAGGTTGAACACCACCGGCGGGTTGATGTCGGCCGCCAGCAGCGCGAAGTAGGTGTCCGCCACCGAGTACCGCGGCTTGACCCACAACCGGATCCGCGGCGGGTCTCCGGTGCGCCCGGCCAAGTAACCAGCCGTCGCCGGGTCGATCCGCACGTCACAGCCCTTGGCCAGGTTGAACACGCCCTCCGACGTGTCCCCGCTCAGGTGGATCGCCCGCGGCGGCGGCTCCACCGGCATCTGCGGCAGGTCGGTCCAGTCCGCCCGCCGCACCGGCAGCCGCCCGGTGGTGACCGTCGCCTCGACGCAGCTGCGCCCGCGCTGCTCCAGCCGCACCGCCACGACCGTCGCCCGGCGGCCGATCTTGCGGATGTCCGTCCGCAGCAGCGCGGGGCCGACCGCGGGCGGCCGCAGGAACTCGGCGCTCACCGCGAGCGGGTCGGTCGAGGGCTCGCCGCGTTCGGACAGCACCGCCAGCGCCGCACGGGCCATCAACGCGATCAAGAATCCCCCGTGCGGGTGGCCGCCGACCGACCATTCATGCCGCAGATCCGCGGTCAGCGTGCCGTCTCCCAGTGAACGGACCGCACACGCGACCTCGAAGGCCGCCGGGTCCGGAACCTCCACCGCGCTCACGAACGGCTGGCCAGCGCGCGCAGGAAGAACAGCAGGTTCGCGGGCCGCTCGGCGAGCCGCCGCATGAGGTAGGGGTACCAGTGCACCCCGAATGGCACGTAAACCCGCACTGTCTCCCCCTCGCCCGCCAGACGCCGCTGCTCGTCCGGCCGGACGCCGTACAGCATCTGGTACTCGTAGCTGCCCTGCTTGCGCCCGTACCATCGCGCGCGCTCGGCAAGGATCGCGATCAACCGCGGGTCATGCGTAGCGAACATAGGGTAACCGTCACCGGCCAGCAACGAGTTCGCAGAGCGGACATAACTGAGGTCGACCTCGTGCGCCCGCGAGAACGCCAGATCCTCCGGCTCGGCGTAGGCCCCCTTGCACAGTCGCACCCGTGAATCCGCCACCGCGAGCGCCCGGACGTCGTCCTCGGTCCGACGCAGGTACGCCTGCAGGACCGCACCCACCCACGGCCAGGTGTGGCGCAACTCGGCGAGCACGCGCAGCGTCGCGTCGGTCGTGGTGTGGTCCTCCATGTCGAAGGTCACCGTGGTGCCGCACTGCTCGGCGGCCGCGCAGACGCGGTAGGCGTTGTCCAGGGCGAGCCGCTCGTCCAGGCGCAGTCCGAGCGCGGACAGCTTGACGCTGACCTCGACTCGCGCCGACAACCCCTCTGCGTAGACGCGGTCGAGCAGCGCCAGATAGGTCTGGACCGTTTGCTCGGCCTGCGCGGACTCGGTCACGTCCTCGCCGAGGTAGTCCAGCGTCACCCACAGCCCGTCGTCGACCAGCCGGCCCACGCTGGTGACCGCGTCGGCCACGGTGTTCCCGGCGACGAATCGATCCACGACACCCGAGGTGCCCGGAGTGGTCGCCACGACGTGACGGACCGCCTCGCTTCCGGCAGCGGCGAGAATCAGCGAGCGCAGCGGGTTCACAGCGGAAACTTTACGTGTTCATCTATCGGAAGCCCATGATCCGGGCCGCCGCCGCGCGTGAGAAGTCGATCTTGTAATCCGGCTCACTGGCCCAGGTGGAAGCGCGCGAACAGCAGGGCCTCGGCAAGATCACGCGCCCGCTGCGCCGCGCTCCCGGATCGCCGGGTGTTGATCTCCAGCACCACCTGACCGGGGAACGCATCGGTGATCAGCTTCTCCAGCAGCTCCGCGCACGGCTGGTTCCCACGTCCCGGGACGAGGTGCTCGTCCTTCGGGAGCCCTGTGCCGTCCGCGAGGTGCACGTGCGTCAGGCCGCGGCCCATCCGCTCGGCCAGGCCCATCGCGTCCATGCCCGCCGCCGCACTGTGCGACAGATCGAGCGTGTAGTGGCGGTACCCGGGTTCCGTCGGGTCGATCGACGGCCGGAACGCCGACACGCGGGCGTCGCGGCGCCCACCGGGCGGTCGGACCTTGAACATGTTCTCGACGGCGATCTCGACGCCGGTCTCGTCCTCCAGCCCGGCCACGAGATCGGCGAACATGTCCCCGTACCGGCGCTGCCAGCGAAACGGCGGGTGCACCACGACCGTGCGCGCGTCCAGCTCGATGGCCGCCTCGACGCTGCGCCGCAGCCGGACCGCCGGATCCGGCGACCACACGCGCTGGGTGATGAGCAGCGACGGCGAGTGCACGGACAGCACCGGCACCCCGGTCTGCCGGGACAGGCGCCGCAGTGCCCCGACGTCCTGGCTGAGCGGGTCGACCCAGACCATCACCTCGACGCCGTCGTAACCCAGCCGCTGGGCCAGCTCGAAACCGGCGCCGGCCCGCAACGGCCAGACCGACGCGGTGGACATTCCGATCGGTACCGGCACGCTCTCTCGCTACCTCGACAACAACAGCAACGCCGCGGGCGAGACGGTCACCACGAGGCCGACCAGCACCGCGAGCACCGTGGTCTGCGTGTCGTCGGCGCGGCGGATGCGCCGCACGATCCACACGAGCGCGACGATCACGACCAGCGCGGCGATCAGCGCCGCGGCGGGGATCTGCCCCCACAGCCAATTGAACGCCAGCCACACGCCCGCACCGCCGACGACACCACCGGCCAGCTGGCCTGCCATCGACAGCCACTGCTTCGCCGGCGAGGGCTCCACCGCGCGATTGGCGCGGGCCGGCTCGGCGGCCTCCTCGGGCTCGTCGTCGTAGCCGTAGGGCGCTTCGGCGGCCTCCTCGGCGGGGCCGAAGTCGCCGAACTCGTCCACGTCTTCGTCATCATCGGTGAACGGGTCGTGGAACCCGGTCGCCTCGAGTTCCGGCGCGGGCTCCTCGCGGCGCGGACGGCCGGGCGGGAACTGTGGCGGCGGCGCGAATCCGGACGGCTGCTCGCCCTCGGGGGCGTCCCGCACCGGCGGCATGATGCCGACCTCGGTGTCCTCCTCCGGGCGGGCCTCTTCGCGACCGCGGCGCCAGCGCTGCAGGCCGGCGGGCGGGGCGGCCAGCCCGGCAGGCGGCGCGTCCGGCGGCGGATCTCCGGCCGGTCTGGCCTCGCCGACCGGCTCGAACTCCTCGGTGCTCGGGTCCGGCGGCGGCGGGATGCGCGCCGGCGCGCGGCGGGGACGGCGAGGCGGCGGGAACGTGCCGGTGCCGCGGCCGGCCGGGCGGTCCGGCTCGACCGGCGCGTCGAGCCCGTCCAGCCGCGCGGCCAGCCCGGTGCTCGTCTCCTCGGCCGACGGGCGGCGGCGCAGCGGCGGCGGTACCGCGTCGGCGGGCGGCACCGGGAGAGCGCCGGACTCCTGGGGCGGCATGGGGCCGGGCTCCTGCGGCGGGCGGCGCACGAAAGCGGAGTCCTGGGGGTGCGGACGCCGAAGCGGCATCGAATCCTGCGGCGGCGGAGGCGGCAGCGCGCCGGTGCTGGGGCGCGCGAACCCGCCCGAGTCCTGCTGGCCGCGGCGTGGCGGCACGCCGGCGTCGGGGCGGGGCATCCCGGCCGAGCCCGGCGGCTCGGGCGGCCGTGGCAGGGCGGCCGAACTCTGCTGGCCGGGGTTGTCCGGCTGGACCGGTCGCGGCAGGGCCGCGGAGCTCTGCTGGCCGGGCGGGACCGGGGGCGGGCCCTGCTCGGGGCGGCGGAAACCGCTCGAGTCCTGGCGTCCTGGTGAGTCGGGCAGCGCACGGCGTCCGCCGTTGCGCCCTTCCGGCGCGCCGTTGGCGCGGACCCGGTCGATGATCGCCTGCGGACCGGTCTCCGTGACGCCGTGGCTGCCGCGCGTGGCGCCGTTCTCCTCCGGCGCCGCGTCCCCGTCGTCGGCCGCGCGGCGGCGACGCCGGCGCCCCTCGATGTTCCCGCCGTGCAGGGCGAGCAGCTCGGCGACGGTCTTCTGCGAGCGGTCTTCCCGGCTCTCTCGGCTCATCGTGTCATCCCAACCAGCGCGTAGGGCCACAAGACGCGGGCTCGGGTACCGCACACGCCCACCACCGCCTTACGCATCCTTCCGCCTTTCACCGTGCCTGATCGAGCTCACCGAGGTCCAGTCGCTTGCTGCCACCGGTGGTCTTGCCGCGGCGAACAGTCTGGCCGTCACCGTTCGAGTGGTCCAGTCGCCGCAGGATGACGCCCTCTCGCAGCGCCCAGGGGCAGATCTCCAGTTCGTCCAGCGACAGCGCCCGCATCGCGGCCTGCGCCACCAGCGCGCCACCGGCCAGCTGGTGCGCACGGCTCGCGCTGACCCCCTCCAGCTCGGCGATGTCGGTCGCCCCCATCCGGGAGATGAAGGCGATGAGCTGCCGCAGTGCGGTCTGGGACAGGGTACGGCGTACCCGGGGACCGGCTGCGGAGGGCGCTGCCCCGGCCAGCCTGGCCAGGGACCGGAAGGTCTTCGAGGTCGCCACCACGCGATCCGGTTCGCCGAGTTTCGCGACCCGCTTGGCCAGCGGCGCCAGCTGGTCCTCCAGCCATGCCGACGTCGACACCAGCTCGGAGCGGGTGGGCGGGTCGTGGGCGAACTTGGTCCGGGTGATCCGCCCCGCGCCGAGGGGCAGCGACTCGGCCAGCGCGGGCTCTTCGTCGATGCCCATCGCGACTTCCAGCGAACCGCCCCCGATGTCGAGCACCAGCAACTGACCGGCCGACCAGCCGAACCACCGGCGCACGGCGAGGAAAGTCAACCGCGCCTCGTCAACCCCGCTGAGCACGCTCAGCTCGACCCCGGTCGAGTCGGCGACCTTGCGCAGCACTTCGGAGCTGTTGTCGGCCTCGCGCACCGCCGAGGTCGCGAACGCCATCAGCTCCTCGCAGCCCAGGTTCGCGGCCGAGACCTTCGCGTCCTCGATGGCCGCCACCAGCGAGTCGGCGCCCTGCCTGGAGAGGTGGTTGTTCTTGGTGATCTGCTCCGCGAGCCGCAGGACGGTCTTCTCGGAGTGCATCGGGGTCGGGTGGGCACCGCGGTGCGCGTCCACCACCAGCAGGTGGACGGTGTTGGAGCCGACGTCGAGTACCCCTAGGCGCACAAAGCCCTACGGTACCGGTCGCTCCCGTGTGCGGCCGCAAAGTGCCGGATTGGCCACCTCTGCTTGCTCAGGACTCGAACTTGTACCCGAGGCCGCGGACGGTGACCAGGTGACGCGGCGAGCCGGGGTCCGGCTCGATCTTGGAGCGCAGGCGCTTGACGTGGACATCGAGCGTCTTGGTGTCGCCCACGTAGTCCGCACCCCACACCCGGTCGATCAGCTGACCGCGGGTGAGCACCCGGCCGACGTTGCGCAGCAGGTACTCCAGCAGGTCGAACTCCTTGAGCGGCAACGACACCTCGCCGCCGTCGACCGTGACCACGTGCCGCTCGACGTCCATCCGGACCGGGCCGGCCGCGAGCACCAGCGGGGCCAGCTCGCCGTCGCCGCCGTTCTCCCCACCGCGGCGCAGCACCGCCCGGATGCGGGCGATCAGCTCGCGCGCCGAGTACGGCTTGGTCACGTAGTCGTCGGCGCCCAGCTCCAGGCCCACGACCTTGTCGATCTCGCTGTCGCGCGCGGTCACCATGATCACCGGCACGGCCGAGCGCAGCCGCAGCTGTTTACAGACGTCGGTGCCGCTCATCCCGGGCAGCATCAGGTCGAGCAGGACGATGTCGGCGCCGTTGCGATCAAACTCGTCCAAGGCCTGCTGGCCGTCGGCGGCGACGGCGGCCGTGAACCCTTCCTTGCGCAGCAGGAAGGCCAATGGGTCGGCGAACGACTCCTCGTCCTCGACGATGAGCACTCTCGTCACTACTTTCCTCCCTGGTTCCGGCCGTCCTTGGCGGCGGTCACGAGCCGCGACAGCTGCGTGGGCGTCTGTGCGTCACGGGCCGCGGGGGTGCCGTCCCCGTTGCGCCCGGACGAGTGCGTCGGGATGCGCAGCGTGAAGGTGGATCCCGTGCCCGGCATGCTCCACAGGTTGACCTCGCCGCCGTGGTTGGCGGCGACGTGCTTGACGATGGCCAGGCCGAGCCCGGTGCCGCCGGTGGCGCGCGAACGCGCCTTGTCGGCGCGGTAGAAGCGTTCGAACACGCGCTGCTGGTCCTCCTCGGCGATGCCGATGCCGCGGTCGGTCACCGCGATCTCGACCATGTCGCCGGACAGGCGGCGGCTGATCGACACCGGGCTGCCCTGGGGGGAGTAGTTCACGGCGTTGTCGAGCAGGTTCGACAACGCCGTGACCAGCAGCGTGCGGTCACCCTCGACGAGCAGGCCACTCGGATCGTCGGTGGTGATCTCGATGTCGCGGGACTCGGCGGCCAGCCGGGTGCGGCCCAGCGCCTCCCGCACCACCGCGTCCACCTCGACCACGTTCAGATCGGGCAGCCGCTCGGCGCCCTGCAGCCGGGACAGGGCGATCAGCTCGCTGACGAGCGTGCCCAGCCGGGTCGACTCGTGCAGGATCTTGCCGCCGAAGCGGCGCACCTCCTCGACGTCCTCCGCCGCGTCCAGCACCGCCTCGGCGAGCAGCGCGATCGCGCCGACCGGGGTCTTCAGCTCGTGGCTGACGTTGGCCACGAAGTCGCGCCGGACGGCCTCCAGTCGCGCCGCTTCGGAGTGGTCGACCGCCTCGACGACGGTGAAGCCCTCGCCGAGCGGCCGGATATCGGCGAGCACGGCCTCCGGCTGGCGGCCGCGGGCCTCCAGCGGCGAGAGGTCGATCTCCATCTCCTCGCCGGTCTCCTCGACCTGCTCGGCCGCGACCCGCGCCCGCGGGTCCGCTCGATTGGCCTGAACCAGGCCGAGGGCCTCGGCCCGGCGGTTGAACAGCACCAGGTCGCCGAAGCGGTTCAGCACCAGGATCCCGTTGTTCGACGAGCGCACCAGGCGGAGCAGCAGTTCGGCGACGGTCGGGCCGACCGGACGCCGCTGAGCCCGCCGCCGCCTCAGCCGTGGAACGAGGGAACCGGCGACCAGGCCGACCAGCAGACAGCCGACGGCCAGCGCAACTGAACCCGGCGCACTCACGGGTGAATCGTAAGCATGGAAGTAGCTGTTCGGCCTAGTCCTGGCCGCCTTCTCGTGATGGCTGTGACACCTTCACGGACGGTGTTTCCTCGTGCGTCAACCTGCGTTCACCCAGTGAGCTCCGTCCCGTCACCATTCACCCGTTCCGGTGCAGACCATCGAGTCGCGCCAGCTCCTCGTCGGACAGCTTCAGCGCCGCCGCCGCGACGTTCTCCTCGACGTGCGCAACGCTCCCGGTGCCCGGGATGGCGAGCACGTTCGGCCCCTGGTGGAGGGACCAGGCGAGCCGGACCTGAGCCGCGCTGACGCCGTGGTCGCGCGCGATGGCGGTGACCGTCCCGTCCCCGGTGCCGCTCGCGATCGCGAAGAACGGGACGAAGGCGATCTTTTGCTCGGCGCACAGGCGGACGAACTCGTCGTCCTCGCGCCGCGCGGTGAGGCCGTACTGGTTCTGCACACACACCACCGGCGCGATGGCCTGGGCCTCGGCCAGGTGCTCCGGCCGCACGTTGGAGATGCCGAGGTGCCGGATCAGCCCGGCCTGCTGGAGTTCGGCGAGCGCCGCGAACCGGTCGGCCAGCGAGCCGGCGCCGCGGTCGAGCCCCGACCCGATGCGCAGGTTGACCACGTCGAGGTGGTCGCGACCGAGCTGGCGGATGTTCTCCTCGACCTGCAGGCGCAGCTGCTCGGGCGTCGCTTCCGGCAGGAACTCACCGTCGAGGCCGCGGCCGGGGCCGACCTTGGTGGTGATCACCAGGTCGTCCGGGTAGGGGTTCAGCGCGGTGTTGATCAGCTCGTTGGCCGAGCGCAGCGGGGAGAAGTAGAAGGCGGCGGTGTCGATGTGGTTGACGCCCAGCTCGACGGCCCGGCGCAGGACGGCGATGGCCTGGTCGCGGTCGATGTTCCCGCTCGCCGTGATGGCCAGCCGCATGGCGCCGTAGCCCATGCGGTTCACGGTGGCCTCGCCCAGCTGCCAGGTGCCGGCCGCGCCGGCGTTGATCGTTTCGGTCATGGCTCCAGAGTGGTCCGCCGGTCGCGAGCGCACCGCCGATTGGCAACTTGCTGCCACACTGATGGTCATGGATGTGCTGGTGCGGGGCGAGGCCGAGTTGTTCGCGCGGACGGGGCACCTGTTCGCGTCGGCGCAGGAGATCTTCTGCGCCGCGAACGACCTGCACACGTGGGCGGCCGGGCACCGGGCGCCCACGACCCGGCCGGACAGGACGGGGCGGACCGTGCGGAAGCTGTACCGGCCCGGGTCGCTGCTCCAGCCGGGCGGGGTGGCCCATCTGCGCGAGCGGGAGCGGCTGGGCGCGCGGATCCGGATCACGCTCGACGAGATCAACGAGACGATCGTGCTGGACCGGAAGGTGGCGATCCTGGCCGGCGATTCCGCGAGCGGCGAGCGCGGCTACACCGTGGTCACCAGTCCCGACGTGATCAGCAGCGTGACGAGCCTGTTCAACGCGGCCTGGCGGGCGGGCACCGACCTGGCGATCTACGAGACCGAGTTCGCCGAGGTCCGGGCACTGGCACCGCGGATACTCGACATGCTCGCCTCCGGTGACAAGGACGAGTCCGCGGCGCGCACGCTCGGGCTGAGCGTGCGGACCTACCGGCGACGCGTGGCCGAGCTGATGGACGCGCTGGGCGCGACGTCCCGCTTCCAGGCCGGTGTGCGGGCACGTGAGCTGGGGCTGGTCTGAACGCGCGAACAGCCGGCTCTAGACGGGAACCGGCCGTTCGGGCTGGGTCTAGCGGCCCTGGTTGGCGACCGCGGCGGCTGCTTCGGCAGCGGCCTCGGGGTCGAGGTAGGTGCCGCCGGGGTTAGTTGGCTTGAGGTCGGCGCCGAGGTCGTAGCGCAGCGGGATGCCGGTCGGGATGTTCAGTCCGGCGATGTCGTCGTCGGAGATGCCGTCGAGATGCTTGACCAGCGCGCGCAGGGAGTTCCCGTGCGCGGCGACAAGCACTGTCTTGCCGGCACGCAGGTCCGGCACGATGGCCGAGTCCCAGTACGGCAGGAGGCGGGCGACGACGTCCTTGAGGCACTCGGTGAGCGGCGCGTCCGGCCCGTAGCGGACGTCGGCGTCCTGGCTGAATTCGCTGCCGCGCTCGATCGGGGGCGGCGGCACGTCGTAGGACCGGCGCCAGAGCATGAACTGCTCCTCGCCGAACTCGTCCCGGACCTGCTTCTTGTTCTTGCCCTGCAGCGCGCCGTAGTGCCGCTCGTTGAGCCGCCAGTCGCGGCGCACGTCGATCCAGTGCCGGTCGGCCACGTCGAGCGCGATGTTGGCGGTCGAGATCGCCCGGCGCAACAGCGACGTGTGGACGACGTCGGGCAGCAGCCCGCTTTCGGCGAGTAGCTCGCCACCCTTGCGGGCCTCCTGCTGCCCGAGCTCGGACAGGGGCACGTCGACCCAGCCGGTGAACAGGTTCTCGGCGTTCCAGGTGCTCTGCCCGTGGCGGAGCAGCACCAGCGTCCCAAGTTCGGCCATGCTCGTCAGCCTGCCAGAACACGCGCCGCGACCGGACGACGCCCCAGGTGGCAGCCCGTCTTCTACGCAGAGTGTGTTACCACCCGGTAGAGAATCGCCGCGCAACTCTCACAGGGCTTGAACGCCGGTCACGAAAGTGACACTTGCTGGCACACCGTTAACACGCACAGTGAAGATCACTCGAACGGAGTAACCAGTAGTCTTGTGATTACTGGTGGATATCTGACAAGTTGGCTTACGTCCCGCTCGGCTGGAATTCCACGCACTCCCCAGCCCGAAGCGGGGTACGACCGCAGCCTGTCTCCCCCCTGCCGGGCTGCGGCCCCCGCCGGCCCCGTTGGCACTCCCCCTCGCCACCGGGTCCAGACGCGGCGGGAGCGTTCGCGGGGCGGCTTGAGTTCGCGACTCCCCCTCCCTCAAGCCGCTCCGCCCTGCGCAGAGCGCTCCAGCATGACGCGGTGGCCGACCGCCGGACGGCGGCACTTTTCGACAATGTGCCGCTTCGGTCAGTCGGCCGTTAGGCTGCCGGGTTCGTGCACTTTCTCCGGCTCGACCAGGTGCTTGAAGGCCTGCAGGTTCGCCAGGCTTTCGCCCCGGCTCACGCGCCAGTCCCACTCACGTTTGATGGACGTGGCGAATCCGATCTCCAGGATCGTGTTGAAGTCGCCGTCCGCCGCTTCCAGCACCTGGCCCAGGATCTTGTCCAGTTCGGCCTCGGTGACCGTGTCCTTGCCGAACCGGCCCACCAGGTAGATGTCTCCCAGCGCGTCGACCGTGTAGTGCACTCCGTAGAGCTTCGCGTTGCGGCGCAACAGGAAGCGGTAGACCTGCTCGTGGTCCTCGTCCGGCCGCCGGCAGACGAAGGCCTCCACCGCGAACGCGTGCTCCCGCTCGATGAGCCACACGTTGGTCTGCAGCTTCTTCGTCCCGGGCAGCGTGACGAAATACTTCCCGGCATCCTTGCGGTCGTAGGCGAGACCGGCCTCGTCCAGCGCCGACTGGACGACCTTGTCGAGCGTCATACCGCGACCTCCTCGTGCAGCGCGGCCAGCGTGCGCGACGCCGCCGTGTACGTCTCCAGCAGGGCGTCCGTGGTCCGCGCCCACGAGAAGCGCCGCGCGTGCACCAGCGCGTTCTCCGCCAGCTCCGCACGCCGATCCGGCCGCAACGCCACGCTGGCCAGCGCTCCGGCCCAGTCCCGCGCCCGGTGCGAGGGCACCAGCAGGCCGGACACACCGTGCGCGACCGCCACCGGAAGCCCGCCGACCTCGGCCGCCACCACGGGCGTCCCACACGCCTGCGCCTCCAGTGCGACCAGGCCGAACGACTCGTTGTAGCTCGGCACGGCCACCACGTCCGCGGCGCGGTACACCTCCGCCAGCCGCTCGCCCGGCTGTGGCGGCATGAACCGAACCACGTCCTGGATACCCAGCGAATCCGCCAGTTCACGCAGGGCCTGCGGCTGCTCCAGCCCGGTCCCCGACGGGCCACCCACGACCAGCACGACCAGCCGCTCCCGCAACTCCGGGCGGCGCCGCAGCAGGTGGGCGGCGGCGTGCAGCAACACGTCCGGCGCCTTGAGCGGCTGGATCCGGCCGACGAAGGCCAGCACCACCGCATCCCGCGGCAACCCGAGCCGCCGGCGGGCGCCGGACTGCGATCCGGGCACGAACCGGTTCAGGTCCACGCCGGGCGCGACCGTGTGCACGCGCTCGGGGTGGGCGCCGTAGAGATCGACCAGCTGCCGCGCCTCCACCGGGGTGTTCGCCACCAGCCGGTCGGACTCGGCGACCACCTGCTCCTCACCGATCACCCGGGTCCGCGGCTCTGGCTTGTCGCCGTCGGCGAGCGCGGCGTTCTTGACCTTCGCGAGCGTGTGCGCGGTGTGCACGAGCGGCACGCCCCACCGGTCCCGGGCGAGCCACCCCACCTGGCCGGACAGCCAGTAGTGCGAGTGGATCAGGTCGTAGTGCCCCGGCTCGTGGAAGGCCTCGGTGCGCAGCACGCCCGAGGTGAACGCGCACAGCTGCGCGGGAAGCTCGTCGCGGGCCAGCGGCTCGAACGGGCCGGCCGGGATGTGGCGCACCAGCACGCCGGGCGCCAGCTCGACGACCGGTGGCTGCTCGGACGAGGTCGCCCGCGTGAACACCTCGACGGCGATCCCGCGCCGCGCCATCTCGACCGCGGTGTGCGTGATGTAGACGTTCATCCCGCCGGCATCACCGGTGCCGGGCTGCTCCAGGGGTGACGTGTGCACCGACAGCACCGCGACCCGGCGCGGCCACATCGTCTGCGTTCGTCGAGATCCGCGCAGCGAGATCGTCACCTGGTTCAACTCCCGTGTCAGTCTCTGTCCGCATCAGGGCGGAGCCCGTGAACGACAACGCACACGGGCCCCCGACATCTTCCCAGCGGCGCGAAACCGTCAGCGGGCCGACTTGGCCTGCCAGGCACTCCAGTTCACGAGCCAGTCCATGACGTCGGAGGTGACCACGGGGCCGAGCTTGGATCCGGTGATCTCCACCGGATCGCCGATCAGGGCCGAGTCGAAGAAGTCCTTCGCGTCGGCCGCCAGCAGGTTGACGCAGCCGTGCGAAGTGTTGGCGCGGCCGATGTTGGCCGCGTTGTCCTGGTTTTCGTGGATGAACTCACCGTGGTTGGAGATCCGGCACGCCCACTTCTTGTTGACGTTGGTGTAGCCGTAGCGCGCGTTGTCGAAGATCGCGGTCGGCTCCCGGGTCATGATGATGTAGGTGCCGTTCGGTGTGTTCAGGTTCACGTCCGAGTCCCGGCCGTTGCTACAGGGGTAGCTTTTGGCCTGGGCGCCGTTGCGGAACACGTTCATCCGGTGGTCCGGGGTGTTGATCTTCACGACCTGGTTGCGGCCGATCTTGAACTCGGTGGTGACGTCGGCCCGCGGGTAGGCACCGCCGCCCAGGTCGACGCCGTACAGCTTCGCCTCGACCTTGACCGTGGTGTTCGCCGGCCAGTACTCCTTCGGCCGCCAGTCGACCTGCTGGTCGGAGAGCCACCCCCAGGAGCCCACGACGTCGGTCGACGTGTCGATCTTCAACGCCTTCTCCACCGCGGCCTTGTTCTTCACCGCGCTGGTGAACTTCACGCTCACCGGCATCCCGACGCCGACCGTGACGTCGTCGGCCGGGTTCAGGGTGACGCGGACGGTCGAGGCCGGCTTGACCGTGTGGAAACTGCCGGTCAGCTGGACCGGCTTGCCGTCGGTGCCGGTGGCCGAGGCCGCGTAGGTGTAGGTCCTGTCGTAGCCGAGCGACTCACTGCTGGTCCAGGTCGTCCGGTCGGCGCCGATCTCGCCCGCGACGGCCTTGCCCTCGGCGTTGGTCAGCTTGACGTCGGTGAGCGTGCCCTGGGCGACCTTCACGGTGACCGGCTGCAGCACCGACACGTCCTGGCCGTCCACCGCCGGTTCGGCGGTGATGGCCGCCACCGGCTTCGCCCCCGTCGGCGCGCCCCCACCCGGGTTCTGCGCTCCACCACCGTTCCCGCCGCTGGTGCACGCCGCGGCCACCGTCGCCGCACCGGCGGCGAACGCGCCCTTGAAGACCGTGCGCCTCTCGATCACCCTGCTACCTCCCCACTCCGTACTTCTCCTCGAGGCCTCCAGCGCCGCCGCCCCTGCCGCGTTTCCGGCGCGCCCCCCGCTGGGAGTATGTGCGGCATGACGACCACACGAACCGCAGTGATCACCGGCGCCAGCGCGGGAATCGGCGAGGCGACCGCCCGCGCCCTCGCCGGAGCCGGATTCCACGTCGTGCTCGGTGCTCGCAGTCTCGACCGCCTGGAGAAACTGGCCGCCGAGCTGTCCGGATCCGCACACGAACTGGACGTCACCGACCCCGGTTCGGTTGCCGCATTTGTCCAGCAGGTTCCAGACTGCCACGTTCTGGTGAACAACGCGGGGGGAGCGCGCGGGCTGGAGCGCGTCGTCGACGCCGACGAGGACCACTGGCGCTGGATGTGGGAGGTCAACGTCCTGGGCACCCTGCGCATGACGAAGGCGTTGCTACCGAAGCTGATCGCCTCCGGCGACGGTCACGTGGTCAGCGTCACGTCCATCGCCGGGCACGAGGTCTACGACGGCGGTTCCGGCTACACGGCCGCGAAGCACGCCCAGTCGGCTCTGCACCGCACGCTGCGGTCGGAGCACCTCGGGGATCCGGTGCGCATCACGGAGATCGTGCCGGGCATGGTCGAGACCGACTTCTCCACCAACCGGTTCGGCGGCGACACCGAGCGCGCGAAGCAGGTCTACGCGGGCCTCACACCGCTGACCGCGGAGGACGTCGCGGACGTGATCGCGTTCGCGGTCACCCGCCCCGCACACGTGAACCTGGACACCATCGTGCTCAAGGCACGCGCACAGCTCAACGGCAGCCACGTCCACCGCGAGTAGCCGCACTTTGTCGAAAAAGTGCCGCTAGAGGGCGCAGTTGATCAGCAGGGGTTCGGGACGCAGCGTGACGCCGAAGCGGGCCCGCACGCCGTCCCGGACCTCGCGCGCCAGGTCCAGCAGGTCCCCGGTGCTGGCCGCGCCGCGGTTGGTCAGCGCCAGCGTGTGCTTGGTGGACAACGACACCCGCCCGCCCGGCCCCGGGTGCCCCTTGCCGAACCCGGCATGTTCGATCAGCCAGGCCGCGGACAGCTTCACGCCGCCGTCCGCCGGGTAGCGGGGCATGTCCGCGTCCCGCAGGGCCGGGGGGATCTCGGCGACGATCGGGTTGGTGAAGAACGAGCCGGCGCTCCACGTGTCGTGGTCGGACGCGTCGAGCACCATCCCCTTGCCCCGGCGCAGTTTCAGCACGGCCTCCCGCGCTTGCGCCACCGGCACGCGGGCACCCGGCTCGACACCCAGCGTCCGAGCCAGCTCCGCGTAGCGGATCGGCGCCGACAGCCCGTCGCCGCGCAGCTCCAACCGGACACTGAGGACGATGCCCGCGTCGGTGCCCTTGAGCACGCTCGTGCGGTAGCCGAAACCCAGCTCGTCCGCCGTCATCGTGCGCACCTCGCCGGTGCGCCGGTCGTAGCAGTCGATCGAGGTGAGCAGCTCGGCGACCTCGCAGCCGTACGCGCCGACGTTCTGGATCGGGGTCGCCCCGACCGAGCCCGGGATCCCGGACAGGCACTCCAGCCCGCCGAACCCGGCGTCGACGGTCGCCGCGACGAACTCGTCCCAGTTCTGCCCCGCCGCGACCTCGACCGCGGTCCCATCGATGTGCCAGCCACGGGTCGCGATCTTCACCACGGTGCCGGGGAAGCCGGCGTCGCCGACGACGAGGTTCGACCCGCCGCCGAGCAGCAGCACCGGCCCCTCGACCGAGCGCACCGCGGTCAGCAGGTCGTCGGTGGTCCCGGCCACCACGAACGCACGGGCCGGCCCACCCAGCCGCAGCGTGGTGTGTTCGGCCAGGGTCGTCTGGGTCGGTGTTTCGAGACGGCTCACGAGCACAAACGGTACTGTCTGGCCCCATGGCATCCCGTATCGAGCACCGTGCCGAGTACCCCTACGGCGTTTCCGAGGTGTTCCGGGCCGAGACGAGCGAGGAGGCGCTGACCGCCCGCCTCGCCGAGATCGGCGGCAAGAACAGCGCTCTGCTCAACCACGCCGGCGACGACAGCGGCGCCCGGTTCACGCTGCGCCAGGGCATCGAGGCCGAGAAACTGCCGCAGATCGTCCGCAAGCTGCAACCCGGCGACCTCTACGTGAATCGCGAGCATTCCTTTACACGCAGCGGGGACGGCTACACGGGCACGGCGCGCGCGACGGTGAGCGGGATGCCCGGCGAGATCACCGCGCGCACCGAGGTGCGCCCGCGAGGCGACGGCACCATGGTGGAGACCCGCGGTGAGGTCAAGGTCAAGATCCCGCTGGTCGGTGGCAGGCTGGAGAGCTTCGTCGCCGGTGAGCTGACCAAGCTGCTCGCGCTCGAGGCCGAGTTCAGCCGCGAATGGCTGGGTCGCGCCCGGTAGGCGCGCCGACCCGAGGAACCACGAACCCCAACCGCCTGCGCCGCGTCGACCGCTGGCTGGCGGCCACCCCCGAGGTGGCGGCCGTGCTGCGCCGCGCGCCGGGCCCGCTGGTCGTGGACCTCGGGTACGGCGCGTCCCCCGTCACCACGGTCGAACTGGCCGGCCGGCTGCGGCGCGTGCACCCGTCGGTCCGCGTGCTGGGGCTGGAGATCGATCCGGCGCGGGTCGCGGCGGCCCGGCCGGCCGCGCGGCCGCCGGACCTGGACTTCCGGCAGGGCGGCTTCGAACTCGCCGGCACCCGGCCGCACCTCGTCCGCGCGTTCAACGTGCTGCGCCAGTACCCCGAGGACGAGGTCGCGGGCGCGTGGAAGCTGATCCTCGACCGGCTCGCACCGGGCGGACTGCTCGTCGAAGGAACCTGCGACGAGATCGGGCGGCTGTCCACATGGGTCACGCTCGACGCCGACGGCCCGCGCACGCTGACGTTGTCGTGCCACGTCGACTCACTCGACCAACCGTCCACATTGGCCGAACGGTTGCCGAAGGCATTGATCCACCGCAACGTCGGCGGCGAACGGATCCATGATCTGCTGTCCATTATGGACATGTGCTGGGCGACCGCGGCACCGCATCAGGCGTTCGGTGCACGCGCCCGGTGGACGGAAACCGTGCGCCTGCTCGCCGCGCGCGGCTGGCCCGTGCTGACCCGGCCCCGCCGGGTCCGGCTCGGCGAACTGACCGTGCCGTGGCGCACCGTGGCGCCGGGGTAGGGACACCCCCACCGGCGTGGCGGGGTCTGCACGTACGGGCCTTCCCCGGGTTGTCCCTGATCTTGGCGCCGGCCCCTGGCTCAGGCGGCCCGCGCGGCGACACGATCGCCCCATGACCGCAACCCTCCTCAACAGACACTACGAAGCCGTCATCACGACCGACCGGGAGATCGTCGATGCGTGCCAGCGATTGCGGCACCAGGTGTTCACCACGGAGTTCGGCGCCGCACCGCACCCGAGCGGGCTCGACGCGGACGAATTCGACGACGTGTGCGAGCACCTCGCCGTGCGGCACGAGGGCGGGGTCGTCGGCACCTACCGGCTGTTGCCGCCCGGCCGGTCGGCCCGCCTGTACGCCCAGTCGGAGTTCGACCTGGACCGCCTGGCACCGCTGCGACCGCACCTTGTCGAGACCGGCCGGTCGTGCGTGCACCCGGACCACCGCTCCGGGGGCGTGATCAACCTCATGTGGGCGGCGATGGCCCGCTACGTCGTCGACCACGGCTACCGCTATCTGGCCGGTTGTGCCTCCGTGTCGCTCGCCGACGGCGGCACCTCGGCGGCCGCGACCTGGGCGCTCGCCCAGGCCCACCACCGCCCGGCCGGTGAGCTGCGGGTCGAGCCGCACCGGCCGTGGATCCCGCTCCCGCGGGCCGGCCGCGCCCCGAGCTACGCCCAGGTGCCGCCGCTGCTGCGCGGCTACCTGCGCCTGGGCGCGTGGGTCTGCGGCCCGCCCGCGCACGACGCGGACTTCGGCGTCGCCGATTTCTTCACCGTCCTGGCGATGGACGAGATCAACGAGCGTTACCGCCGGTACTTCCTCGGGGACAATTCATGAACCCGTGGGACGTATCTTCACTTTGTACCCCTCGGTGCGTCACCCACCGGCTGCCTGAGGTCGGCAGACTGCTGGCCGTGCGACGGTGGCTGGCGCTGGGTTCGGTCCTCACCGGCGTGCGGCGCGGGGACCTGCGGCCGCCCGCCCGCGGGGTGCTCGACGCCCTCGGCATCACGCTCGACGCGAACTCCGACCTGCTGCGGGTGCCTGCCGGGACCGGGACCCTCGTCGTGGCGAACCACGTGTCCTGGCTGGACATCGTCGCGATCCTGGCCGTCGACCCGGTCGGCTTCCTGGCCAAGCGCGAGGTGCGCTCGTGGCCGGTCGTCGGATCGCTCGCGCGGGCCTGCGGCACCCGGTTCATCGCCCGGCAGTCACTGCGGGAACTGCCCGCGGTGGTGTCCGGGGTGGCGGACGCGCTGCGGGCCGGCGAGTCGGTCGTGGTGTTCCCCGAGGGCACGACCTGGTGCGGCGGCCGGGGCGGCACGTTCCGGCGGGCCGTGTTCCAGGCCGCGATCGACGCCGGGGCGCCGGTGCGGCCGGTGACCTTCTCCTACACCCAGGCCGGGCAGCCGAGCACCGTCGCGGCCTTCGTCGGTGACGACGCGCTCCTGCCGTCGCTGCGCCGGGTCGCGCGCGCCCGGGACCTGCGGATCCAGCTGACCGCGCACCCTCCGCTCGATCCGTCCGGTGACCGGCGTGAGCTGGCCGCACGCGCCCAGGACGTCGTCCGGTTCGGCCGGGTCCCGGCCCATGCTTGAGTTCCTGAACCAGCTCGGCGAGCTGCTCCAGGGCACCCTCGGGTCGCCCTGGCTGTGGCTGATCGTGTTCGCGGTGGCCGGGCTCGACGCGCTGCTGCCGTTCATGCCGAGCGAGACGACCGTGATCACCGTCGCCGTCCTGCTCGGGCCGGACCTGCCACACCTGGCGTTGCTCGCAATCCTCGCGGCGGTCGGCGCCCTCGCTGGGGATTGCCTCTCGCACGCGGTCGGCCGCGGCGCCGCACCGGCTTTGACCCGGTGGCTACGCGGCGGCGAGCAGGACCGCTACGAGTGGGCACGCGGCCAGGTCGAGCGCAACGCGGGCCTACTGATCATCGCGGGCCGCTACCTCCCCGGCGGCCGGGTCGCGAGCGGGCTGGCGACGGGAAGCATGGGCGTGGGGTGGGCGCGGTTCGTCGTGCTGGACGCGGTGGGCGCCGGGATCTGGGCGGTCTACAGCGTGGTCATCGGCGCGATCGGCGGTGCGAGCTTCGACGGCCGGCCAGCGAAGGGACTGCTGCTGTCGTTCGCCATCGGCCTGGCCATGGCCGGGACCATCGAGGTGGCCCGCCGGTTACGCTCACGGCATGCAGCACGCCGAGTACCTCGCCACGATCAAGAGCCAGTCCCGGGCCCTGCGAGTGGCGGCGGAGGCGGCGGGGCCGGCGAAGCCGGTGCCGACTTGTCCGAAGTGGACTGTCCAGCGCCTCGTCGACCACTTGGCCAGGGTCCAGTCCTGGGTCCGTTCGGCGATCGCCGATCCCAGCGGCGAGAAGGTGACCCGCGGGCAGCCGCCCGCGGACTGGACTGAACTGCTGTCCTGGTGGGACGAACAGCTGCACGGGATGGTCGCCGAGCTCGCCGACCCGGCGGCTCCGGCCTGGCTGCCGTTCACCCGCTACCCGCAGACCGCGGCGTCCTGGGCACGACGGCAGGCGCACGAGGCGGCGATCCACCGGCTGGACGCCGAGCACGCCCTCGCCGGCAGCGACGACCCGTCCGCGGTCCCGTCGCTGGTGTTCGACCCGGAGTTCGCCGCGGACGGCATCGACGAGCTGATCGCCTGGATGCTGCCGACGCGCGTGAAATGGGACCAGTTCGCGGTGTCCGGTTCGGTGCTCGTGCACGCCGCCGACGCCGGGCGCATGTGGCGGATCGGGCTGCACCCCGGGCAGCCGGCGACGATCGAGCCGGTGCGGGCCGCGTTCGAGGCCGACGCGACGATCGCGGGCACGGCCGACGCGGTGTACCGGCGGGTGTGGGGGCGGCCCAGCCACGCGGCGGTGACCGGGGACGCGTCCGTCCTGGCGCCCCTGGCCGCGCCGTGAGCCGGAGCAGCGGGGAAGATGGTGCGGTGCCCGAACGACGTTATGTGATCACTTTCGGCTGCCCCGACCGCACCGGCATCATCGCCCGCGTCGCGTCCTTCCTCGCCGACGCCGGCGGGTGGATCGTCGAGGCGGCTTACCACACCGACCCCGACACCGGCTGGTTCTTCACCCGGCAGGAGGTCCGGGCGGACTCGCTGCGGTTCGATGTGGACGAACTGCGGGCACGCTTCGCCGAGGTGGCCTCGACCCTGTCGGCCGAGTCGAACTGGCGCGTCGAGGACACCGAGGAGCGGCGCCGGGTGGTGATCCTCGTGTCGAAGGAGGGGCACTGCCTGTACGACCTGCTGGGCCGCGTCGCCGCCGGTGAGCTGGACGTCGACGTGCGGGCGGTGATCGGCAACCACGACAACCTCGGCGACATCACCCGCGCGCACGGCATCCCGTTCCACCACGTGCCGTTCCCCGCCGGCGACAAGGCGGAGGCGTTCACCGAGGTGCGCAAGCTCGTCGACGAACACGATCCGCACGCGGTCGTGCTCGCGCGGTTCATGCAGATCTTGCCGCCCGAGCTGTGCCAGGCCTGGTCCGGCCGGGCGATCAACATCCACCACAGCTTCCTGCCGTCGTTCATCGGCGCGCGCCCGTACCACCAGGCGCACCGCCGGGGCGTGAAACTGATCGGCGCGACGTGCCACTACGTCACCGCCGACCTGGACGCCGGGCCGATCATCGAGCAGGACGTGATCCGCGTCGACCACGGCGACACCGTGCCCGACCTGGTGCGCAAGGGGCGCGACATCGAGAAGGTCACGCTCGCACGCGGGCTGCGCTGGCACCTGGAGAGCCGCGTCCTCGTGCACGGCAACCGCACGGTCGTGTTCTAGGACAGGACGATCGCGCCGGCGATCAGCGCGGTGTAGAGGCCCGCGGTGATCTGGATCGCGCGGGTGCGGCGGCGTTCCGGCCAGTTCGTGTAGCGCAGCAGCCAAGCCAGCGCCGGGACGACCAGGACGGCGTGCATTGTGACCGCGTGCACGGGCTTGAGCGAGCCCGCGGTCGTGTACGCGAGCTGCGGCTGCCCACCCCGGGCGAGGGTGACGCCGTCGGCGACCATGATCGCGCCCACGACCATCGCCGCGACGAGCACAATGAGCCCGAAGCGCAGGGCGAAGGTCATGCTCGGGCTGAGCGTGGTGGTCCGCCAGGCCGCCGCCGCGAACCCGAGGACGGTCACGATGATCACACCGCCGCCGGCGGCGAGGGTGAACGACACGACACTGTCGAAGCCGGTCTCGAAGTTGAAGTGGGACGGCACGCCCCGCCAGACCTGCATCGTCACCAAGGCCACCTCCACGACGCTGACCGCGGTGAACGCGCCGAGCAACAGGGTCCGGCGGCGGACGGTGAGGAACGACGTCGCCCAGGCGACACTGGCCAGCGTGAGCCCGAAGGACAGGCCGAACGTCATGGCCTTGCGGTAGGACAGCGGGCCCTCCCACGTTGTGCCGCTCGCCACGAGCACCACCAGGTGCACGAGGCCGCTGGTGAACAGCACGCCGGCCACGACGTAGGCGACGCGTTCCACGGTGCGGCCCCGGGTCCAGATCCGCCGGGTTTCCAGGAGTGCGGTCATACCGAGGATCGTCGGCTCTTCGCGCACCGATTTCGTCGGCCGGGCGACGTCACTACCGCGTACGTCCCGGGGCGTACCGACCTCAGACGCGGACGAGCATCTTCCCGGTGTTGGCCCCGGCCAGGAGGTCCAGGAACGCCTGCGGCGCGTTGCGCAACCCCTCGACGATCGTCTCGTCGTACTTGAGCTCGCCGGAGCGGACCAGCGGCGCGACCTCGGCGACGAACTTCGGCTGAAGGTCGTAGTGGTCGCCCACCAGGAACCCGCGGATGTCCAGCCGCTTGCCGATGATCTGGGCCAGATTGCGCGGCGCGGCGGGTGGTTCGGTGGCGTTGTAGATCGAGATCATGCCGCAGATGGCGAAGCGGGCGTGCACGTTGGCCGAGGCGATCGCGGCCTCGAGGTGCTCGCCGCCGACGTTGTCGAAGTAGACGTCAATGCCCTCGGGGGCGGCTGCTGCCAACTGCTCGGCGACCGGGGCGTCCTTGTAGTTGAACGCGGCGTCGAAGCCCAGGTCCTCGATCAGGTGCCGGACCTTTTCGGCCGATCCCGCGCTGCCGATGACCCGCTTCGCGCCTTTCAGCTTCGCGAGCTGACCGGCGGCCGACCCGACGGCACCGGCCGCACCGGACACGAACACCGTGTCGCCGGGCGTGAACCGGGCGACCTCGGTCAGGCCCGCGTACGCGGTGAGTCCGGTCATCCCGAGCACGCCGAGGTAGGTCTCCCGCGGCGCGACGCTCGCGTCGATCTTGGCTGCGTGCTTCGGCGTGACGACCGCGTGCGAACGCCAGCCGAAACCGTGCAGCACCAGGTCACCCGGCTGGAACGCGTCCGTCTCGGACTCGACGACCTCACCGATCGCGCCGCCCAGCATGACCTTGCCGACCTCGTACGGCGCCGCGTACGACCTGGCCGCATTCATCCGGCCCCGCATGTACGGGTCGACGCTGATCTCCAGGTTGCGGACCAGCGCCTCGCCCTCGCCCGGCCGGGGCACGTCGACCTCCACGACGGCGAAGTTGTCCAGCGTCGGCGTGCCGTGGGGACGGGATGCGAGCCGGACCTCGATGGCGGTGGTGCTCACGATGCGCTCCTGGTGTCGAAGGTGCCTTCCACCGGCACGCAACGCGCTAACCGGGGCAGCGATTCCGTCTTGTGGCTGACCCTACCAACTCACACCAGCTCGGCCAGCTTGCCGAGGACACCGTCGTAGATCCGCCGGAGCCCGGCCGGCGCGAAGGTCTTCTCGAAGAAGCCACCGATGCCGCCGGCACCCTGCCAGCTGGTCTCGATCCGGACGACGCTGCGCTCGCCGGCGGGCCGCACCGTCCAGGTCGTGACCATGCTGGAGTTGGCGTCGGTCTCGACGAGGGTGCCCGCTTCCGGTTCGGACACACTCGCCGCAACGTCCCGCACCCTCTTGGAGGTGGCCTGCAGCTTCCACTTCGCCTTCGTGCCGGCACCGGCGCCGCCCTCGACCACCTCGTAGTCGCGGTAGTGCTCGGTCAGGATCTTCGGCCGGGTCTCGGCGTAGTCCGCGACCAGCGCCCGCACCTTCTCGGCCGGCGCGTCGATCGTCCGTTCCGCACCGGCGGTGACCTTCGCCATTACCCCTCCTGATCTGCTCGAACCCGTACCCCGCGACTCTAGCGATCAGACGAGGCCCTGCTGACGGAGCCAGTCCTTCGCCACGTCGGCCACCTGGTCGCCGTCCTCGTCGACCTGCTTGTTCAGCTCGCGCAGCTGATCGGTGGTCAGCTTCGCGCTCACCGCGTTGACCGCCGCCGCGAAGTCCGCGCCGCGCTCATCCAGGACCCGCTTGTTAACCGCGGGCACGATGTTCTCGGTGGCCACGATGTGCTGATCGTCCTCCAGCACGGTGAAGTCCGGGTTACCCACCAGCGGGTTCACCGAGTCGAGCGGGATGACCGTGACCGCGCCCGAGCGCAGCTGCTCCACCCGCGGGCCGGACTCCTGGATGCTCGAGAACGTGGCGTTGAGCTTGTAGACATCACGGAAGCCGACGAAGCAGTTGGCCCGGGTGCCGCACTCCGGCGGACCGCCGAGGACGACCCGGTCCAGCTTCTTCAGGTCACTGATCGTCCGCAGGCCCTGCTGCTGCGCCAGATCGGACTTCACCACGTAGGTGTTCTTGTTCTCCGCCGGGGCGTAGTCCAGCAGTGCGACGCCGGACGGCGCGAACAGTTCGGCGAGCTTCGCGTGCTCTGAGGCGGCGTCGGTCGGCGCCTGCTCGTTGAAGCCGGAGCTGATGGCCGCGCCCTGGTACTCGGGGATGAACTGCAGCTCACCGGACTGGAGCGACGGGTACACCAGCTCGCGCGAGCCGATGTTGAACTTCCGCTGGACCGGATAGCCCTTCGCCTCCAGCGCCTGCGAGTACACCTCGGCGAGGATCTGGCTGTCGGTGAAGTTGAACGACGCCACCACGATCGGCGCGCCACCCTTGCCCGGCTGCGCCGAGCCGGCGCTGTCCCCGCCGCCGCACGCCGTCAGCCCGAGGACCGCCGCGACGGCGAGCACCCCCGCTGCCCGCAGGCTTCGTGTCCATCGCATATCCGTTCACCCTCCCAGTGCTGTTCGACGGAGCGACCCTATCCGGACCCACCGACAGAATTCACATCATGAGATCGCCCGCCGGATAATGTCGGTCACCGCCCGTATGCTCGCCCGGTGAGCGACTACGTGCTGGCCGCGACCAACCGGCCGCTGTTCGAGTGGCGCTGGGTCGAGCGCAACGCGGACGAGATCGTGCGGCGCCTGGGCGAACACCTGGCGCTGACCGCGGCCGCGCTCGCGATCGGCCTGGTCGTGTCCGTCGCGCTGGCCGTGCTGTCGCTGCGGTGGCGCTGGTTCCACGCCGTCGCGCTGGGCACGGCCGGTGCACTGTACGTGATCCCGAGCCTGGGCGCGTTCGCGCTGCTGAGGCCGTTCTTCGGGCTGTCGTTCACCACGGCCGTGATCCCGCTCGCCACGTACACGCTGCTGATCCTGTTGCGCAACATCGTCACGGGCATCCAGCAGGTGCCCGCGGAGGTCCGGGAGGCAGCGATCGGTATGGGCTTCACGCGCCGGCGCCTGCTGCTGCGGGTCGAGTTCCCGCTCGCGCTGCCGGTGGTCATCGCCGGGCTGCGGGTGGCCGCGGTCACGACCATCGGGCTGGTCACCGTCACGGCGATGCTCGGCATGGGCGGGCTGGGCTTCTTCATCCGGCAGGGCATCCAGACAACCACGCCCAACCCGACGGCGATCATCGTCGGCCTCGGGTTGTCGATCGTGCTGGCGGTGCTCGTCGACGCGCTGTTGTGGTTGAGCGAACGGGCGCTCGCGCCGTGGGCGCGAAAGGCGGGGCGGGCATGAACGCGTTCGAGCAGGCGCTGGAGTGGCTCGGCCAGCCGGACCGCTGGAGCTGGACCGCCCCGTCCGGGATTCCGTACCGGACGCTGGAACATCTGGGCTTCTCGGCGTTGTCGCTGGTGATCGCGGCGGCGCTGGCGGTCCCGTCGGCGCTCGTGCTGGCGCACTACCGCCGCGGCGCGTTCCTGGCGAGCAGCGCCGTCAACATCGGCCGCGCCATTCCGAGCTTCGGGCTGATCATCCTGTTCTGGTACCTGGCGAGCCGGTGGGAGGTGAACACGTCGTTCTGGCCGCTGCTGCTCGCGCTGGTCGCGCTGGCCCTGCCGCCGCTGTTCACCAACACCTACGCCGGCGTCGTGTCGCTCGAGCCGGAGTCGGTTGATGCCGCGCGGGGCATCGGGCACACCGAGGTTCAGATCATGCTGCGGATCGAACTGCCGCTGGCGCTGCCCGTGGTGCTGGCCGGCGCGCGGGTCGCGTTCCTGCAACTGGTGGCGACGGTCGCGATCGGGGCGATCGTCAACAACGGCGGTGGGCTGGGGCGGTTCATCGTGGACGGGTTCGCGGAGGGCGCGAGGGGCTACGGCGAGATCCTGGCCGGCGGCTTGGCGGTGATCGTGCTGGCACTGGCCTGCGAAGGCGTGTTCGCGCTGCTGGAACGGTTCGCGGTGCCGCGGGGGCTGGCGTTGTCGCGGCAGGCGACGATGACTACGCGACCGGCTTAGCGAGACCGTCGATCACCTCTGCGCCCGGCAACGAAGTCAGCAGCTCGCCGGTGACCAGCAGTTTCCCGCCGCGGGTCCCGCTGCCGATGACGAGTTCGGGCGAGTCCGCGACGGCCTTGTCGATGAGGATCGGCCAGTCCGCGGGCAGACCGACGGGTGTGATCCCGCCGTAGGCCATCGCGGTCAGTTCGACAGCCTCGTCCATCGGCGCGAAGGAGGCCTTGCGCACGTCGAGGCGGCGCTTGATGACCCCGTTGACGTCGGCGCGGGTGGTGGCGAGCACCAGCGCGGCGGCGAAGCGCACCTCACCGGACCGTTTACCGGAGACGACGACACAGTTCGCGGATGCCGCCAGCGGCGAGGAGTAGGTCTCGCAGAACGCGGCGGTGTCGGCCAGGCCGGGATCGATCTCGACGACTCCGACCTGGGTGTCGTCGAGGGTGGCGAGCGCCTTCACGACGGGTTCGGCCAGCAGGTCGGTGCGTTCGGTGGCCGGGTGGACGGTCAGTGTCCCGGCGATGCTCCAGGTCCTCACGACGCCAGGATAGGGACCTACCAGTTCTTACCGCCGCGCTGGACCTCGATGAGTCGCGGCCGGACGTCGACGAGGTAGACCAGAACGGCGACGATCCCGGCGAGCCAGAAGATGGTGCCGACCCCACCCAAGGTGAACAGGCCCATCGCGGCGGTGCTCGCACCCGTGATGGCGAGCCAGATGGGCTTGGTCTTGCGGTCCGCGGCCTGATAGGCGTCCGCGCGCTGAAGGAGGGCATGGATGAACGCGCCCAGGCCCACCAGGGCGCCGGCCCAGCTGATGACCTGCATGATCCAGTACGCGATTAACGGCACGTTCCCAGCCTCTGTCCCTTCGCCCCCGCCGTCGGAAATCCTCGTGTCCAGAATGCCACGAACGCCACGAACGCGTCACGGCCGCCCGTCCGGTCACGCGGGCGGCACATTGTCGAAAATGTGCGATGGCCCGGTCCCCCAGGGACCGGGCCATCGATCAACCCACTCGCGACACCGACCGCTTACTTGATGGTCTTCGGCGCGGTCGCGTTCGCCGGGCGCTTCGCCGGCGTCGTGGTCCGGCGGGCGGCCGGGGCCTTCGTCGTCGCGGTCTTGGGGGCCGGCTTCGCCTGCTCCTCCTTGACCTCGTCCTCGATCTTGTCGGCGACCTCGTCCGCGGCCTCGGCGACCTTCTCGCCACCGGCGCGGGTCCGCTTCGCGACCAGGCCGAGTACCTCCTCGACCCGCTCGCGCGCGTCGGTGCTCACCTCGCCGACCCGCTCCTGCGCGGTGCTCAGGACCTCCTCGACCTGCTCGAGCACGCCCTTCACCCGCGGCTCGGCGAGGAACTTGTCCCACGCCTGCTCACCGGTCTCGGCCAGCTTGTTGTACAGCTTCAGCGCCGCCTCGGTGTACTCGTCGATGACCTTGCGCAGCTCGGCCGGGTCGAGCTTCTCGCGCAGGGTGGTCACCTCGGTCGGCAGCTCTTCGATGTTCTTGCGCGCGGCTTCGCTGCCCTCGACGACCCGCTCGCGGGCCTTGCCCACGGCCTCGACGACGGCCTGGCCGGCCAGGTTGCCGGCGCCCAGTGCGGCCAGCAGCGGGGTGCGGAGCTGTTCGATTGCGGTCTTGGTGCTGGACATTGTGCTCACTCCTTGGCGATGACGGTTGTTGGTCCTCGATCGCCGCCCGCCGCCCCATTTTCCCGGCGGAACGACTCGTACACGTCGAGCAGGACCTGCTTCTGCCGCTCGGTGAGTTCGGCGTCGGCGCGGATCGCGTCGGTCACCGGCCCACCGGTGGGCAGGTCGAGAATTCCGGCCTGCACGTAGAGCGCTTCCGCGGAAATTCGCAGCCCCTTGGCGATCTGCTGCAGGATCTCCGCGCTGGGCTTGCGGACCCCGCGCTCGATCTGGCTCAAGTACGGATTGGACACTCCCGCGAGTTTTGCCAGCTGCCGCAAGGAGATCTTCGCGTTGTTGCGCTGCTGGCGGATGTACTCGCCGATCCCGGATGCCAGGTCGTGGACCTTTTCGACCGGGCTGCCCGCCGAGTTCTCGTGGCCGTTGTCCTCCGGCATGTCAGTCCTTCTCCTCGCGACGAATACCACGGTACGCCCGGGTGCTAGCTCTTGCAAGCACCCTGCTTGCAACCATCGGGTGTTACTTGAGTCACCCGATACGGTGGGGGTGTGCACAGCACCGCACGTCTGCGGCACCGGCTGGCCGAGTCGCTACACCGGGACGGGATGATCACCGACCCGGCCTGGCTCGACGCGTTCCGGCGAGTGCCGCGTCATGCGTTCGTGCCCCGCTACTTCCTATCCCAGCCGGACGGGTGGGCCGCCGTCGACCGCACCGACGACGGCTGGCTCGCCCACGTCTACGCCGACCAGGTACTGGTCACGCAACTCGACGGGGACCCCGACGCGTGGGAACGCGCCCGCCGCACCGGACCGGTCCGCGGCAGCCCGACCTGTTCCTCGAGCATGCCCGGGATCATGGCCGTGATGCTCGAGGAACTGTCGGTGCGCAGCGGCCATCGCGTCCTCGAAATCGGCACCGGCACCGGCTACAACGCCGCCCTGCTGTCCGACCGGCTCGGCTCGACACTGGTGTCCACAGTGGACGTCGACGCGGAGTTGGTGCGGCTCGCGTCGGACCGCCTGTCGCTGAGCGGGTACCACCCGGCGGTGGCGCTGCGGGACGGCGCCGGGGGATTCCCGGCGAACGCGCCGTACGACCGGGTGCTGTGCACGTGCTCGGTGTCGGAAATACCGATCACCTGGCTGAACCAGACGGCGCCCGGCGGGATCGTGGTGACCACCCTGAACCGTCCGATCGGCGCCGGCCTGGTGCGGCTGGTGGTGATGCCGGGCCCGGCGGCACGCGGCCGGATACTGGCTCGCGACGGCCGGTTCATGCCGCTGCGCGCCCACCGGCTCGCCGATCCGGCGTCACTGCCGAACATCTCCGCACCCGCCCGACCGACGGACCTGACCACCGACCAGGTGCTGCACCCGTCGAGCCGGTTCGAGTTCTTCGCGGGTCTCGCGCTGTCGCAGGTGATCCCGGCGGTCCGCGGCGAGAACGTGTTCCTCGTGCACGGCGACGGCTCCTGGGCGCGGGTGACGACGCACGCCGGACGGGCGACGGTGGCGCAGGGCGGCCCGCGCCGGTTGTGGAATCTGGCCGAGGCGGCGCACGAGCAGTGGACCGCGATGGGCAAGCCGGGCCGGGAGCGGTTCGGAATCACGGTGACCCCGCGACAACAGGAGATCTGGCTCGACGATCCCGACGGCGACCACCGCTGGCCGCTGTTCTAGAACAGGCGGCTTTCCACCCATTTCGCCGTGTGCTCGACGCTCGCTTCGAGCGGCACGGCCGTGGTGTCGAACAGGACGACCGGCGGGTCGAGGGTGTCGGCGTTGCGGTACAGCCAGGCGTTGAACTCGAGCATTTCGGCGATGCGCGGTTCGTCCCACCCGCGCCACGCCGGACGCGCCCGCAGCCGCCGGGCGAGCACCTCGGCGTGAGCGACGAGCGCGAGGTAGTGGATCTCGCGGAACAGGGCCCGCTCGGGCAGGGTCTCGAACTCCGGGGGCACCACCGTTCCGCACAGCACGACCGGCCGGCCGTTCTGATGGGCCATCGCGGCCATCCGCAGCCAGGTGCTGCGGAACGCGGGGTGCCCGTTCAGGTCGTCGCGCAGACCGGACACCCAGAGCACGTCCTGCTCCAGCACCAGGACGCGGCCACCGAGCCGGTCGGCCAGAGCCGGGCCGACGGCCGACTTGCCCGCGCCGCTCGGCCCGGTGAGCGCGAACAGCGGCAGACGATGGAAGTGCCACCGGTGACCGCACCGGTGGCACCGCCGGGTGTCGCCCTCCACGGCCAGGACCTCGGGCAGGTCCCCGCACCGGGGACAGATGCGGGGATCCATCGTCGCGTCAGTCGAAGAGCTGTTCGAGGAAGCTGCGCTTGCGATGCCCGCGGTGGCCGTACGGACGCGGCGAATCGGCGTAGTGACCACCCTGGTGCGGCCGGGGTGAGTCGGCGTAACCGTGCCCGCCGCGGTAGGGACGCGGCGAGTCGCTGTACCCGTGACCGCCGTACGGACGCGGCGAGTCGCGGTACGGCGCGGCGTGCCCGGCCCCCTGGTACGGCGGCGGAGCGGCGGCCGGGCCGCCGTAGTAGGCGCTCTCCGCGCCCACGATCTGCTCCAGTTCGCCGCGGTCCAGGAAGATGCCCCGGCAGCCCTCACACTGCTCGATGTGGATCCCGTTCTTGTTGACGGTGCGCATCACGTTCTGACACTTCGGACAAATCACGTATTCCACCCTACGCATGATGCGCGCGGCGGTGCGGTCAGCAGGCACACAGACAGAACGGGTGACCGACCGGATCGGCGTAGACGCGGAAGCGTTCGGGTGCATCGTCGAGCAGTTTCGCACCCAGCGACAACGCGCGCGTGTGGGCCGCCTCGAGATCGGTGACGTCGAGGTCGAGGTGGAACTGCTGCGGCACGTCCTGCCCCGGCCACTCGGGTGCCCGGTAGGACTCGGCCCGCTGGAAGGAGACCCGGACTCCGCTCGGATCGGCCAGATCCGCCCAGCTGCCGTCGTCGTCCACCTTCGGCTCCGGCAGATCCAGCAGGCGGGCGTAGAACCCGGCCAGCCCCGCGGGGTCGGGACAGTCCAGGACGACCGCACCCAGCTTCGGTTTGGCGCTCATGACGACTCCTCCCAAAGGATCACGATAACCAGTGAGAGGAGTATGCAAGTTACGCGATACGTCCGCAACCACCGTCCGACTTACACTGGTGAAGTGAGCTCGCCGGACGTGTCACTCGTGGTGGCCTTCCTCAATACCCTCGATGTAGAGGAAGACACCGATGTGCTCGCACATGCGGCCGGCTGGCACGCCTGGAGCCAGGATCGCGGCCTGGAAGCGGGCCCCCTGTCAGCTGCGCGGTCTGCCCGCGCTTCACTGCGGGCCGCAGTCACCGACGCACTGAACGCTTCACCGCTGACGGTTCCGGTCGCGGTCGAACTGAGCCCGGGCGGCGGACCGGCCCTGGTCGCCGGCGATGCGGTGGGCGCCGTGATGGCGGCGGCCGCCCGGCTGGCCGTGCTCGGCCAGTGGTCGCGCGTCAAGATCTGCCCGGCGGACGACTGCCGCTGGGCGTTCTACGACGAGTCCCGCAACCGGTCGCGGACCTGGTGCTCGATGCGGGTGTGCGGCAACCGGGAGAAGGCGCGCACCTGGCGGCAACGTCAGGCCTGAACACCCGGTGGAGTTACCCACAGCGCCCCTGTGGACAACTCATTCACCTGTGGACAACCGGGGAAATCGCAGGTCAGAACAGCAGCTGCGCCACGGTGTAGATCACCAGGCCGGCGAGCGCGCCGACGACCGTGCCGTTGATCCGGATGAACTGGAGGTCCCGCCCGACCTGCAGCTCGACCTTGCGCGAGGTCTCCTCGGCGTCCCACCGCTCCACGGTGTCGGTGATGATGGTAGTGATCTCGGTGGCGTAGTTGCGCACCACGTACGCGGCGGCGCCCTCGACCCAGCCGTCGACCTTGCCGCTCAGGCCCTCGTCCGACACCAGCCGCACGCCCAGGTTCGCGAGCCCCTCGCGAACCCGGCGGCGCAGCTCGCTGGAGGGGTCCTCGGCCGCATTGAGCAGCATGCCCTTCGCGGTGCTCCACGCCGAGCCGATCAGCTTCTGCACGTCCGGGTGGTCGAGGATCTGCTGCTTGACCTGCTCGGCCCGGGCCATCGTCTCCGGGTCGTTCTGCAGATCCTGGGCGAACTCGCCGAGGAACTTGTCGAGCGCGAGGCGCATCGGGTGGTTGACGTCGGTCTTCACCGCCCAGGCGAACGCCAGCACCTCGCCGTACACCTTGTCGGCCAGCATCGCGTCGACGAACTTCGGCGACCAGCTCGGCGCGCGGTCGGACACCACGCGCAGCACTGTCGCGTGGTTGTCCCGCACCCACTCGTAGGCGCGGTCGCACATCAGGTCCACGAGCTTGTAGTGCGCGCCATCGGCGAACACCTGCTGCAGCAGCTTGCCCAGCGGCGGACCCCACGGCTGGCCGACGATGCGCCGCACGACCGCCTGCTCCATGACGGCCTGCACGTCCTCGTCCTTGAGGACCGTCACCACGCCGCGGACGACGGTCGCCAGCTCGGAGGTCACGCGTTCGGCGTTCTCCGGCTTGGCCAGCCACTCCCCGAACCGGCGGGACACCTCGACGCGCCGCAGCTTGTCGCGGATGACGACCTCGGACAGGAAGTTCGTGCCGACGAACTCGCCGAGGCTGCTGCCGATCATGTTCTTCTTGTTCGGGATGATCGCGGTGTGCGGGATCGGCAGGCCGAGGGGGCGCCGGAACAGCGCGGTGACCGCGAACCAGTCGGCCAGCGCGCCGACCATGCCCGCCTCGGCGGCCGCGCGGACGTAGCCCACCCAGCCGGGCCAGCCCGCGGACTGGGCCCAGGCGGTCAGCAGGAAGATCACGGTCGCGCCGAGCAAGAAGGCGAGCGCCACCAGCTTCATCCGGCGCAGCGCCCGCCGCTTGCCCTCCTGGTCCGGGACCGGGGGAAGGCTGAAGTCAGCGGGGGTCGGTTGCTCCACAGGGCCATTGTCCGTGAGGATCGGCGATTATGCGCGAACCAGCACTCGTCCCCCGGCTGCGGCCGTTCACGTCGACCATCTTCGCGGAGATGACCGCGCTCGCCGTGCGGACCGAGGCGATCAACCTCGGCCAGGGCTTCCCGGACACCGACGGGCCGCCCGGAATGCTCGAAGCTGCGAAGAATGCACTGTTCGGGGGTGCGAACCAGTACCCGCCCGGACCTGGGCGGCCGGAGCTGCGGGCGGCGATCGCGCGGCACCGGGCCCGATACGGCCTGTCCTACGACCCGGACAGCGAGATCCTCGTCACCGCCGGCGCCACCGAGGCCATTTCCGCCGCGCTGCTCGCGCTGACCGAGCCTGGCGACGAGGTGATCGTGATCGAGCCGTACTACGACTCCTACGCGGCCGCGGTGGCGATGGCCGGCGCGGCCCGGCGGGTGGTGTCGCTCGTCGAGGAGGCGGACGGGCGGTTCGCGCTCGACCTGGACGCACTGCGGGCCGCGGTCACGCCGGCGACGCGGGCGATCCTGGTGAACTCGCCGCACAACCCGACCGGCACGGTGTTCACGCGCGCGGAACTGTCCGCGATCGCCGAGCTGTGTTGCGAGCGGGACCTGATCGCGGTGACCGACGAGGTGTACGAGCACCTGGTCTTCGACGACGGGGAGCACCTGCCGCTGGCCGCGTTCCCGGGGATGCGCGACCGGACGGTTTCGGTGTCCAGCGCGGGCAAGACGTTCAACTGCACCGGCTGGAAGATCGGCTGGGTGTGCAGCACGCAGGAACTCGTGGCGGCGGTGCGGGCGGCGAAGCAGTTCATCACCTTCGTGTCCGGCGGGCCGCTGCAGCCGGCGGTGGCGTACGCGCTCGACAACGAGCTGCCGTGGGTGGAGTCGTTGCGGACGTCGCTCGCGGCCAAGCGCGACCGGCTGTCGGCGGGACTCGCGGCGGCCGGTTTCGCGGTTCGGCCGAGCCTCGGCACCTACTACGTCTGCGCCGACGTGCGGCCGCTGGGGTTCGCCGACGCGGCGGAGCTCGCGTGGCAGCTGCCGGAGCGGGTCGGGGTGGCGGCCGTGCCGGTCGGGGTGTTCACCGACCATCCCGAGGAGTGGCGGCACGTGCTGCGGTTCGCGTTCTGCAAACGGGACGAGGTGCTGGACGAGGCGATCGAGCGGCTGCACAAGCTCGCCTGAGGGGGCTCGCGCGCGTTCGGTCCGGGCCTCTCTGCGCGGATTTGGCGGTGCGGCGACCGGGGCGAGCGGGCTCGGTCCGGGCCAGCCCCCTCAGCCTGGCCTGGATTCCGCAGCGCGCGCAACGGTCCCGTCCGAACTTCCGCCCTGCCCGCGCGGCGCGTCACGCGTGGTCGTATCCCCGCGCCTCCAGGTATCGCCGCAGCCGGTCCAGCGCCCGGCGCCGCAGCGGGCCCACACTGCCCGGCGCGATACCGAGCTCCGCCGCGATCTCGGCGTGCGTCGCGGGCGGGTCGTGCAGCAGGAGCTCCACCAGGCGACGCTGGTGTCCGGGCAGGGCGGCCACGCCCTGGCGCAACACGGCGTCCCGCTCCGCGGTCAGCAGCAGGCGCTCCGGCGCCGGCCCCTCGTCCGCCCGGTCGCACACCACGGGCACCTCCCGGCGCCGCGAATCGAGGATCCGCAACGCGTGCCGCCGGGCGGTCGTCGCCAGCCAGCCGGGCAACCGGGCGGGCTCGCGGAGCTCTCGCAGCTGCGCCAGCGAAGCCCACGTGTGCTGGCAGACGTCGGACGCGTCGGCCTCGCTCAGCCGGTGAGACCGCGCCACGCGCAGGACCACCACCGACAATCCGCGCACCAATGCGCGCCACGCTCCCTGATCCCCGCGCCACGCGCGGGCCAACAAGTCGATCAGTTCGAATTCGGTCATGGAACACCTCGCGATCACCACTCCCGACTCAGAGGGCGCCGCCGCGCGGAAGGCTCCGGAAAACCGCTGGTAGGCGAGAAGTTGAGTAGAAGTACGCACACGGACGGTGATCAACTGACAAGAAGACACACGGACGGCGGAGCCAGGGTTCCGCCGTCCGGGGCTGGATCGATCGCTTTCGAGGTGAAACACTCGCCACCGGTGCGAAAATGGGGCCGGGATCAGCACCCGTGATGAGCAGGCCGAAAGAGACTCGAGTTGTCGTTCGTGGACGGTGGTGGTGACGATGCGCAACGCGATCAGCGTGCGCCACTCGGCGCGACCACTCCCGGTTGAACTCAAACTCCTGCTCGCGGGTGGATTCGTGATAGCGGGCTGGCTGCTCGCCACGGTCCTCGGTGCACCGTCGGCCTCGGCCGACCAAGCGCCGTCCGAACCGGACACCGCCACCAGCCAGCAGCAACCGAGCCTCCTCGGCACGGCGACCGGACTCGTCGGCGCGGTCACCGGCAAGGTCGGCACGACGCTGTCGGCCGTCACCACCACCGTCGACAAGACACTGTCGACCGTCACCGAAACGGCCGATCAAGCGACGCACCCGATTGTCGGTATCGTCGACGACACCGTCGAGACGATCACGCCGGCAAAGCCCGCGACGACCGCGCCGGCGAGGGTGGAGCCGGTGGTCAAGACCGCGAGTGAGCCCGCGGTCACCAAGGCGGCTGCACCCCAACCCGCGCCCCCCGCGGCCAAGGAACCGGCCGTCGCGCCCGTGCGTCACCACGCGCTGGTGGCCGCGACGCCGAAGCCGGAGCCGGCGCACCGGCAAGCCGTCGCGGACCCGGTGCACGCGGGCAGCGTCCCACCGGCTCCCGCTCCCACCGACCCGGGCGACCCCGGCGTCGTCATCACCGTGTCCCACGATTCCGGCAATGGCGGCCGCGACCTGCTGGCCGTGCTGGGCCCGCGCGCTTCGACCGAGTCGGTTCAGCCGATCGTGGGAGCGCTGACCAGCGGCTTCCTGGGTGCCGGAACAGAAGCGGGCCTGCCGCCCACCTCGCCCGACTGACGCGAGGGACGTACACACAGGCGACCCGCGTCCATAACAAGATCAACTAGCGGGTCCTTCCGGGGCATTCCCCTGCCACTCCAGGCCAACCAGACTTCCCGACCGGCCGACCGCGCCTGGCCGGATCGGGCGCTGGTCCCGGCGCCGCGATGCCCCCGCGACGCCGGGGCCCCACCGGGCACGTGTCAGGAGCTTCTGCTCACCGCGCCGAACAGAAGCCCGATGCGCGCCTAGCCGCGATGACCCGCCGGCACGTCGAGGGGCGGTGCCGGCGGGTCACCGTGGAACCCGGCCCGGAGCGATCCGGGCCGGGCCCGGCAGCCGGTGCGCTGGAATCTTCGCCGAACCTCCTCCCTGGAGCGGCGGGCCGGCGCACCGGCTGCGTCATGTCAGCGCCTGCCGGATCCGCGGCGCGTCCACGTCGAACCGGGCGAGCACGTCGGCGGCCGGTCCGCGCAGCGCGGTCAGGGCGAGCAGGATGTGCTCGGTCCCGAGTTCCTTGCCGCCCAACGAGATCACTTCCTTCAGGCACACCTGGAGGACCTTCTTCGATTCGTCCGCGAACGGGATGTGCCGCCGCTTCCGCCCGCCCGCGCCACCCACGAGCGCGTTCGGTCCGTGCGCCTGCTCGATGCGGTCGAGGATCGTTTCGACGTCGATGCCGAACTCGCCGAGCGCTTCGGCGTCGGCCTCGGTGATCCCACCACGCCGGCGCACGCGCGCCGTCTCGGCGGCGACGTCGTCGAGCGCCAGCCCGAACCCGGTCAGCAGGCTGCCCGCCTTGCTGTCCGGGAAGTGCAGCAACGCCGCGAGCAAGTGCAACGCGTCGATCTGCGGCGAGTCGAGGCGGATCGCGTCCTGTTGCGCCTCGACGACCACCTCGCGGGCGTCGGCGGTGAACCTCTCGAACATCACTGCCTCCCGTACTTCTTGTGGACGGCCTGCCTGCTCACACCCAACTCGGCCGCGATGTCCTGCCACGACCAGCCCTGGACTCGCGCGCTGCGCACCTGGACCGCTTCGAGTTGCTCGAGCAGCCGCCGCAACGCGGCCACGGCGCGCAGGCCGACCTGGGGATCGCGGTCGCCGGCACGCGCGGCCAGATCGGTTGCCTTCGTCATAACGTCAACCTACGTTGACAACGCGAGCACGTCAACCATGGTTGACAGTTAGGGTCGGACAGGTGATCCACGTAGCCGAGCGTCCGGGCGTCGGACTCGACGGCCGTCCGAGACCGACCGAGGACCGTGTCGTGGTGCTCGACCACGCCGTGGCGGTGCTCGACGGTGCAACCTCGGCCGACCCGGACCAGCCCTCCGGCGGCTGGTACTCGGAACGGCTGGCGGCCCACCTCGCTCGCGAACTCACCACCGGCGACGACCTGCGCGAGGTGCTCGCCCGGGCGATCGCCGGTGTCGCGCAAGCGAACGACCTGCGGCCCGGATCGTCACCGTCGAGCACGGTCGCGATGCTGCGGTGGGACGCCGCACGCATGGATTCCCTGGTGCTGGCGGACAGTCCCATCGTCGCTTTTGGACAGAAAGTGGACGTGCTGGCCGACGACCGCCTGGTCGCGCTGCGCCGCGCGGGGCGGTTGCGCACCCAGGCGGCGGTGCGGGCGCTGCGCAACCAGCCCGGTGGCTTCTGGGTCGCCGAGGCGAATCCGAGCGCGGCCGGTCAGGCCCTCACTCGCAGCTGGCCCCGCGCCGAGGTGGACGCCGTCATCCTGGCCACGGACGGCGTGTCGTGCGGCGTCGACGAGTACGGGCTGTTCACCTGGGCCGAGGCGCTGCGGCTGGCTCGCTCGAACGGCGTGGACGCGGTGCTCGACACCGTTCGAGCGGCGGAGGACAGCGATCCCGGCGCACGGCGCTGGCCACGGGCCAAACGCCACGACGACCAAGCACTGGTCCTGGTCGAGTTCGCGCGACCCTAGGGGAAAGATCGGGGACTTCTCCGGATCTTCGCAGCGCCCCGCGGCGGTTGGCTTGCCGCCATGGGGATTTCCGGAGTCACGCCGGGCGAGAGAGCCCGCCCCTGGCTGGTCGCGGCATACGTCGCGATCGGCTGGGGACTTTTCACCGCCTTGGTCCTGCACGTGGTCAGCGGCCGCAACCCGATGTGGGACACGCTGTCCAGCTACGTGCTCATCGACGGCGGAGCCGGCCTGCTCGGCGCGAGCATGATCGGCCTCGCCGTCGGGTCGGTCGCCCTGCTGATGGCACTCACCGCGGCGGGGCACCGGCCCAGCCGCACGACGCGGGTGTTGTTCTGCGCGTGGTCGGCCGGGCTCGTCGCGGCCGCTCTGTTCCCCGCCAGCTACCCCGAGCGGTTCGACCCGGCGAGTGGGCAGATCCACGAATACGGGTGCACCGTCGCATTCCTGAGCTTGGCCGCGCTCGGCTCGACGCTGCCCGAGCCGCTGCGCACGCATCCGGCGATCATCCGGCTCACCCTGCTGGCGCTGGGCGGACTCCTGCTGTTCGGGGTCAGCTACCTCGTGCCCGGCGTCCTGCCCGTCGGGCTGAGCCAGCGCCTCGCGCTCGCCGCGGACGTCGGCCTGCTGCTCACCATCGCGCGTGCCGTCGCGATTCCGGTGCCGGCTCAGCGCCCGCGGGTGCGGGCGTAGTGCGCGCGGGCCTTGGCGCGGTTGCCGCACCTCGACATGGAGCACCACTGGCGGTTGCCCTTCGGGGAGGTGTCGGCGAAACGCAGCCCGCAGTCGTGGTAGGCGCAGATTCGCACCACCGTCCCGGCCGCGGCCAGGTCGATCGCGTCAGCCGCCAGTGCGCCGAGAGCGCCCTCGATGGGGTCCGGCGCGACCAGCCGCCGGTGCACCGTCCCGTCCCGGCCGAGCCGCAGTTGCGGTACCGGCGCCTGGCGCGCGTGACGGTTCAGCCGGCCCACATCCGCCGCCCGCCCCTCCTCACGGCTGACGCGGTCGACCGCTTCGCGCAACGCGATCGCCTCGCGCATCGACGCGAGCGACGCGGGAACCGGCCGCGGAATCAGACCGGCGAGCACCAGCCACTCGACGAGCGCCGTCGGTGCGGTCAGCAGCTCCCGGCCACCGCGATGCCGGTCCCGGAGCGTGTTCACCAGGTCCAGACACGGCCGGCCGCCGTCGAAAATCCACTGCGACGTCACAAAACGACTGTACTCTAACCGCTATAACCGGTTAGAGGAGTGAGACATGGAATCGCACACGGCGACCGTGAACGGCATCCGCATGCACTACCGCCGCGCGGGCGACGGTCCGCCGGTGGTCCTGCTGCACGGATGGCCCCAGACCTCCTACTGCTGGCACCGGATCTTCGGCGACCTGGCGCAGACCCACACCGTCATCGCGCCGGACCTGCGCGGTTACGGGCTCACCGACAAGCCTCGCGGCGGCTTCGACAAGCGCACCATGGCCACCGACATCTCCGAGCTGCTCCACTCACTCGGCTTCACCTCGGCGAGTGTCGTCGGGCACGATCGTGGCGGCCGGGTCGCCCACCGGTGGGCGCTCGACCGCCCGGACGAGGTCGAGCGGCTGGCCGTACTCGACATCGCCCCGACCCGCGAAATGTGGCGGCGGATCGACGCGACCGTCGTCCGTGGCTACTGGCACTGGCTGTTCCACCTGCAACCGGACCTGCCGGAACTCCTGGTGGGCGACAACATTCCGGCCTACCTCGGGTACTTCTTCGAACGCTGGACCTACCAGCGCCACGGCCTCGACCCGGAAGCCGTCGCCGAGTACGTCCGCGCCTTCTCCGCGCCGGGCGCCCTGCGCGCCGGTTTCGACGACTACCGCGCGTCCTTCCCGGAAGACGCCGAGCACGACGATGCCGACGCCGGACGCAAGCTCACCATGCCCGTGCTCGTACTGTGGGGACAGGCCAGCCTACTCAGCGTGCTGCCCACTCTGGACATCTGGCGCGACTACGCGGAGGACGTCATCGGCGCGGGACTGCCCGAGTGCGGCCACTTCCTCGCCGAGGAACAGCCCGACGCGCTTCTGGCGCACCTCAAACGCTTTTTGTGATCCGGAAGACCGGGAAGCCGGGCGCGACGCCCCGCAGCACCTCGTCCGGCGAGGTGTGGTCGACCCCCTCGAAGAACCGGCCCACCTCCCACGCCCACTGCTTCAGGTAGGTCCGCAGGATCCGCGGCTTCTCGTCGTCGGCCAGTTCGTCGGCGCGGAACGTCTCGACCCGGCGCCCGACCCGCAGCTGTCCCTCGCCCGCCGCGCGCAGGTTGCGCACCCATTGCGTCTGCCCGCGCGGCGCGACGAGATAACGCTGCCCGTCGATCTTCAGCAGGTTCACCGGCGTGGACCGGATCTCCCCCGACTTGCGGCCCCGCACGAGCAGCACCCGGCTGCCCGCCACGCTCACCCCGACCTTGGTCAGGAACTGCACGACACCGTTGGCGACCCCGTCGCCCTTGCCCGGCTGGATGTAGCGGTTCACCTGGATCTCCTTCGCTTTTCGAGAGCGGTGCTCTCTGTTGAGATCAGTGAACACCGATGGACACCACCTGTCAAGAGCGGTGCTCTCTAATTTGTGCAGCGTTCTCGCCTCGTGGCACACTGACCACATGCCTGCCAGCAAGACCGCCCGCGAACGGGCCCGCGCGGAATTGACCCGCGAGATCAAGGACGAGGCGCGCCGCCAGCTCGGCAAGGTGGGCCCGCACGGGTTGTCGCTGCGCGCCGTCGCACGCGAGCTGGGCATGGTCTCGTCCGCGCTCTACCGCTACTTCCCCAGCCGCGACCACCTGCTGACCGAGCTGATCATCGACGCCTACACCGAGATCGGCGAAGCGGCGGAGCGCGCCGACGACCCGGGCGCGCAACCCCGGCAGCGCTGGCTGCGGGTCTGGGCCGCCACCCGCGACTGGGCGAAGCGGAACCCGCACGAGTACTCGCTCATCTACGGCTCCCCCGTGCCCGGTTACCAAGCGCCGCAGGACACGATCGCGCCCGCGGCCCGGGTCGCGACGGCACTGGTCCGCGTCCTGGAGGCGGCCGAACTCACGCCCGCGATGCCCGGTCCGCCGCTGCCGCCCGAACTGGCCGAGCAGGCGCGGAAGGTCCAGGCGGCGCTCGGCACGTCGCTCGCGGAGGACGATCTCGTCCGCCTCATGGCCGCCTGGACCCACCTCTTCGGCACGATCAGCTTCGAGCTGTTCGGCCAGTACGCCAACACGGCGGATCCCGCGGACGCCTACTTCGCCTACACCGCAGCGCAATTGGCCGATCTGGTCGGTCTTCGCTGAAAGCCTTACGCGTTGTGGCAGACTCGTCACATGGCGGCAGATGACGAGGTGCTGCGGGCCGTCGAGGGAAGCCTCGACCGGCCGTCCGCGGCGCGGGTGTACGACTACTTCATCGGTGGGGACCACAACTACGCGATCGACCGCGCCTTTGGCGACAAGGTGCGCGCCCGGCTCCCGCTGATCCCCGACTCCGCGGTGGCCTGCCGCCAGTTCCTCGGCCGCGCCGTGCGGTACGCCTCGAAGTCCGGCATCCGGCAGTACGTCGACATCGGCTCGGGCCTGCCCACCGCGGGAAACGTGCACGAGGTCGCCGACGAAGCCCGCCCGGAGGGCGACACCAGCGTCGTCTACATCGACAACGAGCCGATCGCGCTCGCGCACTCGCAGCTGCTGCTCGCCGACACCGCCGATCCGGATCGCCACCACGCGATCGCCGGTGACCTGCTGGAACCGGTCGACCTGTGGCAGCGGGTCGAGGAGACCGGCGTCATCGACCTCGACGAGCCGATCGCGCTGGTGATCAACGCGGTGCTGCACTTCATCAAGGACGAGCAGCAGCCACAGCCGGCGCTGGACTTCTACCGCGACCAGCTCGCGCCGGGATCGGTGCTGATCATGTGCCAGCTCACCGACGAGAACCCGGCCGACGACGAGGAGCGCCGGGCGCTGGACGACCTCAAGGCCTACTACGAGACCACGACGAACCCCGGGCAGTACCGCTCGCGCGAGGAGTTCGGAAAGTTCTACGGCGACTTCGAACTGGTGGAGCCCGGGCTGGTCTACGCGCCCGAATGGCACCCCGACGAACACGCCCTGTTCGCCGAAGCGCCGTCGAAGTCGCGGATCCTCGCCGCGGTGGGCCGCAAGCCCTAACGAAGGTGGTCGCTGAACCAGGCTGCGGCCAGTTGGGCGACCGTCTCCAGAGTACCCGGTTCCTCGAACAGGTGCGTCGCTTTCGGGACGATCTCGATCTCGTACGGACCGCCGAGTTCGGTGGCGGCCTGCTGGTTCAGCCGCAGCACCTCCGCGTCCCGGGCGCCGACGATCAACAGCGTCGGGCTCGGCACCCGGCGCAACTCCTCGCCGGCCAGGTCGGGCCGTCCGCCGCGCGAGACCACGGCGCGCACCCGCTGCGGTTCGGCGGCCGCGGCCCGCAGCGCGGCGGCCGCGCCGGTGCTCGCCCCGAACAGGCCCAGCGGTAGGCCGGCCGTCTGCTCGTGCCGGGACACCTCGGCGATCGCGGCGCGCACGCGATCGGTGAGCAGGTCGATGTCGAACCGCCGGTCGCCGACGTCCTCGTCCTCGCTGAGCAGGTCGAACAGCAGCGTGGCGAACCGATTGTCCTGGAGTTCGCGAGCCACCGCGATGTTGCGGGCGCTGTGGCGGGAACTGCCCGAGCCGTGGGCGAACACGACGACCCCGATCGCGTCGGCCGGGACCGTCAGGTCGCCCTCGAGACCGGGGTCGACCGTGAGCGGAACGGTCATGACGTCCTACCTTTCAGATGTACCTCCGGTCGTTCAGAATGATCAGGAGGTGCGAGCGGGGCAGGCATGGTTTTCATGCCGGCTGCACTCGATGGCCACGGAGGCTCTGC
>Ga0081455_10000737_pt1 | contig 42512 bp, 33 predicted proteins | sample TabmetS3T2R1_FD_70207 | JGI IMG/M metagenome (GOLD analysis project Ga0081455, IMG submission 70207) | Tabebuia heterophylla rhizosphere microbial communities from the University of Puerto Rico - S3T2R1 | ecosystem: Host-associated > Plants > Roots > Rhizosphere ... | reverse complement strand
CCTGCGGATCATCTCGATTGCCTTCAAAGAGGCACCGAAGAGCATGTTTCCCGCAGGATCGGGGGTCGGCTCGTCCGGTCCGGACCATCTTACTTTTGATCTTGCTGACGAGGCCAAAGTCTCCCTCTCGTTCTACGGCAAGCGACCCGGACCAGGCATGAAGCTCGACAAGTTGAGCATGCAATTCTCAACCCATGAGACGGATCGGGTCGGTGACATCCTCGAGGCGTACGAGCGGTTGATCTTGGATGCGATGCGCGATGATCACACGCTGTTCACCACCGCTGAGGGCATTGAGAGCCTGTGGGAGCGCTCCGAGCCGCTGCTGAATGATCCGCCTCCGGTGCGCCCGTATGCACCCGGCTCCTGGGGGCCGAACTCCATTCATCAGCTGGTGGCACCGCATGCCTGGCGGCTGCCGTTCGAACGCGCCTGGCGAGGCAGGAAGTAAATTACTCCTCAGTAAATTACTCCTCAGTAGTAATTGCGCGTCAGTTAAGGCTGGAAAAAATCGAGCAATGAGCGCAATGCAGGGGAAATAATTGCGGCGCTCCGGGCACATGAATGAACTAAATATTACAGGCGAGGAAATTGCGCAATTCGTTGCGCTAGCCTCTTGCGAGGCTGGATAAATGCCGTACCTGGCCAGGTCGAGGCGGCTTGGTGCCGCGCAGACTGGGTGTCATCATCGAGGTCATCCGACGACGAGTGGTGCGACGATGTCATGGTTCCTCCAGTGGTTACGACCGAGCGTCCGGCAGCGCCTGGCTCCGTACGACCTGCGCCCCGACGTACTGGACGCGGCGGCTGCCATGGCCTCCGATCAGCGTTCCGATATCTACGTGGCCCGCTTGGAGTCCTCACTCACCGACTCCGAGACCGTGCTGCGGATGATGGATGCGCGTTACGCCGGGTCGATGGGCCTGCTCGTGCTGACCAGCGAACGCATACTCTTCCGTGCGCGCCGCGACACCGGGCCAAGCTTCAGCGTCCGGCTAGCGGAGGTTCTTGCCATCGAGGCCGCGACCCGCAGAATGTCCGGCACTGTCCGCGTTACGACGCCAGACGGCAGCCTCACCGCTGACCAGATCCTCGGCACCCAGGGGGAGATGCTTGCCGATGACGCCCGAGAGGCGATCCGCGGCGAACCGCGGCCGCAGCGCGATCCGCTGGAGGTTCTGGCTGAACTTCGCGCTCTGCGAGACAGCGGAATGATCAGCGCCACGGAGTTCGAGATCCGTAAGTCGGCAATCTGGCGCGACATCTAATCAGGTCGCCGCCGCGGTCACCTCACACCACCGCAGTCATGCCGCCATCGACATACAGGACCTGCCCGTTGACGAAGTCCGAGGCCGGCGATGCGAGGAAGATCAACGCCCCCACCAGATCTTCCACTTCTCCCCAGCGGCCGGCGGGCGTTCTGGTCCTCACCCACTCGGTGAACGATTCGTCCTCGACTAGGGCCTTGGTGAGTTCGGTCGCGAAGTAGCCCGGCGCAATGGCGTTGGCTTGGATTCCGGCAGGTGCCAGGTCGGCGCACAGGCCCTTGGTGAACATCACGATCCCGCCCTTGGTGGCGCTGTACGGCGTGATGCTTGGTCGGGCGAGCAGGCTCTGCACCGAACCGATGTTGATGATCTTGCCGCTGCCGCGGTCGACCATGCCCCGGCCTACCCGTTGGGAGAGCAGGAAGGCGGCTGACAGGTTTGTGGCGAGGAGGTCGTTCCAGTCGGCAAATCCGAACTCGAGGAACGGAGCCCGCCGCTGGATTCCGGCATTGTTGACAAGAATGTCCGGAGTGCCCCAAAGCCGCTCGACATCGGCGATGCCGCGGTCCACCTCATCCTGGTCGGTGAGGTCAAACGTGCTGACCAGTGTCTCGCCACCGGTGGCCGTCGCCAGCGTCTCGGCCGCCGAGGCAGCTCGGTCTGGATCGCGACCGTGGATCACAACCCGCGCGCCCGCCTCGAGCAGGCCCTTGGCGAGCGCCAGCCCGATGCCTCGGCTCGAGCCGCTGATGAACGCGACCCGACCGGAGAGATCGAACAAGTTCATCGAGGCACCACCTCTTGGCATAGCTCGTGGAGCGCGTATGCGATGCGCATCTGCGCTGAGCTAGCGGTGCTGCCGAACAGCTCCGGCAGCATGGCGCACACGCTACACGCTAGTGTCCGGCCGTCCGGCGTACCGCCTCGACGACCACGTCGACTAGCTGGCCAGTCTTGGCAAACGTACGGCGCTGCGCGGTGGCACCGGTGCCGACCTGTGCCAAGCGGTCGATCCCGACCTGGACGCGCTCGGTGTCGCCGAACCGCTCAAGGGAGTCGCGCACGTAGCTGACCAGATCACGCATCACCTCGACCCAAGGCTGGGGCCGTCGTGACATTGGGTGGACCAGCACTCCGTCGAGGCCGTCGTGGCCCGCCCGCCAAACCGCAAGACGCAGCAGGGACGTCGGCATCTGCGGCACCGGCCCACCGCGCGCCGCCTCGGCAGCAGCCGTCTCGACGAGCGCTCGGCACAGCGCCGCGACGACAAGCGTGTCGTCAAGATCAACGCACACGTCAGCGACTCGGATCTCAACCGTGGGGTAGCGCCGCGACAGGCGTGCGTCGAAGTAGATCATCCCATCGTCGAGGAGTACGCCGGAGTCGACCATGGAGCGCACCAGCTCGTGATAGGCATCGGGCGTCCCAAACGTGTCGGTTGGGCCCGCAGACGGCCAGCGCATCCACAGCTGCGAGCGGTAGCTGGCATACCCGGTGTCGCGGCCGTGGTAGAACGGCGAGTTGGCACTCATCGCCAGGATGACCGGGAGCCATGCCCTGATCCGGTCGATAGCGGCGATACCCTCCTCGTCTGATTCGACGCTGACATGCACATGGCAGCCGCAGGTCAACACTTCCTGCGCGATCGGACCGAAGGCCTCTGCCATTCGCTGATAGCGGGGCGCCCGCGAGATCAGACCGGTGCTTCCCACCGGCGCGGTAGCAATGGCTGCGACGCCAGCACCGGCTTCTCGGGCGGCACTGGCCACAGCACGTCGCCACTTACGCAGCTCGCCTTCAACGCTGGCGAGCTCGCTCGCCACGGAGGACTGGGTTTCCACCATGTAGCGCTGGAGCTCGGCCTCGACTCCGCCCTCACCGTCTCCTGGCACACCGTGTCGGTCCGCGGCTGCGATGACCTGGTTGGCGACTGAGCGCGGCTTGCCGGTGTGTACGTCGACAAGCAGCAGCTCCTCCTCCACGCCCACTGTGCGCATGGCGGAAGTCTGCCCGAACAACTCGACAGCACGGCGGCGAGGCCGCCCAGCACTTATTGACGAGACTGTCCCCAATGCAGCTAACTAGATGGTGATCGCCCAACCGCAGGAGACGCTCGTGACCAGCACCTCGGAGAACCTCGCCAGCACTACCACCACCGAATCCAGTGTCGTCACCGAATCCAGCGTCACTACCGAGCGGCATTTCGCCGCCTTGCGGGCGGGTGAGGCTAGCCAGGACAAGATCACCTCGCTGACCGTGTCGCTGGCCTTCCTGCCGCTTGACCGCCCCATCAGCGATGCCAAGGTGCTGACCGGTCGGCAGAAGCCGATGACCGAAATCGCCTTCCTGTTCGTCGAGATCAACACCCTGGAAGGACATCAGGGTGTCGGCTACAGCTACTCCAAGCGCGCTGGCGGCCCGGGGCAGTACGCCCATGCCAAGGAGATCGCCGCAGAGGTGGTTGGCGAGGACCCCAACGACATCCAACGGATCTGGACGAAACTGATCTGGGCGGGCGCATCTGTCGGCCGCAGCGGACTGGCAACCCAGGCGATCGCCGCCATCGATATCGCGCTGTGGGACCTGAAGGCCAAGCGGGCCGGGCTGCCGCTCGCGAAGCTGCTCGGTGCGTACCGAGATTCGGTGGCCTGCTACAACACCTCGGGCGGCTTCCTGTCCTCCTCGATAGAGGAGATCATCGACAACGCGCATGCCTCAGTCGAGCGGGGCATCGGCGGCGTCAAGATCAAGGTTGGACAACCCGACCCGCGGATCGATCTGAGCCGGGTAGAGGCAGTACGCGCCGCGCTGAGTGAAGATGTGGACCTGATGGTGGACGCGAACCAGCAGTGGGATCGGGTTTCCGCGCTCCGCATCGGCCGGCAGCTCGAAGGCTTCGGGCTGACCTGGATCGAGGAACCCCTCGACGCCTACGACGCCGAAGGCCACGCGATGCTCGCCGACAAGCTCGACACCGCGATCGCCACCGGGGAGATGCTCACCAGCACCGCCGAACATCGCCTGCTCATCGAGCGCCGCTCGGTCGACTTCATCCAGCCCGACGCCGCTCGGGTCGGCGGTATCACCCAGTTCCTGCGGATCATGGCGTTGGGCGAGGAGGCCGGGCTCAAGCTCGCGCCGCACTTTGCGATGGAGATCCACCTGCACCTGTCCGCGGCGTACGCGCTGGATGCCTGGGTCGAGCACTTCGAGTGGCTGGAGCCGTTGTTCAATGAGCGGCTGCGGATCGCTGATGGGCGCATGCACGTACCGGCCCGGCCTGGACTGGGATTCTCGCTCAGCGATCAGGCGCGGGCGCTGACCGTGGAGACAACCACCGTCGGACGTAGATGAATGCGCCCTGAGCTTGATCAATGTGCCCTGAGCTTGTCGAAGGGCTTCATGCTGGGCTTCGACGGGCTCAGCCCGCATTTGCTGAGTCAGCTTCCCAGTAATGTGCCCTGAGCTTGTCGAAGGGCGCGTCCCCCGCTACGACGAGCTCAGGCTTCGACGGGCTCAGGCTTCGACAAGCTCAGCCGGCATTTGATCGCGAGGTCGTAACCTCGGCAACCAGTTCCCTCGTCTCCGCTTCGCTCAGTCGACTGTCGGCGATCACCGCGTCGAAGCGGCGCTGCAGCACTGCACCAGGAGCAAGGATCGCCGGACGGTCCCAGGCGAGCGCCGAACCGAGACCTGGATAGTCGCTTACCCGTACGAACCAGGGTTCGCCGGCCGCGGCCGCGGCTGGCGATGCGATAACGATGGTGGCCGGCCCACTGATGCCAGGCCCTGCGGCAAAGTCGGCAGACCACGCGATCCATGGCGCCAGACTGCCGTGGACCTCGTCCTCACCCCGTGCCTGATCAGTGAACACCTCGACGTTCTCGCAAGCCGGGAACCGCCAGAAGAAACCGCCGTAGCCACCACCGGTCCGGCCCTTACTGCCGGGGGAGTTGAGTTCGGCGCCGGCATCGGCGCGCAGCTGGGATTCGAAGACCAATCGCCAGCTCTGTTGATCAATGGCGCTCCAGCCAATCGATCGTTGCTCGTGCATCGCGACTGATCCGTCATGAGCGATCCACTGCAGCTCTTGGGTGAGCGCGTCGTCCACCAGCTCCGGTGGCTCGCCAACGATCACGCCATGATTGTCGAGCAGTACGTATCCCTGCCCGTGGACATAGGTGCCACCACCCCAAAAGTGGCTGCCATTGACATCGGGTATGGCCATCCCGACGCCGTTGTGCCAGTCGTGGTCGGCCGGATGGTGCGCCGACACCACCACGCCGGCCCGGGTGCGTACCGGATGCAGGTAGGGCCGGGGAGTCGAGGTTGCTATGGTGCCGCGACCGTCGCGGTAGGCCGCAACCTCGGCATCGGAGAGCTGTGCCCGTACCAGCACCCTGTCGCGTTCGCGGTGTGCCCAGGGCACCCCGAGTTCTGCGAAGGTTTGACCGCTGACTGCCGATCTCCACAGCCAGTGCTCGACGTTGTCGACGCTTGGCCGCCGGTCCTGACCTTCGCCCTCCCAGGTGATGGCGCGGGGGTCGATGCGAACCGGCTCGTCAGCTGCAGCGATGGCACCGAGTACCCGCATGAATGCTCCGGTACTGATCAGCGGCACCAGCAGTGGTGTTCCGTCCCGACGGTGCGCCAGCAGGTTCTCGACCAGATCCACCCGGGTCGTGGTTTCTGTGCGGCTTCGGTCCTCCGTCTCGACTTCCACCCGATCTGTTGTGTAACTGAAGTTGGCACGGCCGAGGGTTCCTTGGATGTGCACCTGCGGCTCGCGCTCGACGGCTGCACACAATGAGAGGGCGCAGGTGACCTGGAATCCCCGAGAAGTGCGGATCCGAACGACAGATGTGTCGTCGCTGTCGATGGCGTTGGCCCGGTAAAGATCGGTCTCGACCGATTCCACATCGTCCAGTCGTCGGCAGCCGACGATGGCAAGGGCCGTGACCACCGCGTGCGCCAGCGCATTCGTGGCGACGCCGTCGATGACAGGCTGGCCGCCCAAGCTACGGCGGCCCGCCCACGGGGAACGTGTCCAGTAGCCGACTGTGCGCGACCACGGCCCCACTGCGCTGACCCTGACCATACGGCCGATGCCCAAGGCGTCTTCGGTGAGAATCTCGAGAGCCCGCGATCCTAAGCTCTGGAATCCGACCTGAACCACTCTCCCGGACTGCTGCTCGACCTCGAGGAGAGATCGGAAGTCGTCCAAGGAGGCCACCGGGGGCTTTTCCAGATAGACGTCCGCGCGCGCCCTGAGGGCGATCGTGGCCAGCTTGAAGTGCGCACCGAGCGGCGCGGCGATGATCACGACGTCGACCGGCCCGACCGCAGACAAGGCCTCGCTCAGGTCGGCGTACAGATCTGTGCCGTAGATCGTTGGCGGGTCAAGGACCACTGCGGGATCGACCGCCGCGACCAGTTCGACCAAGCCCTCAGCAGCGAGCCGAGCGATCCGCTCGGCGTGCACTTTTCCGAACCCTCCAACGCCGACCAGGATGAGCCGGGCCGGAGCTGCCGAGGAGCCCGACGCTGCAGCGGAAAGGTTCATCCCGAATCCCCGCCCCTTCTACGCCGTACGATGTCAAGAGCCTAGAAAACGCTTTCACAAACGGTACCGGATCGGTATAACTGATGGCGAGCCCTGCCAACCACCGGGTGCCGCGAGGACAACCTGAAGAGAACGTATTCGTCATGACCGATCCCTCTCCCGCTCGACCGCGGACGATCGCCGACGTTGCGGCCCGCGCGGGTGTCTCGCTGGCCACGGTCTCGCGGGTGATGAACGGCAACCCCTCGGTCGATGAGGCGCTTGCGGAGAAGGTTCGCGCAGCTGCCGAGGAGCTCAACTACTCTGCCAGCCCACTCGCTCGGAGCTTGGTCCTCGGCAAGACGAACACCATCGCGGTAGTGGTTCCTGACCTGTCGAATCCGACATTCCACGGCGTCTTGCGCGGTTTGAGCCGCGCTGCTGGGCGCGATGGCTATCACATTCTGATCGCTGATTCCGCTGAGTCGATCGCCGAGGAACGGATCCTGGCCGTCGAGACGCGAAGGCGATGCGACGGCATCGTGCTGTGCGCGCCACGCATGGCTGAGGCGGATCTCAACCCTCTGCTCACAGAACTTCGGCCGGTTGTGCTGGTGAACCGTGAGGCTGGATCATCCAGCACGCCTGTGGTCGCCGCCGACTACCGGGCTGGACTGAGCGAGTTGCTGGATCTGCTGTACGGCTATGGTCACCGCTCCTTGGTATACCTCGCTGGGCCGCCACAGAGCGCATCAAATGCGCACCGGCTCGAGGCGGTGCGCGAATTCCTCCATGATCATCCGGATACGGCAGTCGAGGTGCTCCCTTGTGGAGTCAACTTCGCCGAGGGCTCTGAGGTTGCGGAGCGCGTTCTGTCCTCGTCGGCAACCGGTGTCTTGGCCTTCAATGACTTGGTTGCGATGGGTTTGATGAGTGCTCTGGGCAAGCGTGGCATCAGGGTGCCGGGCCAGGTTTCGGTAGTGGGATTCGACGACATACCGTTTGCTCGCTACATGACCCCGCCCCTGACCACGGCCTCCGTTCCCGTCACCGAACTTGGCGAGCAGGCCTGGCATCGAATATGGGATCTGCTGAACGATCGCGCACCCGGGCATGCAATCTCCTTCCGACCGCGGATCGAGAGCCGGGGCAGCGCGGGTCCGGTCCGGTAGTGCATGCCCGCTGAAGGTTTCGAAGCGGGGCAGCTCGCGCCAAACCCGATCGCAGGCTACGAAGATTGGCCGGCGGCCGTACGCTCTGCCGAGCCGTACGTCGGAGCCGACTCTGCTGGCACGGCGTTAGGCCGGCTGCTGGGTCTGCGACGACTGCGCGGCCGCCCAACAGTGCTCGATGATGGAAGTCGGCGTCTGGACGGAGTGCTGATCCGTCGGCTTCGCTGGTCGGTGGGCTATGGGCCCGAGACGACGGCATGGTTGCTGCGACCAGCAGGCGTACGGCGCAGCCTGCCCGGCGTACTCGGCATGCACTGTCACGGCGGCGTGCGGTCTGTTGGCGCTGAGCAGCTTGTCGACCTCGGTGCTGACTCTCGTCCACGGGCCGTGGAGCTGCGTGCTCAGTACTACTCGGGTCGAGCTCCGGCTAACGAGCTGGCTCGTCAGGGTTATGCCGTACTGGTGCACGACACTTTCTCCTGGGACAGCCGGCGGTTTGACTTGTCCCGCCCCACGCCTCGGCTGGCCGCCCTCATCGAGGCGCAGGATGCCTTGTGGCGGCAGCATGGTTCGAGTCCGACCGAGGATGAACGTTTCGACGTGGCTTCCGGGCTGCATGAGGAGACCTTGGCCAAGGCCGCTGGTGCACTGGGCCAGACCTTCGCCGGCGCGGTGCTCACCGATGACCTGGCGGCGTTCGAGGTGCTTGCCGCTGCGGATGGCATCGATTCCGAGCGCCTCGGGACGTTCGGTTTCTCCGGCGGGGGTGGCCGCAGTCTGCTGCTGGCGGCGTTGGATCACCGGGTTGCGGCGTGCGTGGTGAGCTGCATGATGGCGACGTTCGACATGATGGTGCCGGCCGAGCTGGATACCCACTCGTGGCTGCTCCACATACCCGGCCTGTGGTCACTTATGGACTGGCCCGATCTGACCACCCTCGGGCGGGCGCGATTCCTGGTCCAATATCGCACCGAGGACGAGCTTTTTCCCGGCTCCGGGATGAGGCAGGCTCATGATCATTTGCTCCGACTGCATGCGGCGAGCGATCGTTACCGCGGGTCATTCTGGGCCGGTGATCATGCTTTCGACGCTGGCATGCAAGATGAGGCCTGGGCCTTTCTGTCCAAAACTCTGTGATGCGGATGGCCTCAGCTGATGAATGCTCGGCAGCGCTGGAGTTACTTGCTCATCATGATCGTCGGTACCTGCAGCAGACCAGACCGGACGGAGTCCAGAGCGCGGTCCAGATCCTGCATCCGGAACCGGCGCCCGTAACGTGCTTCACTCTCGGCCGCTAGCCGCGTGATCTGGTCGTCGGCGGCGAGGGCGTTCGCTGCCGTGTTGTACACGATGATCTCGATCTTGCTGACGCCGCTGCGCAGCGCGTCGCTGATCTCGACGCGGTAGGGCGGAGCCCAGGCCAGGCCACAGTCGATCCCGTTCACCCTGACCTGGGCGACCTCGCCGATCGGGCCACGCACCGCCACCCGGTAGGAGGGGCCGACCAGGTCGTGCTCCACGGAGCTGGCCTGAAGAGCCTCGCAGTCGCCGAAGTCGATCCACGCAGGTGCGTTGACCTCGCCGAGCTCGATGCTGGTCGAGTAGGTCGCCGCTCCTGAGTAGTTCTCCCGGCTGGGCTCGTTCTCCCAGATGTGCGGCAGGTCGACCGGCTGCGCCGGCTCATTGCCGTACGCCACCTGCCACGGCCCACTCAACAACACCGACTTGTCAGAATCTGAGCACCAAATATGGTGCTCAGATTCTGACAAGTGGGCGGCGGGCCCGTCGCTGAAGACGAGCACCGTCGCCTCGTACGGGTGGAGCGTTAGCCCAATGGGCTCTGCCGCCTCTCCTGCACGGAGGACTCGGCCGGACATGGCATCCCACTGCTCATAACTCCCGGCGTTGCGCCGCGGGGCGAGGCGGAAGCTACGGATCATCGGGCCTGCGTTGGTCACGAAGTAGATATCGGCGTCCTCGCAATGACGATGCACGAAGCCGATGTCGGAGGTCGGCGGCGAGATCTTCACATCAGGTGACACGGCAGCGAGCAGGACATCGACGAGCCCTGTCGTCTCGGCAACGACCCCACCAGACACCTCTGCAGTGGAGTTGATCGTGATCACAGTGCCACCGGTCGCCGTGACCTTGCCCAGCCAGGTCGCGGCAAGGTCCGCGATCATGGTCGTCGCCGGGACAATCACCGCCCGATACCGGTCCGGCGCCGTCACCGCGAGGGCGTCGTCGTCGATCAGGTCGTAGTCCAGGCCGGCCGTCCGGGTGGTCGCCGGAATGGCGCTCGGGATCCGCCGGTGCGCTTCCCGCCACGCGTCGAGCGAGCCGCCCTGCGCCCGTCCCATGTTCGCGAACAGGTCCTCGTTCGGCACGTACAGCGCGACGTCGGCTATCGGCTCACCCTGCTGCAGCAGCCAGCACAGCCTGGCCAGATATCGGGTGAGCTCCGGCATGGCGGGCCACCAGGGGTTGCGGTCGTCGAGCGCACCTGCGGCGTAGAAGAACCAGCCCAGTCCGGGAGCGTCGGTCGGCGAGTAGGGCCAGCCATGCCCGATGAGCTGGTTGATGCCGTTGAGGAAGTGCTCATGTGCCTCACCCTTCAAGTCGAGGGGCGTGGCGCGAAAGGAGGGGGAGTGCACCCAGGTCCAAACCTCGGCAGAAGCCACCGGGCGCCCGTAAAGGTGTGCGGCCGACGAGGCCCACCGGGTCTGGGTAATCTCCTTCCAGCCCCATCCTTCGCCCTCGAACAAGTCTGCAAACCGGTAGCTACTGACCGTGGCGGGTGGCGTCCCGTAGCTTTGGATCCGGAATGGCACGCCTCGCCCGGCCGCCCAGCGCTGGCAAACGGCAACGAAGGATTCCTGGTACAGCTCGGCCAGGGTGCGGTGATAGTCGGTGCGCAGTTGCGCTGCCTCTGGATCATCAAATGTCAGCCGGTACAGGATTGGAAGGAGGTCGTAGCCCCGCCGCCGAGCAAATTCCGCCGGCAACGTCGGCGTCCAGTCGGAGCCATACACCTCGAGGCTGTCGCAGAAGACGGAGCCGATCAGCTCGGCCGGTACGGCGTCGAGCATCGGTTCGCCGACCGCGCGCAGGTGCGCCTCGGTGGCAGCTGCCGAGTAGTGGTCAAAGACCGGACCCTCCGCTCCGGCCGCCGCCCGCTTGACGTTCTGTCCGGTCAGCCGTGCGTACCCGAGCAGCACGACGCGCGGACCCGCCCCTGCCTTGATCACCAGCTGACCGTCGGCCACGGGCAAGTGCTGGTACGACTGCGGCTGCTCCTGCAAGGAGCCGGCACCGATGTACGCGGCGACCAGGTCGTCGCCTGGCCAGGGCGAGACGACGGAGACCTCCAGACGCCCTGGCCCGATCTCTCGTTGCTCCCAGTGCAGTTGTCGGGCGGCCAGCTCCGTTGAGATATGCGGTCCGCCGAACGACCAGCCACTGCCGAGCGTGAGGTCGAAGCGAAGCCCGAGATCATGGGCCCGCTCAGCAGCGAAGCGGAGGTCCGCCAGGAAGGTATCCGAACCGAACTCGGTGGTGGCTGGCGCCAATGGGTAGACATAGGCCACCTCGACTCCGCCGAGTCCAGCGTCGGCCACTGCGGTCACCTCCCGCTCCAGCTCATCCCGGGTCACCGACGGACCGAACCACCACCAGCGCATCAAAGGCGCTGCGCTCGACGGCGGCGCGGCAAACCCCGAACGGAGATCATCGATACCTATGGCCAAGACCTCCCATCACATCCCATACCTTTGAGAAAGCGCTTTCTGATAACTTAACGCTATGAGCACCCAACCAGATGAGCTGGATCCGTCTGCCGTCGCCCTACTCGGGGATCGCGCTTACCCAGAGTCACAGGTCTCCTATGGGGGTGCCACCTATTGGTTGGAACGGTCCGCGGACGGCGGCAAACGGCTCGTGGCCGTTGCCGATGACGAGTCTGCGTTCCGCGGTTTCACGGGGACTGCGGAGCGGAGCAATGGCGAGGTTCGTTTCGTCGCGGAGACCACGGCGGAAAACACCCAGGCATTGCGGTCCGCTCTTCCCTGGCTAACGCCATCCCGCTTTGGGTTGCATACCTCGGCCGGTTTCGGCGACCGGCTCGGGCTGGCCACACCCGGGCACGTACAAGCGCTGAATGCGGTCGGCGCGGCCATCAACCCCGTCTTCGCGCAGCAGTCAATCCGGGAAATGGGGCGCTGCGGTCGGACTCCGCGCAACGTACTCGACGACGCCACCTGGGGTGCTTTCCAGGCCGGCTGGACCAAGCCGGTCGGCGGCGACGCTGATCACCTGGAGCAACCCGAGGACATCGAGGAGACCACGGCTGCCGGCTTCGTCTTCTACACCCTGGATCCTAAGGCGGAGGTCGATCCAGAGGCTGAGCATGCTAATGCGGCGGCGATCCAACAGAAGGTCGAGGTGCTGGACTGGGCTGGTCTGGAGTCTGATCTGACGACGTTCCGCAAGACATATGTCGGGCAGCGCGTCGACTTGGAGCAGCAGGCGATCGAGCTGGACGAGGAGTCGGTGCTGCGGGCCATGGCGAAGTACGGCCCGGGCATTGTGCATGCGATGGCCATGTATCGGCGCCTGATGGACAAGGGCATCGACTGCGAGGTGGAGTTCGCCGTCGACGAGACCGACTATCCGACCAAGCCGGCCGAGCACGTCGTCGTGGTTAGCGAGCTGAAGCGGCTGGGGATGGACTTCGTCTCATTCGCGCCGCGGTTCGTGGGCCGCTTCGAGAAGGGTGTGGAGTACATCGGCGACATCAAGGAGTTGCAGCGGGACTTTGAGGTTCACGCCGAGCTTGCCCGGGCACTCGGCCCGTACAAGCTGTCCCTGCACTCCGGATCGGACAAGTACGCCACCTATCCACTGATTGCGGAGGCAACCAAGGGTGTGGTGCATCTCAAGACGGCTGGCACCAGTTGGGCCGAGGCCCTACGGGTGATCGCGAACAACGATCCCGATCTGATGCGGGAGGTTCTGGTGCTGGCTCTGGACAGCTTCGAAGCCAACCGCAAGAGCTATCACCTGTCGTGCGATCCGGCCAAGATCCCCACCGATCCGACCGATGAGCAGGTCACTCGCTTGATGGACGGCATCGACTCACGGCAGGTCTTGCACGTCGGCTACGGAGCCATCCTCTCCGAGTTCGGCCCGCGGCTGTACCAGGTGTGGAACGACAACGAGGAGGAGCACTACCGCATCATCGCGGACCACTTCGTAAAGCATCTGGCGCCGTTCGCGCCGTACGCGCAATAGCCGTAGACGCAATAGACCCTGAAAATGCATCACCAGTGAGCCAAAAAGTGCTCAGTCGGGACATTTTCCAACACTGGTGATGCAAAACCAGGGACTCCCCCGGAAGACCGCTGGGCTCTCAAACGGCTCAGGGCCGTGGGTAAGACTCTTTGGGCAAGTTGTAGGTCAAGTCGATAGCGGTCTCGACGGCCTCCTCCATGCTGAGCCGATGCTCGAGGACCAAACGCGCCAGATAGCCGGCATCGACACGACGGAAGAGGTCGTGGCGCGCGGGTATGGACGCGTACGCCCGCGTGTCGTCGACGAAGCCGGAGGTGTTGTAGAGACCGGCCGTCTCCGTGGCGGACTCCCGGAACCGGCGCATGCCCTCGGGAGAGTCAAGGAACCACCAGGGAGCGCCCAGCCGAACCGAAGGATAGGTACCGGCGATCGGCGCCAGCTCGCGGCTGTAGACAGTCTCATCGACGGTGAACAGGATGAGGCGGAACCGCGGATCGGTACCGAATCGGTCCAGCATCGGTCGCAGCGCGCTGGTGAACTCGGTCTGAATGGGAATGTCATAGCCCTTGTCGGACCCATACGTTTTCCAGATCGTGCTGTTGTGGTCGCGCAGTACGCCGGGATGGATCTGCATCACCAGGCCGTCCTCGCACGACATCTGAGCCATCTGGTAGAGCATGTTCGCCGCAAACGCAGCCACTTCGGCAGGGCTCGGCTCCGCTCCACCGAGAACGCGGGTGTACAGCTCACCGGCCGCGCCGGCATCCATTGGTGTGGTGTCGGCCAGCAAGTGGCCGTGATCAGTAGCGCGGGCGCCGGCTTCGACAAAGGCGGCGCGACGGGAGCGCAGTGCATCGAGGAAGCCGTCGTACGTCGTCGCGTCGATTCCCGACAGATTCGCCAGCTGCTCGATGTCGGCGCGCCAGGTCGGTCGATCGAGGTAGGCCACCGCATCTGGACGGAAGGTCGGGAAAACGCGCTCGTTCAGACCGTCGGCAGCCAGCTTGGCATGGTGCTGCAGATCGGAGGTTGCCGCATCCGTCGTGGAAATGACCTCGATATTGAAGGTGTCGAGCAGCGCACGTGGCCGGAACTTTGGATCGGCCACGCAAGCAGCGATCTGGTCATAGATGGCGTCGGCTGTCTCGGCGCTCGGAACTTGATCAACTCCGAATACCTCGACGAGTTCGTGTTCCAGCCAGTAGCGCGAGGGCGTGCCGCGGAAGAGCTTCCAGTTCTCGCAGAAGGTACGCCAGATCTTTCGAGAGTCGGTCTCGACCGAACCCCCGTCGAGTCGGGGCACCCCAAGGCGAGCAGGCTCGATCCCCTGGGAGGCCAGCATTCGGAATACATAGTGATCAGGAACGATCAACAGCTGCGCAGGGTTGGCGAACGGGGTGTCGTCGGCGAAGACCTCCGGTTCCACATGCCCATGCATGCAGATCAGAGGCAGGTCCTTCGTCTCCGCATAGATTTCCCGGGCAACGCTCCGCTGCTCTGCCGGAAATGGGAGGGCGCGGTCAGGATCAAGCCTTAACTGGGTCATCGGGACAGATCCACGCCGAGGCCGAGATCGGTGATCTTGACCGGGAGACCGGTGCGCAATGACTCGTTACCCGCTATTCCGATCGCGATCGCGCGGACCCCGTCCACCGAATCCGCTGATCTTTCCAGCCAGTCATCGCCAGCGCCGCGGAAGATGTCTGCGAGCAGCAACGCGTCGCCTCCGCCGTGCCCGCCGGTACCTTCTTTGATCTTGACGTCCTGCGCCGCCGCCCAGTGGCGTTGTAGCGTCAGCCGCTCACCGCCGGTCCGTGACGAGGACTCCGGGAGGGCGCTCGGGTCGATCACGGCTCTGCCGTCCGCATCAGTCAGCACGGCTGCCCGTTCCACTACCTCGAGTTCGGCCCGGCCCTCGTCACCGTTGACGGCGACCCGGTAGCCCTCCCACGGGGAGTGCGCATTGAGCGCGTAGCTGAGTGTTGCGTCTCGGGCGTAGTCCACGATCACCGCCAGGTTGTCCTCGGTGGTAACGCCTGGGCCAAAAACGTCCTGATCACGCTGGTAGCCGTCGTAGGACTCGTTATCGAGATAGAGCGCCTTGAGCCGCGGGTCGCTGCGCAGATCCAACTCCCATGGACTGTGCGCGCCGTCATGTGTGCCCCGCTCATGATGTGGCGCCATCCCGCGGGCGGCAGCGTTCTCCGAACCGTAAAACCGCACCCCGCCGCGGGCGTACACGTTCGTAGGAGTGTCAGCCAGCCACCAGTTCACAAGATCGAAATGGTGTGATGCCTTGTGAATCAGCAGCCCGCCAGAATTTGCCTTGTCACGATGCCAACGACGGAAGTAGTCCGCGCCGTGAGCGGTGTCGAGCACCCATTCGAAGGTAACCGACAGCGGGGTGCCGATCGCGCCACTCTTGATCAACTCCTTCAGTCCGGAGTTCCTCGGGGAGTAGCGATAGTTGTGTGTGACTACCACCTCCCGACCTGAGCGTTGCACAGCTTCCGCGATCTGTTGGGTGCCTTCGGCGTTGATCGTCAACGGCTTCTCGACGACCACGTCGACACCCGCATCCAGTGACCGCACGATCAGCTCTGCGTGGGTGTAGTCGGGGGAGGTGATGATCACCCGGTCGGCGTCGGTTTCTTTGAGCACCCGCTCCAGATCGTCTGGATGTCCAGTCACCACGTCGGTGGTGTCTAGTCCGGCTTCGGTCAAGTGGTCCATGTGTACCGACAAACGGCCGGGATTAGGCTCGACGAGTCCGACAAGCTCCGCGTCGCCGCGGTGGTCGCCGCCCATCGCATCGAGATACATCTGGACACGGTGGCCGGTTCCGACCACCACATAGCGTCGGTGAGAGGTCACAGAGGTTAGCCTTTCGGGAATGGAAGAAAGCGGGGACCCCGCTCAGCGAGGTCCCCGTCGTTGTTACTTTCCGCCGGTCGTTGCGATGCCCCGGACCAAGAACCGCTGGCCGAACAAGAACACCAGGAACAGCGGGATCAAGGTGACGACTGACATGGCGAACATGGCACCCCAGTTGCTGCCGGCGGTTGCGTCCAGGAACGAGCGCAGTGCCACCGGAACCGTGTAGGCGATGGGATCGGTCAGGTAGATCAGCGGAGTGAAGAAGTCGCTCCAGGTCCAGATGAAGGTGAAGATCGCCGTCGTAGCTATCGCCGGGCCCATGAGCGGAAGCATCAGCCTGGTGAAGATCTTCCAGTGGCCGCATCCGTCGATCACGGCCGCCTCGTCCAGCTCCTTGGGAATGCCGCGAATGAACTGGACCATCAAGAACACGAAGAACGCATCGACCGCCAGGAACTTAGGCAAGATCAGTGGAACGAACGTGTTCACCCAGCCCAGCGCGTTGAAGATGATGTACTGCGGCACCACGACCACGTGGAAGGGCAGCATGATCGTCAACAGCATGATCGCGAACCACAACCCCCTGAACCGGAACCTCAGCCGGGCAAACGCGTACGCGGCCAACGTGCAGGCAAACAAGTTGCCGGCGATGGCACCGATCACCACGATGAAAGAGTTGATGATGTACTGGCCGAAGGGATAGGACAGCGAGTACCAACCCTTGGTGTAGTTATCCACGTACAGGTCGTTCAGCCAGAGGCCTGGAGTGCGGAAGATGACCTCGGTCGGCCGCAAGGAGCTGGCCACCAGCCAGAGCAGTGGATAGATCATGACAATGCTGGCGGCGATCAGCAGTATGTGCTTGATCACCGACCGTGTCCGGTCTCGCCATGTGGGGCGGTGATGGATCGCCTCTTGGGGAGCGGGTCCGTTCAATGATCCCGTTGTCTCAGCGGGGGTTGCTACCCCGCCCTGCGTTTGAAGATCAGTCACCGTAGAACACCCAATACTTTGAGAGGAAGAAGTTGATAGCGGTGAAGACCGCGATGATCACCACCAGCAGCCAGGCCATCGCAGCGGCATAACCCATCTGGAACTGGACGAAGCCACGCTGGTACAGGTACAGCGTGTAGAACAGTGTCTCGTCCGCAGGACCACCGGTCCCGTTCGAAACCACGAAGGCCTGCGTAAATGTCTGGAACGCGTTGATGATCTGCAGCACCAGGTTGAAGAAGATGATCGGAGACAGCAGCGGCAGGGTGATCTTCCTGAATTGAGCCCATCGGCTTGCGCCGTCGACGCTCGCCGCCTCGTAGTACATCCCGGGGATCTGCCGGAGACCGGCCAAGAAGATCACCATCGGTGAGCCAAAGGTCCAGACGTGCAACAAGATGATCGTCCACAACGCCCATTGCGGATCGGCGATCCAGCTCGTTGTGGCTGGGATGCCGAATAGTCTTAGGACTTGGTTGACCAGGCCGTCCACCTCGAACATCTGCCGCCAGAGCACAGCAATGGCAACCGAGCTCCCGAGCATCGACGGCAGGTAGAAGATCGACCGGTAGAAGGCCAGGCCCTTCATTCCCTCATTCAGCAGCAAAGCGATAGCAAGAGCCACGATCAGTTGCAGCGGAACGCCGACGATCACGTAGATGAACGTCACGACGAGCGACTTGTGCAGACGCGGATCGTCGAGCATCCGGGCGTAGTTATCCAGCCCGGTCCACTCTGGCGCCTGGATCAGGCTGTAGTTGGTAAACGACAGATACAACGAGGCGAGCATCGGCCCGAGGGTGATCAGCACAAGTCCGATCAGCCATGGCAGCAGGAATAGGTAGCCGGCTTTGTTGTCTCGGCCGGCTTCCTTTCTCCGCTGCTGGCGCTCTTCAGCCGTCTTCGGTTTCTCGACATGGATGTGCGAGAGTTCTGAGATCGCGCTCATGGCTTAGACCTGGAGGTTCGACTTCAGCTCGTCCACGAACTTCTGCGCGCCCTCAGCCGCGCTAGTCCGCCCGAAAAGGACATCGGTCCCATGACGGAACAAGACGGCTGCTATTGTCCCGCCACCAGGGGGTGGGGCAATCGGGGTGGTGCCCACCTCGGTCTTGATGTCTTCGATGTATTTCGCGACAACTTTTTGCGCCGGGGAGAGCTTGGGCGTGACCTCGGCCAGAATCTCGGAGTTCGGCGGGATGCCCCGCTCAGCCAGATCAATGTTTGCGGCTTCCGGGGTGTTGGCAAACCAGTTGATCCAGGCGGTCGCCGCCTCTGGATTCTTGGACTTAGCGGAGGCGGACCACAACATGCTCGCCTTGTACCAGGTTTTGCGTTCGGTTGCCTTGCCCGCCAGGCTCGGGCCCCGGAGCATCTCCATTAGGTCACCCCCGGCCGCATTGCTGACCGCCTCCAGCTGGTTGGAGTTGTAGTACTGCATGGCAGCTGTCCCGACCACGATCGCGCTCTGGTCCAGCGGCTTGGCAGACTCTTCGCTGATCTGCTCGGGCGTTCCCAGGGCCTTGGCTTTCACGCCTTTGAGATTGAGCTCGTACCAGGCCTGAGCTTCGGCTACGTCAAACCCGAGCCCGTCCGGAGTGAAAAGCTCCTTTCCCTGCTGGCGTACGAACGTGCCGAACATTGGGTCTGAGCCGACCATCGACGCCATGCCGAAGGGCACTCCCGACTTGGATGCGACCTCCGCAGCGATCTCGAGCATCTGATCCCAAGTCCAGGTTTTGTCGTCGGGCATGTCCATCTTGGCCTTCTCAAAGATCTTGGGGTTGGCAAAGATGATCGCGCTGTTGATGCCGGCATTGATGCCCACCAGCTTGTCGTTGATCTTGCCTGAGTCGACCGTGCCCTCGACGAACTTGGTGGTGTCAACACCGCTCAGATCCAGCAGAGCGCCGCGAGTGCCGTACTCGGAGATGTAGTTCATGTCCATCTGAATGATGTCGGGGGCCTGGCCGCCGGCTGTCTGAGTAGCCAGCTTGTCCCAATAGCTGTTGAACTCACCCGGCTGTCCCGAGATCTTCACATCGGGGTTGGCCTTCATGTAGGCGTCGATCATCGCTTGGGTGTTCTTGTTACGCGTCGGGTTGCCCCACCAAGCCAAGGCCAGCTCGGTGGCGCCTCCCTGACCACCGCCACCACCTTGAGAACCACCACCTTGAGACCCTGGGGCGCAGGCCCCCAGCCCCATCGTGGTGGCCGCAGCTGCAAGCCCACCGGCACCGATCAGAAACTGCCTCCGGTTAAGCGCCATTCTCTTTCCCTCCGTTGCTGCTTCAAAGCTTTCGCAAAGGTACGAAAGCGTTTTCGTGGCTGAGCGTAAGCGTTTTCTCTTGTGGTGTCAATGTCGTTGGTTGGCAGTTTTCAGAACTGTTACGCCATCATGCACGCCGGCTGTGGACTCGCGAACGACCAATCGTGCCGAGACGAACCGTCGGCGGGGCCTGGCCGCAGCAGGCTTCCGCACCATGCTGAAGGCGATCTCACCCATCTCAGTCAGAGGTACCGCGACCGTAGTCAAGGCCGGTGCGAGGGATTGGGCCACCGTAATGTCGTCCATGCCCACGACGGAGATGTCCTCTGGCACGCGCACTCCCTGGCGTCGCAACTCCTGCAGCACGCCGATGGCCATCAGATCGCTGAGAGCGACAACGGCGGTGGGACGTGGGGTCAGCTGATTGATCCGGCTGGCAATTCGCACACCGCCCTCGAGACTGAATGCGTCGTGCAGCACGATGGGTTCTTTCCCGACATCGTCGAACGCCAAACGAATGCCGGCGAGGCGATCAGCGATCGTGGTCAACTGATCTGACCCGGCAGCGACCAACACATCGCGATGGCCGAGTTGGATGAGATGCTGCGCCGCTAGATTTCCCAGACCTACGTTGTCCGGAAGAACAGCGTCCACGCTCAGATGGTGGCGCCCGATGACGGCTACCCGGCCGCCTCGCCGCTGATACGCCTGCAGCACGTCCTTCGCGCGGGCTTCCTTGGCAGGGTCGACGTAACCCGATCCCGCAATGATGATGCCGTCAACGTCTTGAACCACAAGGGTGGTGATCTCACGAAGTTCCTGCTCCGGGTCACGGCCGGAGTGCGAGACCTGCACCATGAGGTTTTCTTCCAAGGCCGAACGCACGATGCCGCCGGCGATCTCGGTGAAGAAGGGATCGTCGATCTCGTGCACAATCAGCCCGATCACCGATGTAGTTCCGCCGGCCAGCTGCCGAGCGTGAACATTGGCTACATAGCCCAGGTCACGCGCTACCTCGCGGACCTTCTCGGCGAGCGCTGCGCCCACGCCTGCCTGGCCATTGAGAGCCCGCGAAGCGGTCGCCAGCGATACACCGGCAGCTGCTGCCACGTCGCTCAGCAAAACGGGCCCTGACGAAGCAGACACAGCCGAACACCCCTCCGGGTTGTGCTTTTTCCACTGCCGATCGTATAGTACCTAAAGCGGTTGCGAAAGCGCTTTCGTAAGATAGCGAAATCACGATTGAGGAGATGACGTGGCACAGCGCACAATTCGAGTGATCATGAACGGGGTGACCGGCCGGATGGGCTACCGCCAGCATCTGGTCCGCTCGATACTGGCCATTCGGGACGACGGTGGCTTTCAGCTTCCCGACGGCGATCGAATCACCGTTGAGCCGATCCTGGTCGGTCGCAACGCCGAGAAGCTGGCCGGGTTGGCTGCCGAGCACGATGTGGCCGACTTCACCACCAACCTCGATGAGGCACTGGGCGACGACTCTGCTTCGATCTACTTCGACGCACAGGTGACGTCAGAACGCAAGAAGTCGATCTTGAAGGCCATCGGCGTCGGCAAGCACATCTTTACCGAGAAGCCGATTGCGGAGTCGGTCGACGAAGGGATTGAGCTGGTCACCGCCGCTCGGGAGGCGGGCGTGATCAATGGCGTGGTCCACGACAAGCTCTACCTTCCTGGCCTGCTCAAGCTGAAGCGGCTGATCGACTCGGGTTTCTTCGGCCGCATTCTGTCGGTACGTGGCGAGTTCGGTTATTGGGTGTTCGAGGGCGATTTGCTGCCCGGGCAGCGGCCCAGCTGGAACTATCGCGCCGAGGACGGCGGTGGCATGGTGCTGGATATGTTCCCGCACTGGAACTACGTGCTGGAGAACCTGTTTGGCAGGGTGCAAGCGGTCAGCGCAAAGGCGGTCACTCACATCCCGGAGCGCTGGGACGAGCAGGGCCGCAAGTACAGTGCGACGGCCGACGACGCCGCGTACGCGATCTTTGAACTCGAGGACGAGGTCATCGCGCAGATCAACTCATCGTGGGCGGTTCGGGTAGACCGGGGTGAGCTGGTCGAGTTCCAGGTGGACGGCACGCACGGTTCGGCAGTGGCCGGCCTGTTCGGCTGTCGTATCCAACCTCGAGTTCGTACGCCGATGCCGGTGTGGAACCCGGATCTGCCCACAACCGAGGACTTCCGCAGTCAGTGGGAGCAGATACCAGACAACGCTGAATTCACCAACGGGTTCCGGGCCCAATGGGAACAATTCCTGTCCGACGTTGACGCCGGTCGGCCACATTCCTACGATCTCGCCGCCGGCGTACGCGGCTTGCAGCTGGCCGACGCCGGACTGACCTCGTCCGCCGAAGGTCGCCGGGTTGCTATCGACTGGTTCGCATCATGACGACCACCAGCACCACGGTTGCCCTTCCAGAAGCCGACGGCGGCTGGCGCGAGATCGAGCTCTCCGAACCGCGAGGATGGGCAGAGCACCCGCAGCCGTTCGAGAGCCGGATCGCCTTTGCCGCGGCCCATGTGGTCGCCGACCCACGTGGTGAGAACGTCCCAGGTGCACCAGCTGTCGTTGACTGGGAAGCCACCCTTGCGTTCCGCCGGCATTTGTTCGGCTACGGGCTCGGCGTGGCCGAGGCCATGGACACTGCTCAGCGCAACATGGGACTGGACTGGCCGGCCACCCAAGAGTTGATCACCCGCAGCTCAGCTCTCGCCCGCGAGCATGGGGCCCGGATTGCCTCCGGCGCCGGAACTGATCAACTTCTTGCTCCAGCCGGAGATCTTGACGAGGTCACCCGGGCCTATCTCGAGCAAGTGGACTTCGTGGAGACAGCTGGCTCGCAGGTGATCGTGATGGCATCACGCCAGCTGGCGGCTGTCGCACGTAGTGCTGAGGACTACCTTCAGGTCTACTCGACCTTGCTGGCTCAGGCGACGCGACCGGTCATCTTGCACTGGCTGGGCGAGATGTTCGATCCGCAGCTCAGCGGATATTGGGGATCCACCGATATCCCAACTGCGACCAGCACCTTCCTCGATTTGATCAATGAGCACAGCGCGAAGGTTGACGGGGTGAAGGTCTCGCTGCTCTCTGCTGATCATGAGCAGGAATTGCGTGCCGCGCTGCCCTCGGGTGTCCGTCTCTACACCGGCGATGACTACAACTACCCGGAGCTCATTGAGGGTGACGGTGTGCATCACTCCGATGCTCTGCTCGGCGCATTCGCCGCTATCGCGCCGGCTGCCTCGGCGGCCCTGACCGCGCTGGATGCGGGAGACGTCGACCGATATCGCCAGGAAATGGATCCGACGCTGGCGCTGTCCCGCCATGTCTTCGGGGTGCCCACCTATTACTACAAAACGGGAATCGCGTTCCTTGCCTGGCTGAACGGCCATCAGGACGGCTTCGTGATGGTGGGCGGGCTGCAGTCGGCTCGCTCGATCCTCCATCTGGCCCGGGTGTTCGAGCTGGCCAATGAGGCGCAGTTGCTGACCAATCCCGACCTCGCTGCTCACCGCCTCGCTCAGCTCTTCGCGACCGCCGGTCTGACGAGGTGACCGACCGGGCGGCTCTGAGCCGGCTTTCGCTGAACCAGCGAACCACTGCCTCATGGTCACTGCCGGATGCGATCCAGGGCTCTGTCGACGCAGGTCTTGGTGCGATCGGCATCTGGCGGGAACAGCTCGCTGAGGTCGGGCTGGACGAAGCCTGTCGACTGGTCGCGGAGTCCGGCCTGCGCGTCTCGTCGCTGTGCCGGGGCGGGTTTTTCACGACCGCGGATCCGGCAGCCGCGGAGGCTGCAGAGATCAATAATCGCCAGGCGATCGACGAGACTGCGGCGCTGAATGCGGCCACGCTCGTGCTGGTACCCGGTGGGTTGCCGCCAGGTGATCGTGATCTTCAGGCTGCCCGGGACCGCGCCGCCAGAGCCATTGAGCAGTTGGTCCCGTACGCCCATGATCACGGGGTTAACCTCGGCATCGAGCCGATGAACCCGATCTACGCGGCGGATCGCGGCGTGATCTCGACGCTGGCCCAGGCATTGGACATAGCTGAGCGCTTCGACGCGGTCGACGTCGGGGTCGTGGTCGATGCCTTCCACGTGTGGTGGGAGCCAGGGGTCGAGGATCAACTGCTGCGTGCCGGAGAACGGATAGTGAGCTACCAGATTTGCGACTGGATCACTCCGCTGCCGGCGGACAGCCTGCTGGCTCGCGGCATGATGGGCGACGGTCACGTCGACTTCCCTGCCTTGACCAGAGCGGTCGTGCGGGCTGGGTATCGCGGCGATATCGAGGTTGAGATCTTCAATGCCGATCTTTGGGCGGCACCACCGGACGAGGTTGTCGACACCATGGCGAAGCGCTATCTCGACCTGGTGCACCCGTACCTCGGCGGATCAGGACAGTAGAAGAGGAAGGCAGACGACGATGTGGACCCTTTCAGGATTTGTTGACGAGATCTCCGACGACTTCGCCCAGCAATGCAAGGTCGCTGCTGGCCTGGGCCTGCGCTTTGTGGAGGTCCGCAGCGCGTGGGGAATCAACATTCTCGACCTCGACACGAGCCAACTGAACACGCTGCAGGAGACCCTTGCTTCGAACGATCTCCAGGTGTCCAGCATTGGCTCGCCGATTGGCAAGATTTCCATCGACGATGATTTCCCGCCTCACCTGGAGCGCATGCGACACGCCGTTGAGGTGGCCGAGATTCTCCAGGCGCCGTACATCAGGCTCTTCTCGTTCTTCATTCCCGAAGGCACTGATCCCGACAGTCGGCGCGATGAGGTGCTCAGCCGCATGGCTACTCTGGCCGACGCCGCCGCCGATTCCGACGTGATCTTGGTGCATGAGAACGAGAAAGAGATCTACGGCGACATCCCGCGCCGCTGTCTCGACATCGTCACCTCGGTGTCGTCACCTAGGCTGCAGCTGGCCTGGGACCCGGCCAACTTCGTCCAGGTTGGGGTGCGGCCGTTCACCGAGGGCTACGCCATGCTGCGCCCACATGTCAGCTACATCCAGATCAAGGACGCGCTGCTGGCGGATGGAAGTGTCGTTGTCGCCGGGGCTGGCGACGGCGAGGTGGCGGAGACGGTCCGAGCCCTTCGCGCTGACGGCTTTGACGGGTTCTTCTCACTGGAGCCGCATCTTGGTGAGTACACCGCCTACGGAGCGCTGTCCGGACCCGAGCTGTTCACCAAGGCGTGGCAGGGTTTCACCGACATTCTCGGTAGCGAAGGGATCCAATACGCATGAGTGCAGTCGTCGAACCTGATCATCGAGTCCGGCTGGCGCTGGTCGGCGCCGGCGTTATCGGCACCATCCACGGTGCGGTGATCAGTGAGCTGGCCGACCGGATCGAGCTGATTGCTGTCGTCGATGTCCATCTGGAGCGGGCCGAGAAGCTGGCCGCCGACCATGGCGGGACGGCGTTTACCTCACTGACGGATGCACTGCAGGCTGTTGACATCGACGTGGTGTCGGTCTGCACTCCGACCGGCCGGCACGGCGAGATAGCCATCGAGGCGCTCGAGGCCGGCAAACATGTGATCGTCGAGAAGCCCGCCGAGATCACCGTCGCGAAGACCGATGAGATCATCGCCGCACAGCGTCGTGCTGGCACTCAGGTCGCGGTGATCTCTCAGCACCGGTTCGACCCGGCGACCGAGGTAGCGGTGGCGGCGATCGGCAACGGCGAGCTGGGCCGGCTGACCAGCGGCATCGCCTCGATCGACTGGTGGCGCGGGCAGACGTACTACGACTCCGGCGATTGGCGTGGCACCTGGGAGCTCGACGGCGGCGGAGCGCTGATGAATCAGGGCGTGCACACCGTCGACCTGCTCGTGGCAACGATGGGTCGACCCCTCGAGGTCTTCGCCTACACCGGAACCCTCGCCCACGAACGGATCGAAGTCGAAGACATCGCCGTCGGTGTAGTCCGATTCGAGAACGGCGCCCTCGGCGTGCTGCACGCCACGACCGCCGCGTACCCGGGCCTCAGCGCCAGACTGCAGGTACACGGCGACAGAGGGTCGGTCGTCATCGACAACGACAAGCTGACCTTTATCCACCGCACGCCGCGGGAGAGCAGCGCCGAAGAGCGGGCGTACGGCAACCCGGCCTCGGCGATCAACCAGATCACCGAATATCCGGAGGCCTCAGGAGCCGCGGCGCAAACCGCCGGCGCCAACCCCGGTCAGCTGGCCATCGATGCGCACCGTCGGCAATACGAGAACTTCCTCGGCGCGCTTGCCGGTCAGGAGCCGCTGCGGGTCGATCTGGAGACCAACCGGCAATCAATCGCGATCATCACCGGCGTCTACGAGTCGGCGAAGACGGGGAGACCCGTGGCCTTGTGATCAAGGAGTACCCCGGTGACCCACGGCGACGCAACCGAGCCTGCAGCTGAGGCGCCGCTCGCTCATCCACTCGGAGCGACTGGTACGCAGCAGTTCGAGTGGAGAGCGGGCCGGCTGAGCCTGCTCTTCACGGCATCGAGGGAGCGCCCGACCGTGCTCCGTGGTGTCGGCGCAGCGGGCACAGTGACGGCGACCGGCACCAGCCAACCGCTGGTGGAGCTAATCATCACCGGCGACGGGCGGTCTCGGAACAACACCCGTTTCACCAACACGGGCGTTGGATCTCGTCTGCGCTATGTGGAACACACCACCTCCAGCGAAGCGGACGTCGAGCGACTAGAGATTGTCCAGATCGACGGGTCGACCGGCCTGCGGGTGACGACCATCTTTACCGCCGCGCCCGGACTTCAGGGTGCACGTGTCGTCACTGCTGTCCAGAACGACGGCACGGCAACCGTCGTCCTGGAGGCCGTGTCATCGGTTGCTCTCGGTGCGTTGGTCTATCCAGGTGAGCAGACCCGGGACTTGATCATCTATTCCGGGATGAGTGAGCAGCTGGGGGAGAACCGTTGGACCGCTCGACCGCTGTGGAGCCAAACCGGGCTCGCCGATGTCAACTCAAGTCTGCACCACCAGCCCGGCCGGGGTGCTGTCACCGCGATCGGTACATCGACGTGGACGACAGCTGGAGCTCTCCCAACTGGTGTGATCGCAAATGCCACCACCGGCCGGTCCATTGCCTGGCAGATCGAACACAACGGCGGATGGCGCTGGGAGGTCAGCAACATCCGGGAGGGCGAGGATTCAGTCGGCGTGGTACTCCTCGGCCCTGAAGATCTTGATCACCACTGGTCGCAAGCATTGGCCCCAGGGGCCGACTTCACCTCCGTCCCAGCGTCGATCGCCGTCTCCGACACCGGATTTGAAGGCGCGGTCGCCGAGCTGACCCGGCATCGACGGTGGCTGCGGCGAGAACAACATGCCGACAACGACAGCCTGCTGGTCTTCAACGACTACATGAACACAATTAACGGCAACCCCACGACCGACCGGCTCCTGCCGCTCGTCGCCGCCGCCGCTCAAGCGGGAGCAGAGTGCTTCTGCATCGACGCCGGCTGGTACGACGACACCGAACTCGCCGACTGGTGGCCCACCGTCGGCGAATGGGTTCCCTCGACCTGGCGATTTCCGAATGGTGGTCTGCACCGAGTCATCGACGCCGTGCATGCGGCAGGCATGAAAGCCGGCCTGTGGCTGGAGCCGGAGGTCGTGGGCGTTCAGAGCCTGATTGCGCAGACCCTGCCCGCTGAGGCGTTCCTTCAGCGTCACGGCTACCGAGTGCGGGAGCACGACCGCTACTTCCTCGATCTACGCCATCCCGATGCGCGCGCACACCTGGACGCCACCTTCGAGCGCCTCATCAGCGAGTTCGAGATCGGCTTCTTCAAGCTCGACTACAACGTGACACCCGGTGCTGGGACCGATCTCGGCGCGTTCTCGGTCGGTGCGGGCCTGCTTGGCCACAACCGGGCGCACATCGAGTGGCTCAGAGAACTCCGCCGGCGCCACCCGCACGTCGTGTTCGAGAACTGCAGCTCCGGTGCCATGCGGGCCGACTTCGCCATGCTGGAAGTACTGGACTTCCAGTCGACTTCTGACCAACAAGACTTCCGGCTCTACCCGGCAGTCGCCGCAGGTGCTCCGCTGCAGATGCTGCCTGAACAAGCCGGTAACTGGGCCTATCCGCAGGCGTGGATGGGTGATGAAGAGATTGCTTACACGATGGTGACCGGACTCAGTGGTCGGCTCTATCTGTCTGGCTTCCTCAACGAGATGACTGCCGACCAGCTTCAGCTGGTCCACGACGCCGCCATGCTTTTCAAGGACATTCGCGGCCATATCGCGAACGCGGTTCCGGGCTGGCCGATGGGCCTCCCTGACTGGCATGCAAACGATTTCGCCTTGACGCTCACCACCTCGGATCGGACCCTCGTCTATGTCTGGCACCGCGGCGGCGGGGACGTCGAGTTGACTTTGGGCTTTGGCCAAAAGGTCCGCGCTGATCAACTGGTCGAGCGCTATCCCTGTCGTCTCGGCGCCTGGCACGTCGCCGATGTAGGAGATGGTGTGGTGCTCAAGCCGGGCGTCGCAGGACCCTCGGCGCGCATCTACGAATGGGTGCGCGAATGACCGGCGCTATTGTGCAGTGCCGATGGTGATGCTTCAGAGGCGGCCATTCGGTGAGCCTGACGATGTCCGCGAGATCCCGTACGGCCAGCTCGAGACGTACGACATGGGCGATATCCGCATCGGCCGCTCGGTGCTGCAGCCCGGCTGGCGCTGGAGCGAGTCGATCAAGCCGATGGCGCGAACCGAGCTGTGCGAGGCCCACCACCTCGGCCTCTGTGTCTCCGGCAGCGCACGAATCCGGATGCGTGAGGGTGCTGAGCTGCTGATCGAGGCCGGCCAGCTCTATGAGGTCCCGCCCGGCCACGACGCGTGGGTGGTGGGTGACGAGCCGTGGATCACGATCGACTGGCAACCGAGTACGGCCTTCGCGCGTGCGGAGGGCGGTGGCTTCAACCGAGTGGTGGCGACGCTGCTGGTAACCGACATCGTGGACTCCACGGCACGTGCACTGGAGCTGGGCGACGCCGCGTGGCGCGATCTGCTCGCCCGGCACGACCACGCGGTAAGAGCCGTTCTCGACCGATTTCGGGGGCGCGAGGTCACGACAACCGGCGACGGGTTCGTGGCCATGTTCGACGGCGCTGAGCGAGCCATCTATGCCGCTCAGGAGATCGGTCGGGCAGTGTCGGCTATCGGCCTGGAGGTCCGGGCCGCGGTCCATACCGGCGAGATCGAGCTGGAGGGCGGTAACGTCCGCGGCGCGGCAATACACATTGCGGCGCGCATTGCAGATCTGGCTGAGCCGGGCAAGGTCTACGCCTCATGGGCGACTCGAGAGCTGCTGGCGGGCTCGCCGATCGGCTTCACCGATCGCGGCATGCGCGAGCTGAAGGGACTGTCGGAACGGCGCCGCGTCTACCTGGTCGAGCCGTCCGGCTGAGCAAACACCTCAACTCTCGTGGCCTGAATGAGAGAATGAGGGATGCGGGCCGTACGGATCCATGCCAGGCAGGACATGCGGACCGAGCAGATTCCCAACCCCGAGCCAAATGCCGGTGAGGTGCGACTGCGGGTGGGCTACGTCGGGATCTGCGGGTCGGATCTGCACTACTACGCTGACGGCGCTGCCGGCATCTTCACGATCCGTGAACCGCTGATCCCTGGCCACGAAGTGTCCGGGGTGATTGACCTTGACCCGACGGGAGAGTTCGAGGCAGGCACGCCGGTGACAGTGCACCCGGCCACGTGGGGGATCCCGCAACCGAATCTGACCGACGAACAGCGACACCTGTGGCCGGGTGGCGGGTACTTGGGCAGTGCCTCGACATGGCCACACACGCCCGGCGGCCTGGCAGAGCAGGTTGTCGTTCGCCGCGATCAAGTGCGCCGATTGCCGGCCTTACTGCCGATTAGGCGAGCGGTGTTGGCCGAGCCGCTGGCCGTCGGCTTGCACGGTCTGGCGATCGGCGGCGGCATCCGGGATAAGCGCGTGCTGATATCGGGATCGGGTCCGATCGGGTTGCTAGCCGCTGCCGCCGCGGCCGCTGAGGGCGCGGCGGAGGTAGTGTGTGCCGACCTGCTTGCGGGACCGCTGCAGCGAGCGCGGTTGCTGGGCGAAGCGAGCCCGGTGCCGATCGGGACTGTGCAGATCGGCGTCGAGGGCCTGCCGGACTCTCATTTCGACGTAGCGCTGGAGTGCGCTGGGGTGCCGCAGTCGCTCCACGGGCTGCTGCTGGCCACGCGGCGAGCCGGCATCCTCGTCCAGGTCGGCAATCTGCCCGACGAGACTCGGCCGGTGAACCTGGCGCCCCTGGTCTCGAAGGAGATCCAGCTGCGTGGCACCTTTCGCTTCAACGACGAAATCGACGCCGCAATTACGCTGCTTGATCAGAACCCGCAGCTCGAGCAGGTGGTCACTCACGTACTGCCGCTCGAGGACGTTCACGAAGCATTCGCAGTCGCTGCAAACTCCGAGATTTCCGGCAAGGTTCTGGTCGAAGTCAGCACTTCCTGATTTAGTGACGGGTCCAGCGAATGTCGCCGTTCGCTGGCCGCTCATTGCCCCCCAGACTGGGCGATGTGGCTGAGCCGAGCTCATGGGGTGTGCCCGCCCGCGAACCAGATCGTTTGATCAAGTGGTTCATCGGCGTCCTGGTGCTGGGGGTAGCAGTCAATTTGCTCAGCGGTTCGGTTGTGGCGCAAAAGTGGGCGTGGCTGCCGCCGGCTGCGTTTGTTGCGGCGCTGTTGATCGCTGTGCCGAGTACGGGTCTGCTGCGGCGGGAGCGTTATCGCACCACGCGGGCTCGGGGCATGGCTTTGCTCGCGCTGACCGGCTATCTGGCAGTCACGGCGTGGGGATCTGTAACTGGGTGGCCCCTTGCTGTGATGATCTTGTCCTTGGCGTACCTCTGGGAAGCCGCGGTCATGCTCATGTGGTCGACCCTGCGGAGTCGCGCGGACCTCAACCGGGCCGCCATGGGGACAGCTTGTTTGCTTGTGGGTTCGGCGTTCTTGATACTCGCGGTCGCGAATCTGCCGGACGCCTGGACGCTAGGCATGGTCGACGGTTTGGTGGTGAGGGCCGCGCACCTGCTGCTCGGCGTCGCGGTGCTGCTGCTCGGACTCGTGTTCCTGCTGGACAGATGGTCACTGATCAGCGTCCCATTCCTGCTCTTTGGAGTCGCGGCCCTGCTGGGCGGTGCTGCAGCATTGCTGGACGGATGGACGCTGGCGGGGGTCGCGCTGCTGCTCGGCCCGGTCACGGCCCTGCTGCTCGGGGTCACGTTTCTGCTGGACAGATCCCTGGCTGGAGTCCCGTTTCTGCTGGGCGCGGTCGCCGCCCCGCTGAGTGGTGTCGTGGCCTTGCTGGCCGGATGGACGCTGACCGGGGTCGCGTTCTTGCAGTTCGGAGCAGCACTCGTACTGGGTGGTGCTGCCGCCTTACTACTTGAACGAAGGCTGCCGGGGATCGCCTTCCTGCTGTTCGGAGCCGCGGCCATGGTGGCGAATGTTGCGGCCTGGTTGGTCGGATGGACACTGCTGGGGGCCACGTTCATGTTTCTCGGGATCACTGCGCTGTTGGGCGGTATCGCGTTTTTGTACCGACCCGAATTGCCGCGCCGGCTGTGGCGTCGCTGACCGAGTGATCATCACTTCTCGGTGAGCGCCTCCATCTGCTCGATGATCACGCGAACCAGCGCGCTGTCGTCACCGAGCCCACTGTGGAGACTTTCCAACACCCCGGAGACCGCGGTCGTTTCGTCATCGGCATCGACTGCCGCGCGAGCGCGATCCGCGCCAGGATCCTTGATCGGCGCACCGTGCCCGCGCAGGTGCAGGATCCACGCTGCGATCGCAGTTGCACAACCCACTGGCATCTGGCCATCGGCGCGATCGGCAAGCAGCGGTGGCACGATCCGCACTGGCAGCTTGACCGAACCGTCGGCGGCGATCCGGCTCAGCTGGTCGCGTACCCGCGGGTTGGCAAAGCGCTCCAGCAGCGCCGCCCGATAGTCAGCAAGCGTGTCCGCTGGCAGTGTGAGGTGCCGACAGGACTCGTCCCAAAGCGTCTCCACCCAAGATCGGCACTGCGGATCAGCGATTGCTTCATCGATCGTGGCGTGGCCGCGAATACTGGCGCCGTATGCGAGCAATGAGTGAGACGCATTCAGTAGCCACAGCTTGCGCTGCTCGTACGGCGTGATGTCCGCCACCAGCTGGGCACCGGCATCTTCCCAGGCTGGGCGACCGGCAGGGAAGCGACCCGAGATCACCCACTCCGCGAACGGCTCAGTCGGCACCGGCGATGCGTCCTCGTAGCCTTGCGCACGCGCCACCACACTGCGGTCCTCAGCTGTCGTCACCGGCGTAATACGATCCACCATCGAGGTAGCGAAATCGACGTGCTCCTCCATCCACTCCAGCAAAGTGTCATCGACTGCGCCCGCAAGATCGGTGACGACCGCCATGGTCACCGCACCGTTCTCGGGCAGATTGTCACAGGACAGGATGCTGATCGGGCCAGCGTCGGCGGCCCGCCGGGCCAGCAGGCCGGCAACCAGCTTCCCCGGCAGACTGCTGACCGGCGACTCGATGTTCTCCCGTAGGGCAGCGATGTCGGCGGTGATCACGTCGCGGCTGCGGTCAAGATGCCCGTCCGGACCGCGCACATAGCCGGCCTCGGATACCGTGATCGTCAGCACCGCCACCTCTGGTCGCCGGAGATAGCCCAGGTACGCCTGGTGATCGGCCGCGGGATGAACTGCGGCAATCGGCCCCATGACCTCGAAGCTGTCGCCTTCGGCACTGCGTGTGATCAACGTGTACAGCCCGTCTTGTGGCGCGAGGGCTTCGGCGGCGTCCGGTCGCCGGCCGGTGAACGCGGCAATTCCCCAGCCGGATCCATCGGAGGCATTGGCTGTGTACCAGGCCTGATGTGCCCGGTGGAAGTTGCCTAAACCAAGGTGAACGAGACGGACCGGCGGTGCAGTCGGGAGACTGAGCAGCGATCGACTGAGCCGGGGCAGATTGGACATACCTCATCTTTGCCGCTGGACTGCCGATCCAGCCGCGAGGGGTCGCCGACCCCGAATCCTAGTCAGCTATGCGGTTTTCTGCTTGGGCTTACTGGATGCACTGGAGGACGATCTTTGCGGCGAGGCGCTGTCCAGGATCCGTTCGACCTCCCGGAAGAACCCGTTGGGCGCCTCGGCTCCGAGAGCCTCCCCCAGGCAGTAAGTGCGGTACTCATGACGCGCTGCGGCTAGGGAATCGCGTCCGAGCAGCTCATCGAGGGCTGCAGGCAGCGTGCTCAAATCCCGTTCGATGACGTACGCGACGCGGGCCATTGGTATCGCCTGACGGAACGCTGCGCCCTTCTGTTGGATCGCGACGATTGCGATGGGCTTTCCGCTGGCAAGGAAATCCGATGCGACCGATGACACGTCGGTGATCAAGGCGTCGCAATGGTTGAAGCAGGCGGGAATGTCCCAGTCGGTCTCGGCGGCGTGACCGAAGACGTGTTGCAGGCCAGTCGTCTTGCGGTCTGCGCTGAGTCGCCGTTGGATGTCGCGAGCTATCCCCGTCTGCTCCGGGTCGCGATAGGTATGCGGATGCGGTCGGAAGATCACCGTGACTCCGCGGGAGAGCAACCCATCAACGATCTGCGCGCCAAGCCGAAGTGAAGAATAGTTCGTGACGGATCTTCCGCCGTGCCAGGTCGGCGCGTACAGCACCGTACGCGGTGCCTTAGCTGGCAGAGGCACAACTCGTGTTTCGATGTGTTCGACCTGGGGGCGCCCCACGATCGCGAACTGTTCCGGGCGAATCCTGACTCCGTGCGCAGCGTAGCGATCCACGCCTTGCTGCCCAGCGACAACGATCTTGTCGAAGGCAGCATGCCGGCCGCTGTAGTTGGCCGCCTTGTCTGAGTCGCCGTGATTCAACCAGATGTGCGTCAGCCGGTCGAAGCGCAACATGTCGGCGTTGGCCTGGTGGTTTTGGACGTAAAAGGCCGCCTTGAGCGAGTTGACCACAAGGTGCCACAGGCGGCCGTGTGAGCTTCTGATCTTGGGAACCAGCACTGGAGCCGACGTCAGCTCGGTGATCTCAGGCACCGTGCTGGGATGGCAGGTGATCACGATGAAGCGCCGGTTGAGACGCTCGAAGTAGGGCAGCCACATACCGAGCTGGTAGCGGGCGCCGTTACGGGCGGCGTAGTAGACGGCGAACTCGGGCTGGTACTGCTTCAGCGCATTACGGATCTCCATCGCCGAGCGTCGGCTGATCGATACTGCCCGTAGGGCGTACCCGATCATGATCACGACCGACAACGTGCCGAGTACGACGATCATCAGATACGACCACGCCGGTACCCCTACGGCTGCCAGCAGGATGCCCACGACCGCCTCAGCGAACGGAGCGACCGCCACCAGAGTCGGATTGAAGGGTGGCCGTGGCACTTCAGGAAAGCCGGGCAAGTTCACCGCGACTGGCTCCGCCTTGCCGATGAGCAGGCGAACCGTCGGCTCTGTGAGGATTGCGAGGGCAGCAAGGCCGGTCGCGACCCAGATCCATTGAGCGTCGTCCGGGCGACGGGCGAGGTAGGCCGCCGCAACGACGACAAGGACGATCATCCGCTGCGCCTGATAGGTCGCCAGGAGACTCCGCCCTCGGCTGATGTCACGACGGAGCAGCCAACCCAGAATGATCAGCGATGCAGCACCTAACGCGGCACCCAACCAGACGACCGGCGAGTCGGCAGCGACAAACATCACGACGGCGCCGATGGCCGCGCAGAAGTTGAAGACGTTGCTGACGATCAGATCGACGACCTGCGACCGGTTGGCACCAGCGAAGTCCGACCAGGCTCCGATGCTCTTGGTCCGGGCAGGCTCAGCTGACTCCATGGCAGCAGCAAGGGTATCCCCTTGAGCCCGAACTATTGTGCGTAACGGCCCACAATGCGTCGGTAGGCATTCTCGGGACGCCGCGCCCGCCGAGAACGTCCAACTGTCAGTGATGCCTGGTTCTGACGGTTACGATGAGGCAGTGGCACAAGCTGATGGCCTGCTGAACCACGACATAGATCCCCAGGATCGTGGGCCTCAGGATGCATGTGGCGTCTTCGGCGTCTGGGCACCGCACGAAGAGGTCGCCAAGCTCACCTACTTCGGGCTTTACGCCCTGCAGCACCGTGGGCAGGAGTCGGCCGGGATCGCGGTCAGCAAAGGCTCGCAGATCGTGGTTTTCAAAGACATGGGCCTGGTCTCCCAAGTTTTCAACGAGGCGACCCTGGACTCGCTGGGCAATGCACACCTCGCTATCGGGCATTGCCGCTACTCCACAACCGGCGCGAGTGTCTGGAAGAACGCGCAGCCGACCTTCCGTTCGACCGCGGTCGGGAGTATCGCGCTCGGTCACAACGGCAACCTCACCAATTCGTTGGAGTTGCAGACCTGGCTGAACGAGCGCGACAAGCACTCCGGCTCGCTCATTCCTGGATCGCTGTCCAACGAAGCGACGAGCGACACGTCCTTGATTACCGGGCTGATGGCGACCTTCCCGGGCCTCAGCACCGAAGAGGCGGCACTACAGGTGCTGCCCAAGCTGCGTGGCGCGTTCAGCCTGGTCTTCATGGATGAGGAGACGCTGTACGCCGCCCGGGACCCGCAGGGCATTCGGCCGCTGGTGCTCGGTCGCCTGGAGCGTGGCTGGGTCGTGGCGAGTGAGACCGCGGCGCTTGACATCGTCGGGGCCACGTTCATCCGCGAGGTGACACCGGGTGAGCTGATCGCGGTGGATGCCAACGGCCTGCGTAGTCGTACCTTCGCCAAAGCGGACCCGAAGGGCTGCCTGTTCGAGTACGTCTACCTGGCGCGGCCGGACACCACGATCTCAGGTCGCAGGTTGCACTCCGTGCGCGTCGACGTGGGGCGTACGCTCGCGCGGGAGTGCCCGGCCGATGCCGATCTGGTGATTCCGGTGCCTGAGTCTGGTACCCCCGCTGCCATTGGTTACGCCGAAGCCTCCGGGATCCCCTATGGGCAAGGACTGGTCAAAAACTCCTACGTCGGTCGCACCTTCATCCAGCCCAGCCAGACCATCCGCCAGCTGGGGATCCGGTTGAAGCTCAACCCGCTGCGGGATGTGATCACAGGCAAGCGCTTGGTCGTCGTCGATGACACCATCGTGCGCGGCAACACGCAGCGGGCGATTGTGCGGATGCTGCGCGAGGCAGGCGCGGCCGAGGTGCACGTACGCATCTCTGCTCCGCCGGTGAAGTGGCCGTGCTTCTATGGCATCGACTTCGCCACGCGCGCTGAACTCATCGCAAACGGCCTGGACACTGACGAGATCTGCCGCTCGATTGGGGCGGATTCGCTGGGTTACGTCTCACTGGACGGTCTAGTGGCGGCGACGCATGTCGGCAAGCAGGCACTCTGCCGCGCCTGCTTCGACGGCGTCTATCCGGTCGAGTTGCCGCTGAGCGAGCGGCTCGGTAAGTCCGTTCTCGAGGATCCCGCCGATCTTGAGCCCGTCGCTTCTGGATTCGGCGCTGCTGATGCCCTCAGCCGCCCCTGACTCCCACCGACTTGTCAGAATCTGAGCACCAAATATGGTGCTCAGATTCTGACAAGTCGGTGTAGGAGAGGACCCTGATGAGCGAGCAGTCGGCCTACGCGGTGGCCGGGGTCGATATCGAAGCTGGCGACCGCGCTGTCGAGTTGATGAAGGAATGGGTCGCCAAGACGCGGCGGCCGGAGGTGCTGGGCGGCATCGGCGGCTTCGCCGGTCTGTTCGACGCCAGCACACTCGCACAACGCGACCATCCCGTGCTGGCGACATCGACCGACGGGGTTGGCACCAAGGTCGCCGTCGCCCAAGCCCTCGACCGACACGACACCATCGGCTTTGATCTGGTCGGCATGGTCGTCGACGATCTTGTGGTGTGTGGTGCCGAACCGCTGTTCATGACCGACTACATAGCCTGCGGCAAGGTCGATCCAGAGCGCATTGCGGCGATCGTCCAAGGCATCGCGATGGCGTGCACCGAGGCCGGCTGTGCGCTGCTCGGCGGGGAAACTGCCGAACATCCCGGGTTGCTCGAGCCCGATGAGTACGACCTCGCGGGTGCGGCCACCGGGGTGGTGGACAGGGAAAAGATCTTGGGTGCCGATCGGGTGCGGCCCGGCGACCTGCTGCTGGCCATGGAGTCCTCCGGGCTGCATTCCAACGGCTACTCCCTCGTCCGGCACGTACTCCGGCAGCAGTCGAGCTGGACGCTGGATCGCAACGTTCCCGATCTTGGTCGGACGCTTGGCGATGAGCTGCTGACGCCGACCCGGATCTACGCTCGCGACTGCCTCGCGCTCATCGACGCAGTCGAGGTGCATGCCATCAGCCATGTCACCGGTGGCGGCCTCGCGAACAATCTGGCACGGGTCATTCCCGACTCCTGCCAGGTGCGGATCGACCGTTCGACGTGGCGGCCGGCACCCATCTTCGAACTCATCAAGCAGCTCGCGGACATCTCGCAATCCGACCTGGAAGCAACCTTCAACATGGGCGTCGGCATGGTGGCGGTGCTGCCACCGGATTCGGTCGACGGCGCCGTACGTCTACTGGCTGAGCGGGGCCTGCACGCCTGGGTCTGCGGGGCTGTAACGGCCGTCGACGCTGACAGGCTTGAGCCGGTACGCCTGTTCGGCCAACACGTTGCGCGATAGGGTCCCGCGGCTTTGCACCCTTGGGACCATTAGGTAGCCTTTCCCTCACGACATTAACCATTTGAGCCGCGGCTAGCCGCAGGCAGACGACGTGCGAGGGGGTCGACCCGATGGGGCGCGGCCGTGCAAAAGCAAAGCAAACGAAGGTTGCCCGGGAACTCAAGTACCGATCCTTCGATACTGATTTTTCGTCGTTGGAGCGGGAACTTCGGTCCGGATCCGAGGGCCATGAAGTACCGCCGCAATATGCAGACCTCGCCGAGGAGTACGAGGAAGACGATTCTCCGACCGACGAGCCGGAGTACGGGCATCTTCGCAAGTCAGGCTAGAGAAATCGCGCACAATCGACTCCTGCTGGCAATAGCCTGGACCGCATGAGCCAGAACCCTCAAGAAACGCCCGACCAACCGAAGTTTCCGGCTGAGGCTGATCCGGCAAATCCAAACGAGCCGGTATCGAATCCTTCGCAACTGGGCAGCGACAACGTTCCTGGGACGGAGACAGATTCGACGGACACAACGGTGACGGGCCAGACAGACGCTGGCTCTGGGGATCCGTATGACACGTCCACCAGCCCGTCCGGGACTGAGCCAACCGCTCCGGTTGGCGATGCCGGATCGCCCGCCCCTGAGGCGCAGTCCGGATACGCCCCTCAGCAGAGCTACAGCGATCCATCCGCTGGTGCCCAGTCCGCGCCGACGGGTCCGCAAACCCCACCGCCGTACGGTCAGCAAACCCCACCGCCGTACGGTCAGCAAACCCCACCGCCGTACGGTCAGCAGACGCCACCTCCGTACGGTCAGCCAACCCCGCAGGGATACCAGCAACAGGGGTACGCCGATCCCAATGCCGGCTACCAGCAACCGGGTTACCAGCAGGGTTACGCCGGCTACCAACAGCAGGGCTATCAGCAATATGGCGACCCGAACCAGCAGGCGTACGCCCAACAGGGATACCCGCAGCAGGGATATTCGCCGCAGCAGTACGGCCAGCCCGGCTACCCGCAGCAGCCGTATGCGCAGCCCGGCCAGATGCCGGTATCGGAAAGCGATGAGAAGACCTGGGGGATCATCTCCCACATCAGCATCCCGTTCTTCGGCTTCATCGGCCCACTCATCGCCTACCTGCTCTACAAGGATCGCAGTGCGTGGCTGAAGGACGTCACGACCGAAGCGCTGAACTTCTCGATCTTGTACAGCATCGCCTACCTGATCAGCGTGATCACGATCACTGTTGTCATCGGTTTGATCTTGTGGCCGCTGGTCTTCATTGTCGCGTTGATCTTCTGCATCATGGGCACGATCGCCGCCAACAAGCATGAGTTTTACAAGTACCCGGTCAATGTGAGGTTCATTAAGTAGGCACTATGGGTGGGTGACCACCTGGAGTCCGGACTTCCTGGACGGCTACGAGACAGCCGATCTTGCGCTGCCGGGTGCTGAGCCGGCGCCCGGTGAGCCTCCGGACGTCGACCCGGTGGCAACGCTGATCCGCAAGGCCGGTCCTCGGATTGGAGACCGGGCGGCGCTCTACCTGCACGGCTGGAACGACTACTTCTTCCAGACCCACGTTGCCGACTACATGGCCGACCTCGGCTACGACTTCTATGCTCTCGATCTGCGACGCTACGGGCGCAGCATTCGGTCAGGCCAACTGCGCGGATTCATCACCAATCTCGACGACTACTCACTCGAGCTTGACGCGGGCGCCGATGTGATCGCAAGCGATCATGATCGGCTGCTGCTGATGGGCCACTCGACGGGTGGTTTAATAGCTGCACTCTGGGCAGCGCACAACGCGGACCGCCTCGAGGGCCTGATCCTCAACTCACCGTGGCTGGACTTGCAGGGCCTGGCCCTGGTACGGACACTGGGCACGCCGGTGATCGACGCTCTGGGCAGTCGAGCTCCGACATCGGTCATTCGGCTGCCGGACCTCGGCTTCAATGCACGGTCGCTGCACATCAGCCTGGGCGGAGAGTGGGACTACGACCTGACGCTGAAATCCTCGCCGGGACCGCCGATCCGAACCGGTTGGTTACGGGCGATCCTGCAAGGGCATCAGCGCGTTGCGGCCGGGCTGGGCATTACCGTACCGATCTTGGTGCTCGCCTCCACCACGACGGACTTCTCGCGGCGCTGGCATGAGGGGCTGCGCATCGTCGACACGGTGCTGGATGTGGAGCAGATCGCGGCGCGGGCGGTTCGTCTCGGACCGCATGTGACCGTAGTACGAATCCCGGAGGGACTACACGACCTGATCTTGTCGGCGCCGCACGTACGCAAGCAAGCGCTGGATGAGATCGGCCGGTTCGTCGAGGCGTACGTGAAGCGGACTCCCGCTTACCGCGATGGGTCTGTCGGAGAAGGCGCTCCCACTGATTAGATGAGCATGTGACTGAGATGCCTCATGTAGTGGTGGTCGGCGCAGGTTTCGGGGGCATAGCGGCGACGGACGAGCTGTCCAAGGAAGGGTTCCGGGTTACGCTGCTCGACCGGTTCCCGTACAACACCTTCCAGCCGCTGCTCTATCAAGTGGCGACCGGCGGGCTGAATCCCGGCGATGTCACGTACGCGCTTCGCTTCTTCGCGGCGAGACACGAGGGTGTCCGCTTCCGAGCTGGTGAGGTCGTCGGCATTGACCATGATCGTCAGGAAGTGATCTGTGACGATGGAACCCGGGTCGGGTTCGACTATTTGATCATCGGCAACGGGATCACCACGAACCACTTCGGTATTCCCGGCGCTGCGGAGTACACCATGTCGATGTACACCCGAGCGGAGGCGCTCAGGGTGCGCGACACTATCTTCGGCAGCCTGGAACTCATTGCCGGCAGAGCCGAGAGCGACGGCGCGGGATTCACGGTGGTCATCGTCGGCGGCGGACCAACCGGAGTGGAGATGGCCGGTCAGCTGGCTGAGCTAAAGACGGAGACGATTCCGTCGATCTACCCCGAGCTCAATCCGGCGCGGGTGCATGTGGTGCTTGTCGAGATGTTCCCATACCTGTTGGCGCCGTTCGACGAGACGCTGCGCCAGTATGCGCTGCAGGAATTGATCAAGCGTGGGGTGGACGTTCGGCTGAATACTGCGATCACCGAGATCGAAGCTGATCGCGTCGACTTCAAGGACGGCTCGTCGATGCCGGTCGATCTGGTCATCTGGGCGGCCGGGGTCTCAGGCGATCCGATGGTTCGCGACTGGGGCCTGCCGATCGGTCGCGCCGGCCGGATCGAGGTCAATGACGACACCCGAGTCATTGGTGAAGAGCGAATCTTCGCCATTGGCGATGGCAGCATCATCGCCGAGCATCCGCTGCCGCAGCTGGCGCAGCCGGCTTTGCAGATGGGGAAGTTTGCCGCCAGGCAGATCGCTCGTCTGCATCGCGGGCTGGACACCGAGACGTTCAAGTACCACGACAAAGGCACCATGGCCACCATCGGCCGAGGCGACGCGGTGCTGCAGATGCCGATCGGGGTCAAGCTGAAGGGGATCCTGGCGTGGATTGGCTGGATCGTGCTGCACATCACCTACCTGCTGGGCGGCCGGAATCGGGTGCAGACGCTGGTCAATCTGGGTTCCCGGTACGCGGGGCCGCGGCGCTCGAACGCGATTGTGGGCGATGTGCTGCCGACGCCGAAGCTGCGGCGTGCCATTCAGAGCGAGGAGGAAAAGTCGGCGTAGCGTCTGCGCGCCTGAGCTTGATGTGCGCCCTGAGCTTGACGAAGGGTGGCCAGGGCCGGAATCGAACCGGCGACCTTTCACTTTTCAGGCGAACGCTACTACCGACTGAGCTACCTGGCCTTTTGCTTCGGTGAGATGGAATCCATCACCGCTTACGCGACCCCGACGGGACTCGAACCCGCGACCTCCGCCGTGACAGGGCGGCGCGCTAACCAACTGCGCCACGGGGCCTCTGTGGCCCAGGGTACGCACCCTTCCGGGCGCCCGCGAAACTATAGCGCAGCACGCGGAGTCGGCGGAAACGGGCGGATTCTTCTGAGCGTTGGCATGGACGGCTTGAGAGGGCTGATCACGCTATGGTTGCTGTTGCTAATCAGGTCCCCATCGTCTAGTGGCCTAGGACACCGCCCTTTCAAGGCGGCAGCACGGGTTCGAACCCCGTTGGGGACACAAGGTCAAACCGCCTCTGACCAGGCCTGATACCACCGCCAGCCGGTCAGCGTCTCCTCGGATCCTGCGCCAGGGACGCGCGAAGGACGCAGGAGCTCCCGCCAGTGCTGCGTTCGGCAGAGCTCGAGATCAGCCGACTTTGCTCGGCCAAAGGCGGGTCTGTGAGTGCCGGCGGACTTTTGCTGTCGCGAGCCTGGACCTCGTTGTGGATGGCACGGCGTTTTGGCGCACTGCAATGGACCACCGACGTGTCGGTGACCACCAAGGACGTGCGATCGGCCTTAAGGATGCAGGACGTCGACAGAACCCCGCGATGGCTGGCGACTTCCCGACCATTCACCTTTCAGCACGACCGGGAGGAAAAAAAATGATCAACGAGCTTGATCGACTAATGACGATCAACGACTTGTCGGAGATGCTCGGTGTGCCTGTTGACACCCTGTACGGGTGGCGACACCGCGGTGAGGGCCCGGCAGGCTACAGAATCGGTCGTCACGTCCGATATCGGAGGGCAGCCGTCGAGGCTTGGCTTGACACCCAAGCCGACCGGCGCCAAAGGTAACGTGGCGCACATCGAGCGGCGTCGCCTTCAACAGCGCGACGCGTCTGGACGAATCCGTACGGTCGTCCACTACAAGGTGCGCTACCGCGACGCGACGGGCAAGCACCACAGCGAGACCAAGACCAGATTGGTCGACGCTGAGCGCAGGAAGGCTGAAATTGAAGTCGCGCTCGCGACCACAACGTGGCGAGATCCCAGGCGCGGTGAGCTCAGTCTTGCGGAATGGGCGCAGGCCTGGCTGCCCACCCGATTTGATCTTCGGCCAACTACGTGGGCACGGCTCGAAACGACAATGCAGAAGCAGGTCCTTCCCCACTTCGGCTCCGTGCCGCTCAACAAGATTACCAACGCGATCGTGCGAGAGTGGGTCTCAACTCTTCTGAGTTCGGGACTGTCGGCAGCTACCACACGTAAGGCCGTTTTCGCTCTACGGCAATGCCTAGCTGCTGCAATTGCGGACGAGCGCATCCAGATCAATCCTGCATCCGCGGTGCCCCTTCCGACTGAGCGGCAGAAGCCGCCGCGCTATCTATCGCAAAGCGAGGTGGAGCGCCTCGTGGATGAGATGCCCCATCAGTATCGCGCCCTCGTGCTCGTCGGCGCGTACGCCGGACTTCGCTGGGGAGAGGCTGCAGGCGCGCGGCGCCGCGACATAGACCAGATGCGTTCA
>Ga0081455_10000736_pt1 | contig 42524 bp, 38 predicted proteins | sample TabmetS3T2R1_FD_70207 | JGI IMG/M metagenome (GOLD analysis project Ga0081455, IMG submission 70207) | Tabebuia heterophylla rhizosphere microbial communities from the University of Puerto Rico - S3T2R1 | ecosystem: Host-associated > Plants > Roots > Rhizosphere ... | reverse complement strand
TGTAGATGTCGCACCGCTCGGCCGCAACTGCTGCCGCGATCGCGACCGCGGAGGTATCTGATCCGCCGCGCCCAAGCGTGGTGATGCGGCCTGTCTCCTTGTGCACGCCCTGGAAACCGGCGAGCACGGCCACCTCGTGGCGCTCCTTGAAGCGTTTGACCAGTTCGGCGCCATTGACGTCCAGGATGCGCGCCCCGGCGTGAGCATTGGAGGTCAGGATCGGCAGCTGCCAGCCCTGCCACGAGCGGGCATTGACGCCCATTCCCTCCAGTACGATGGCCAACAGGCCGGCGGTCACCTGCTCGCCCGAGGACACCACGGCATCGTATTCGCGCGCGTCATGCAGGGCTGCGGCCTCCCGGCACCAGCCCACCAGCCGATCGGTGGTCCCGGCCATGGCCGAGACCACGACCGCCACTTCGTGGCCGGCGTCGACCTCGCGCTTGACGTGCTTCGCGACATTGCGGATGTGCTCGATATCGGCAACCGAGGTGCCGCCAAATTTCATAACCAGGCGGGCCATGGCGGGGCTCGCGGGATCTCCGGCGTGACTCGAGGCGCGCTCCGCCTTGCGGCAAGCTCTCGCGCGAAAAGGCGCGTATACATACCGGGGGAGGCCGTATGGCCGCAACCGCGGCTTTGGAGAAGATCGATGGCGAGCAGGATCAAGGCCGAACCCGGTTCAACCGTCGACGCCGCGGAGGTCGCGCGGTTTTCGGCGTACGCCACCGAGTGGTGGGATCCGCGTGGCAAGATGGCCATGCTGCACAGGTTCAACCCGGTGCGGCTCGCTTTCATCAAACAGGCCGCGTGTCGGCATTTCGAGCGCAATGAGCGGCGGCTCGATGCGCTGGCCGGCCTGCGGGTGCTCGACATCGGCTGTGGCGGCGGCATTCTGAGCGAGCCGTTGGCGCGCCTTGGAGCCGCGGTTGTAGGTGCCGATCCCTCGCAGACCAATGTCGAGGCGGCGAAGCTGCATGCCGCCGAAGCTGGGGTGGTGGTGGACTATCGCACGACTACGGCCGAAGCGCTGGCGGAGGAAGGCGAGGGCTTCGACGTCGTGCTTGCCATGGAAGTCGTCGAGCATGTGGCGGATCTTGGCCTCTTCATCAGCCGTTGCGCGGAGATGGTCCGCCCCGGCGGGCTCATGATCACGGCGACGCTCAATCGCACCCTCAAGAGTTTCGCTTTGGCGATCGTCGGCGCCGAATACGTGCTGCGCTGGTTGCCGCGCGGTACTCACCAATGGGAAAAATTCGTGACGCCGAACGAACTCGAGGCCGCGCTCGAGCGCCACGGGTTGCGCGTCATCGACGAGACCGGGGTGATCTACAATCTCCTCGCCGACCGCTGGCAGCTCTCGACTGACATGGACGTGAACTACATGATGGTCGCAGAACGCGCCCCTGCCTAGGATTGTCTCTCATCGACGAACGTCTGATGCTCGATCCCTCGTGGCTTTGGGCTGTCTTCACCGTAATCGCCGCGGCCGCGCAAACCGTGCGCAATGCCACGCAGCGCGAGCTCACGGCCAAGCTCGGCACCGTGGGCGCGACCCACGTACGGTTTCTGTTTGGCTTTCCATTCGCGCTTGTCTTCCTCGCCGTCGTGATGATCGCGCTGGGGCAAGAGCTGCCGCGGCCGACAGCCAGCTTTTGGCCCTGGGTGCTGCTGGGGGCTCTGACGCAGATCGGCGCGACCGCGTTGATGCTTGCCGCCATGAACGATCGCTCCTTTGTCGTGGTCTACGCCTATATCAAAACCGAGCCGGTGCAGGTGGCGCTGTTCGGTCTCATCTTTCTCGGCGACGCAGTGACGCCCGCCATGGCGGCCGCGATCGTCACTGCCACCGTCGGGGTCGTCATCATGGCAGTCAAGCCGGGAACGCCGTCGAGCTTGACAGCGACGCTGCTCGGACTTGGCGCGGGCGCCATGTTCGCGCTTTCCGCGGTCGGCTATCGCGGTGCGATCCTGCGCCTCGGTGGGCCGAGCTATGTCATGGACGCGACGCTCACGCTGGTGACCGGCTTGATGCTGCAGTCAATATTGCTGTCGCTTTACCTGCGACTCCGCGATCCGCAGGTGCTCGCCGGCATTGTGCGCGCCTGGCGGCCGTCGCTGTTCGCAGGGTTCATGGGCGCGCTCGCCTCGCAATTCTGGTTCCTCGCTTTCGCGCTCGCCACCGCCGCCAGCGTGCGCACGCTGGCGCTGGTCGAAGTGTTGTTTGCGCAGGCGATTTCACGCTTCGTGTTCAAACAGGCAATGACTGGCCGCGAAGCGCTCGGCATCGTGCTCATCGTAATCGGGGTAGCACTTTTGTTGTGGGCGCATTGACGATTGGCCGCGCCATGCGGTGATGGGCGCGACTCGCCGCCGCAATGCGTGGCTGTCGCTGGCGTCACCGAACGCAGAGAACCTAGTTGCGCTCGTCGGGCAGCACGGGCAGCGGGTGGAACTCGATCCCCTCCTCGTGCAACTCTTTGGCCTGCTCGGGCGTGGCTTCGCCATAGATCGAGCGGTGCTCGACCTCGCCGTAATGCATCTTGCGCGCCTCTTCGGGAAATTTCTGACCGACATAGTCGGCGTTCTTCGTCAGGTGGTTGCGCAATTCCTTCAGCTTAGTGCGAAACTCGCGCTCTTGCGGCGACATCATCGCGACCGGGGATGGGGTCTCCGCTGCGGGCGCAGGAGAGGTCGGCGGCTTCGGCGGCCGCGCCTCGCCACGCTTCCTCGCTCCCACCACTCCCGGTGCCATGATGGCCTTTTCCACCTTGGAGGAGTTGCAAACCGGGCAGGTGACAAAGCCTGCCTTGATCTGCTTGTCATAGGCGGCGGAGCTCTGGAACCAGCTTTCGAACGTGTGCCCTTTGTCGCACGCCAGCGCGTAGCGGATCATGGGAGGCCTCGCACCGCGTGCAGGTGAGCGGGCTCCGCCATCGGTTCGATGATCTCGAACCGCCGACCATGTTGGAGCGAAGGAATTTTCGCGCGCGCGGCGGTCACCTCGGCGGGATCGATCACCGCCACCATCACGCCTGGGTCCGTGCCGCCCTCGGCTAGAACCCGACCCCAAGGGTCGACGACGAGCGAATGCCCGAAGGTTTCGCGCCCGTTCTCGTGCTTGCCGCCTTGCGCGGCCGCGAGCACGAAGGCGCCGTTCTCGATCGCCCGCGCCCGGCACAGCACATGCCAATGCGCTTCGCCGGTTTGTCTCGTGAACGCCGAGGGGATGGCGAGAAACGAACATCCGGCCTCAGCGAGGGCGCGGTAGAGAGCAGGGAAGCGAAGATCGTAGCAGACCGTGAGACCGAGCCGTCCCCACGGCAGGTCGGCAGCGACGCCGATTTCCCCCGGACGGTAGCTGTACGACTCGCGATAACTTTCGCCCCCACCGAGCTCGACGTCGAACATGTGGATCTTGTCATAGCGCGCGATGATGTCGCCGTTGGGCTCGATCAGAAAGGAGCGGTTCGCCGCCCGTTCGGACGACAGCTTGATCGCCAGTGAGCCGATGTGAAGGAAAATGCCGAGCTTGCGGGCAAGCTCGCGAAAGGCGGCGAGCGTGGCATCGCTCTCCTCCGGCGCGATCGCCCCGAACAGCCGCTCACGCTTGATCTCCAAAATATTGGTCATCTCGGGCGTGAGAACGTAGTCCGCACCGGCGCTCTTGGCCTCCTCGATCAGCCGCACCGCGGCATCGAGATTGGCGTGCGGCGACAGGCCGGAGCGCATCTGGACGAGACCCGCGGTGAAGGTCGCAGCCTGGCTCATACCTAAGGCCTGTTGGCGCCCGCGAGCGCTGGGTCCCGGTCAAGCAACGGATCGAGCTTGCCGGCGCGGTCGAGCGCGGAGAGATCATCATAGCCGCCCACATGGGTCGGGCCGATGAAAATCTGGGGCACGGTCATCCGCCCATTTGCGCGCGCCACCATCTCGCGTCGCCGCTTCGCATCGCCGCTCACATCGATCTCCGTGAACTGGACGCCCTTGCGCGACAATAACCGTTTGGCGGCGTGGCAATAGGGGCAGTAGGAGGTAGTATAGATCTCGATCATGATGAACGTTTAAGTCGTACCGGCCGCTTTATATGGGAGTGCGGCTCCCCGACACAACCCGGGCGAATACCAGCACATCGACCGAGGCAGCGCCCGCCCGCAGCAGTGCCCGCGCGCAGGCATCGACGGTCGCGCCCGAAGTGAGCACGTCATCGACGAGCAGGAGCTTGCGCCCCACCACCTCCGCCTTGCCGGAGTCCGGCACGCGGAAGGCGCCCTGCACGTTTTGCGCGCGCCCTGCCTTGTCGAGCCCGACTTGCTGCGGCGTCGGCTTGACGCGTTTGAGCGCCCCATGCGTGACGATCCGGCCGCCGGTGTTTGCGATGATCTGGGCCAGCAATGCGGATTGGTTGAACCGTCGCGACCATTGCCGCCGCCAATGCAGGGGCACCGGCACCAAGGCATCGGCGTCGGCGAGCAGCTCGCCGCCGGCCCGTGCCATCCATCGCCCCATGGTCGGCGCAAGGTCGAGCCGGTCGCCGTATTTCAGGGCATGGACGAGCTTGCGCGCGATCTCGTCGTAGTGCACTGCCGCGCGAGCCCGGTTATACGCGGGCGGATCGGCGATCGCCTCCATCGACAACAGGCCTGGCCCGGCATCGAAGGGGAACGGGATGCCGAGTCGCTCGCAATAGGGCGGTGCGATGAACGAAAGCTTGGACCAGCAGACCGGGCACAGGCCGGCGCCCTCGACCGGCTGGCGACAGCTCGGGCACAGCTGCGGCAACGCGACGTCGACGAGGAGCCCGAAGCTCGCCCGCAATAGGCCGCTGAACCGGCCGAAGCGCTTGGCCGTGACGGTGTCCCCGTGCATGGCGGTTACGCTAACGCCACCGGTTGGCAACCTCAACGGCGGCGGAGGCACATTGCACGGCCGGCACGCATTGCATACGTCGTTTCTGCACCCTGCGCATGCTAAGGCAAAGCGATGGTTTCGTCGCAACCCGTCATCTTCGACCGCCTTTGCCATCGCGCACACCGCGCACGCGCGCAGGCGCTGGGTCCATCGACCTTTCTGGTCGATCGCGTGGCCGAAGATCTGTGCGATCGATTGGCTGCGGTGCTTCGCCGCTTCGAATCCGCGCTGGACATCGGCACACCGACCGATGCTGTGCGACGGGTACTCGCGGCGAGCGGGAAGGTGGGCACCATCATCGCCGCCGATGCGTTGGCCGGCAGCAGCGCCTTCAGGCATCTGCCTGACGCTCGGGGAAAATGCGAGGCGCAGCTCTGCATCGCAGTCGACGAGGAGGCATTGCCGTTGCGCGACGCCTCGCTCGATCTCGTGGTGTCGGCCCTTGCACTGCATTTCGTCAACGATCTGCCCGGCGCGCTCATCCAGATCCGCCGCGCGCTCAGGCCCGATGGCCTGTTCCTTGCGGCGTTGGCCGGCGGCGAAACGCTGACGGAATTGCGCCAAGCCTTCGCCGCCGCCGAGGCCGAGATCGAGGATGGCATCTCGCCGCGCGTGGCGCCTTTCCCGGATTTGCGCGACATGGGTGCGCTGCTTCAGCGCGCGGGCTTCGCGCTGCCGGTGACCGACGTCGACCGGGTGACCGCCCGCTACGACTCGCCAATCTCGTTGATGCACGACCTGCGGCGCATGGGCGCGACGAACGCCTTGGTCGAGCGTAGCCGGCGGCCGCTCAAGCGTGCGACGTTGCGGCGGATGTCAGAGATCTACGGCGAGCGTTTTGCCGATCGCGATGGCCGCATCCGTGCCACCTTCGAGATCATCTGGCTTTCCGGCTGGGCGCCGCATGCGAGCCAGCAGAAGCCGGTCGCGCCGGGCTCGGCGCGCCGACGCTTGGCCGATGCGCTCGGCACGAAGGAAACCAAGCTGTCGCGCGACGGTGATGGCTAGGGATGAACTGCTCGCGGCGTGTCGCAAAAGCCACGGGCTTCGCAATCGCCTTCGCGCCGAGACGCAATCGCAACGAACCGATCTGCTTCTCTCGCTCATAACAACGTCATCAGATGGGATATCAGCGGCTCGTCTGCCGGCGGCATCGGGTACTCGCGCAACCGGTTTGGGCGCACCCACGCCAACGTCTGGCCTTCCAGCGCCGTTACCGTTCCCTCCCAACGCCGGCAGACATAGAGCGGCATCAGCAGATGAAAATCCGCATAGCTGTGGCTGGCGAAGGTGAGCGGCGCGAGGCACGCCTCGTCGACGATGATCCCCAGTTCCTCCTTGAGCTCGCGTATCAAAGTGTTCTCCGGCCGCTCGCCGGCCTCGACCTTGCCGCCGGGGAATTCCCACAAGCCGGCCATCGGCCGGCCCGCCGGCCGCTGTGCGATCAACACGCGCGCGTCCGGATCCACAAGGGCGCACGCGGCGACGAGGACGAGTTTCACGGTCACGAGTTAGACCTTCGCGCGCTGACCACGTCAGGAGCGGTAATCGCCGTTGATAGCGACATACTCTTTGGTGAGGTCGCAGGTCAGCACCCGATCGCGGCCGCGACCGAGCCCGAGCGCGACTTTGACGGTAATTTCCGGCTTCTTCATTGCCGCCGAGACCGCCGCCTCGTCATAGGCCGGATCGCGCTCACCCCGATGGGCGACGCGGATGCCGCCGAACCAGACGGAAAGCCGATCGCGGTCGGCGGGTTCGCCGGCTTTACCGACGGCCATCACCACCCGGCCCCAATTGGCGTCCTCTCCGGCGATGGCGGTCTTGACCAGCGGGGAATTGGCGATCGACAGCGCGATTTTTCGCGCCGATGGCTTGGATACCGCGCCCTCGACGATAATTTCGACGAGCTTGCGCGCGCCTTCGCCGTCGCGGGCCACTTGCTCGGCGAGGTTGGCGAGCACGGCATCGAACGCCTTGCGGAAGGCCGGCAAGCGCTGGTCCGAGACGTTTGCAATCCTCGGCGCGCCGCGTGCGGCGGCCGCACCGGTCGCGAACGCCAGCAACGTGTCCGACGTCGAGGTATCTCCGTCGATCGTCACCGCGTTGAAACTGTCGGCGACGCCCTGCGCGAGCAGGCGTTGTAAGACGCGCGGCGAGATCGGCGCGTCGGTGAAGACGAAGGACAGCATGGTGCCCATGTCCGGCGCGATCATGCCGGCGCCCTTGGCGATGCCGCAAATGGTGACCGGTACCCCGCCGATCCGCGCGATGGCGGCGGCACCCTTGGGAAACGTGTCGGTCGTCATCATGGCCGTCGCCGCCTCCTGCCAGGCGCGGGGTGCCGCGCTCGCGACCAGTCGATCCATGACCGCCTCAAATTTCGTCGCGTCGAGCGGCTCGCCGATCACGCCGGTGGACGCCAGAAATACCTGCGTGGGCTTGCAGCCTGCGGCTCTAGCGGCGATCTCGGCGGTTAGTTTGGTCGCCGTGCGGCCGGACTTACCGGTAAAGGCATTGGCATTGCCTGAATTGACGACGAGTGCGCTCGCCACGCCGGCCTTGAGGTGCGCGCGGCACCAATCGACGGGGGCAGAGGGACATTTCGAGCGCGTGAAGACACCGGCGACGGTCGTGTCCTGATCGAAGAGCGCCAGCAGCACGTCGGTGCGCCCGGGATAGCGGATGCCGGCAGCTGCCGTCGCCAGTCTGACGCCGGCCAGCGGCGGCATCTGCGGAAATTGCGCGGGAGCAAGCGGTGAAATGGCCATAGCATGTTCTCGTGGCCGGCCAGGCTAGCCTATCGATGGTGCGAATCGGATCTATGCGTTCGTGTGGTCGTCGCTGCAGCACCTGGAGCCGCAGCGATCCGCGCTGGAATATAGACCCTGCTCGGGCGGGAGTGGCAGCCGGCAATTAGCAAAGAGCGCTACGGTCAGTTCTTCTTCTGCTCGCCTGCCTTGTCGAGGCGCTCCACCTTGGCGTTCTGTCGCAGCTTGGCGATGAACTCGGTTTGCGCCTTGCGCGCCAAATAGGCTTCGATCTGATCTTTCACTTTCTCGAATTCCGGCGGCTGCTTGGTGCGCTTGTCCTCAAGCTTGATGACGTGCCAGCCGAATTGCGTCTTCACCGGGTTGGAGAGCTGTCCCGGATACATCTTGAAGGCGACATCGGCGAATTCAGGCACCATCTGGTCCTTGGTGAAATAGCCGAGATCGCCGCCCTCCGCGGCGCCGGGGTCCTTGGATTTTTCTTTGGCCAGCGTTGCAAAATCCGCGCCCTTCTTGAGCTGCTCGAGAATGGCCTTCGCTTCATCCTCACCTTGGACCAGGATGTGGCGGGCGCGCACTTCCTCCTGCCCAGCCATGGATTTCACCGCCTCATCGTAGGTCTGGTGCAACGCTTGGTCGGTAACCGCCGTCTTGGCTTCCTGCTGCAGCTCGTATCCCATCAACAATTTGTTGCGCAGGAACGCCAGCCGCCGCTTGAAATCGGGATTGTCGGCGAGGTTCTTCTTGTCGGCGGCTTGCGTGACCATGATGATGTCGGCGAGGTAGGAGATCAGGTGTTCGCGTCTGGCCTCTGGCGAGATCGACTGCATGTCGGCGCCCAGGTCCTCTTCGGCGAGCGCAAGATCGCTTTCCCTGATGTCGACGCCATTGACGCGGGCGACGACCGGATCGGAGGCGGAGACTGGGGCGGGTGCTTCCGACGATGTCTCCTTCGAGCAGCCTGATGCGGCCAGCACGGTGAACAGCACGGCCGCCATGGCGGCGTGCCCGATCCGCCGCTTGTGCGGTGGAGAATGAGGCAGCAGATTGGGGGAGGTCATGGGGTGATCCTGGGTCAAGCGGCCGTCAGGCGCGCCGGACAGTTAGGTAAAACGGCACTGCTTGGCAATCGCCCAGCGACATTGTGACGAGAACGTGAGCGGCTCGACGGCCGATTGACAAGGGTGTGACCCCCTCCTATCTCTCGACAAAATTGGCCGATCCGACCGCAAGCCGCCGCCGTTTGCATGAAAGACGATCGAAAAGTGCGGCATTTCCCGCATTCCCCGGCCATGGGTGCTCGCAGGCAGGCATTGTTGCCACAGGCATCGTCTTCCGCGTTCCTCCCCGTCGGATTTGGTAAGGTTCGGTATCGATATCCTAAAGGACCCGAAGGGCCCACCGCATGATCGGCGCCATTGCCCGCAAGCTGTTCGGTTCTTCGAACGAACGCCGGATCAAGTCTTATCTTCCGCGGGTTGCCGCGATCAACGCGCTGGAGCGGGAGCTCGAGCAGCTGTCGGATGAGGCGTTGCGCGCGCGCACGGACGCGTTCAAGCAGCGGCTGGCGGAAGGAGCAAGCCTCGATGACATTTTGGTCGAGGCATTCGCCACCTGCCGCGAGGCGGCCAAGCGCACGCTCGGGCAACGCCACTTCGACGTCCAGCTCATCGGCGGCATGATCCTGCACGAGGGGCGGATCTCGGAAATGAAGACCGGCGAAGGCAAGACGCTGGTAGCGACGCTGCCGGTCTATCTCAACGCGCTTGCCGGACGCGGTGTGCACGTCGTGACGGTGAACGACTATCTGGCCAAGCGCGACGCCGAATGGATGGGGCAGATCTACAATTTCCTCGGGCTGAAGGTCGGGGTGATCGTGCACGGGCTCGACGACGAGCAGCGCAAGAGCGCTTACGATGCCGATGTGACCTACGGCACCAATAACGAGCTCGGGTTCGATTACCTGCGCGACAATATGAAGTATCGGCTCGAGGACATGGTCCAGCGCGGGCACATTTACGCTATCGTGGACGAGGTCGACTCGATTCTGGTCGACGAAGCGCGGACTCCGCTGATCATCTCCGGTCCCTTGGACGATCGTTCCGAGTTCTACAACACGATCGACGCCTATATCCCCAAGCTCGAGAAGGCCGACTACGAGGTCGACGAGAAGCAGCGCACGGTCACGCTGACGGAAGTCGGCATGGAGAAGATGGAGCAGATGCTGCGCGGCGACGGTCTGCTCAAGGGTCACTCGCTTTATGACGTAGAAAACGTCTCCACCGTCCACCATGTGAACCAGGCGCTGAAGGCGCATAAGCTCTTCCATCGCGACAAGGACTACATCGTACGCAACGGCGAGATCGTAATTATCGACGAGTTCACCGGGCGCATGATGCCGGGGCGGCGTTATTCGGAGGGGCTGCACCAGGCCTTGGAGGCGAAGGAGCGTCAGCCTGTTCAACCGGAAAATCAGACGCTCGCCTCGATCACCTTCCAGAACTATTTCCGCATGTACGAAAAACTCGCCGGCATGACGGGTACCGCCATGACCGAGGCCGACGAGTTCATCGATATCTACAATTTGGAAGTGATCGAAGTGCCGACCAACATGCCGATGGTCCGCCTCGACGAGGACGACGAGGTGTATCGGACGGCGGCGGAAAAGTATCGCGCCATTCTTGCTTTGATCGACGACTGCAAGGCGCGGGGGCAGCCGGTGCTGGTGGGTACAACGTCGATCGAGAAGTCGGAGCAATTGGCCGAAATGCTGCGCCAGCGCGGCTGGGAGCAGCACGACTTCTCCGATCCGAATGCCTTTGCTGCGCTCTATTCGGGCGATGACGGGGCTTCCAAGGCCAAGGTGTTCGCCATCCTTAACGCACGCTACCACGAGCAGGAGGCCTACATCATCGCCCAAGCCGGAGTGCCCGGCGCGATCACGATTGCCACCAACATGGCGGGCCGCGGCACCGACATTCAACTCGGCGGCAACGCCGACATGCGCATTCGCCAGGAGCTCAAGGACTTGAGCCAGGAGGACGGCGAGCATGCGCGGCGGGCGGAGGAAATCCGTGGCCAGGTAGCGCGGCTCAAGGAAAAGGCGCTCGCGGCCGGCGGGCTTTACGTGTTGGGCACCGAACGCCATGAGAGCCGGCGGATCGATAACCAGCTGCGTGGCCGCTCCGGCCGGCAGGGCGATCCCGGACATTCCAAGTTCTTCCTGTCGCTGGAAGACGACCTGATGCGGATCTTTGGGACCGACAAGCTCGACACCATGCTGCAGCGCCTGGGGCTCAAGGAAAACGAGGCCATCGTCCATTCCTGGATCAACAAGGCGCTCGAGAAGGCGCAGCAGAAGGTGGAGGCGCGCAACTTCGACATCCGCAAGAACCTGCTCAAGTACGACAACGTCATGAATGATCAGCGCAAGGTGATCTTCGAGCAGCGGGTCGAGTGGATGCGGGACGAGGCGGTCAACGAGGTCGTGGCCGATATGCGCCATGCGGCCGTAGAGGACCTCGTCGCCAAGCACGTTCCGGAAAACGCCTATCCCGAGCAGTGGGATACGAAGGGCCTGCGGGAGGAGCTCAAGCGCATCCTCGACCTCGACCTGCCGGTCGATGAATGGGCGAAAGAGGAGGGTATCGCCGAGGAGGAACTTCTTTCCCGCATCGAACGGCGCGCGGACGAGCATATGGCGGCGAAGGTCGCGCAATGGGGCGCCGACGTGATGCGCTACGTCGAAAAGTCGATCCTGTTGCAGACGCTGGACCACCTCTGGCGCGAGCACCTGGTCATGCTCGAGCATCTGCGCCAAGTCATCGGTCTGCGCGGCTATGGACAGCGCGATCCGCTCAACGAATACAAGGCAGAAGCATTCAACCTGTTCGAGGCCATGAGCACCAATCTGCGCGAGGCGGTGACATCGCAGCTGATGCGGGTCGAGATCAGGGCGGCGCCGCCGCCGGAGGAGCCGGCGAGCCTGCCCTATATGGAGGCGCACAAGATCGATCCCTCGACCGGCGAGGACGAACTCGCGCTGGCGCGGGCCGGCGCGGAGACGCTCGCGCGCCACGGGATCACGGCGGCCGCAGCAGCGGCGCCTGAGCGCAACCCCAAGGATCCTTCAAGCTGGGGCAAGGTTGGCCGCAACGAGCCCTGTCCCTGCGGGTCGGGCAAGAAATACAAGCACTGTCACGGGCGGTTCGCCTGAGCGACGCAGACGCGCGCTCCGTCTGCTTCGGCCGGCGTGTGTTGATCCTTATTTAGTTCCAGGCGCCGAAGCGGCTGTCGAAACCGCCGGAGGGCACAGCCGGCGCAGCACCGTTGAGTACGCTCGTAGCGCTGGCTGTATTTGGCTGCGGCTCGCCGTTGCTTTCCTGCTTCGGCGCGGAAGCTTTGGCTGTCTTCGTCTCGGCCGGCTGCGGCTCGGGCTTCGGCCCGCCTGCGCTTTGCCCCGCCTTCGCCGCAACGCGCTTCGAATTTTTTGACGTCGGGGCGGGCTGGGTGGACGCAGACGCTGCCCCCTGATCCTCGGCTTTCGAGCCGAACAGGTTACTGAAGAAGCCGCCGATCCCGCCCGAGCTCGCTGGCGTCGCGGAGGCGACCTGCACCGTCGAGCGCGTCGCGGAGGCCGGTCGGGATTCGGTGAAGGTCGGTTTTGATTCGGTGGAGGCAAGGCTGAATGTGGTTCCGGCCGAGGTCTCGAGCTCGCGCGGCGGGTTGACGTGGGGCGGGATCGTGCCAACGGCCGTGCGAATCGGTGCGCCCGGCCCGCCGTGGCTCTTCACGGCGGTCAAGAAGGTTGCATTCATCCCGCCGTCGACGCCCATCTTGACCGGCGCCGCTGGCGTGCCGCGGTTGGTCAGTTCGGCGGTCTTAGTCTCGTCGCGACGTTGCTTCTCGCTAACGGCTGCTGCGATCGCCTCGGGCACTTTATAGGCGGGGCAACGGTCGGCCGGGCTGAACTTGCCTGAGGATTCGGCGTCGAACACGTAGCGCTTCTCGCATACATCGACTTTGGGCTCGAGCCGCATCACCTCGAAATGGTCGTAGCCCTGCTTGAGCATTTTCCAGAACGCCATGTGCGGCGAATTGCGATGCCGCGCCATGTTGAGCGGGGTCATCCTGAATGGATAGGCCTGGATCTGGAATGACTTCTGGCCGCCGAAGAACGACTCGCGCGCCAGCGCATAAATCTCTCCGACCTGCTCGTCCGTCATGGCGTAGCAACCGGCGGAAGAGCAGTCGCCGTGGATCATGAGAAACGCGCCGGTGCGCCCGTTCGCGCGATCATAAGCGTTGGGGAAGCCGGTATTGATGGCGAGATAGTAGTTGGAATTCGGGTTCATCAGGCCGGGAGTGATGGTGTAGAAGCCTTCCGGCGCCTGCCGATCGCCTTGCTTGATCTTGGGACCGAGTTCGCCCGACCAGCGGCAAATCGGATAAGTGTGCAGCAGGGCAAAGCGTCCGCTCTTGTCCTCTTTCCAGATCTCAAGTTCGGATTCCTCTTTGAATATCCGCACCAGGATCGGCGATTCTTTCGCCATGTTCTTGCTTTCGATTTCGGCTAGCATCCGATCGGACAGGGGCTGCATGTGCCGGCCGTTGACAGCGGAGGACGTGCTGTCCGTGTTGCAACCGGCAAGCGCCAACGCCGCCGCAATCGCAGCGGACGCCAAGAGCGCGCGCACCAAAGGCTGACGATTCAACCGAAAGCTCCCCCGACCCTCAGGCTTCCCCAAGCCTTCCCCCCGCCTGATCGTCTCCGCAAGTGGACCGCCGATCGAGCGTGCCGCGGCGAACAAGGTCCGACCCTTCACTCCGGCACGGACAAGCTAGGCCCAGACTTGGGTAAGATAAGGGCAAGAATTAAGAATTGCCTTATCAGGGATTCCCTTGGAAAACAGACGTTTACCAGCCATCCAGAAGAAGCGGACTGCCTCAGGCCCCTCTCACCCCAAGGCGCGGCCAATGGCGAGGAACTTCTCGCGGCGCTGGCGACGAACGGTCTCCCGGTCGAGGCCGCCAAGTTCCTCAAGGGCGTGGGCGATGGCTTCCCCGGTGGAGGCGATCGCCGCCGCCGGGTCGCGATGGGCGCCCCCCGGCGGTTCGGTCACGATCTGATCGATGACCCCGAAGCGCACCATGTCCTCGGCCGTCATTTTCAGATTGGTCGCCGCCTCCTGCGCCTTGGATGTGTCGCGCCACAGGATCGAGGCTGCGCCCTCCGGCGAGATCACCGTATAGATTGCATGTTCGAGCATTAGGACGCGGTTGGCGGAGGCAATGGCGATAGCGCCGCCCGAGCCGCCTTCGCCGATAATGACTGCGATGTTCGGCACGCCGAGTTCGAGACTGGCATCGGTCGAACGTGCAATGGCCTCGGCTTGGCCGCGTTCCTCCGCGCCGATGCCGGGATACGCGCCGGCCGTGTCGACCAGCGACACCACCGGAATCGCGAAGCGGTCGGCCATTTGCATCAGTCGCTCCGCCTTGCGGTAGCCCTCGGGCCGCGCCATCCCGAAATTGTGCTTGAGGCGGCCTTCGGTCGACGATCCTTTCTCATGCCCGATGACGCAGATGCTCTCGCCGCGAAAGCGGCCGAAACCGCCGACGATCGCCACGTCATCACCGAACTTGCGGTCGCCGGCCAACGAAACGAAGTCGGTGACGAGGGCGCTGACATAATCGAGGCAATGGGGACGCTCCGGATGGCGGGCGACTTGGGTCTTTTGCCAGGGCGTGAGCTCCGCGTAGAGATCCTTGAGCGTCTGCGCCGCCTTAGCCTCGAGCCGCGAGATCTCCTCGCCGATGGCGGCAGCGCTGTCAGCGCTCTCGAGCGCGCGCAGCTCCGCCACTTTGGCCTCGAGCTCCGCCACCGGCTTTTCGAAGTCGAGATAGCTGCGCATCGAGGCGCTCTCAGGCACGCTGCACCGGAGAGTGGCTAGCGCGTCGCGGCCATGCCATAGCGTGCATATTCCTCGGCAATGTCGGCCTGAAGCGCCTTGGCTGCCGCTATGTCGGCTTCGCCGGAGGGGTCGCCGTTTCTCACTCGCGCCAAGCCGCGACCGTAAAGTGCGAAGGCCAGCTTCGGGTCGGTTCGCAACGCCGCATCGTAATCGGAAACAGCGGCATCGAAATTGGTCATCTTCAGAAAGACGAAGCCGCGGCTGTCGAGCGTCGCGGCGTTGTTGGGGAGGAGGCGCAGCGCTTCGTTGCAGTCGGCAAGTGCCGATTTGAGAATGCCGACGACCGCGCGTGCCCAGCAGCGGTTGTCGAAGGCGGCGGCAAAGTCCGCCTTGAGTTTGATCGCCTGATTGTAGTCGTCGATGGCGTGATCGTAGTGGCTCTTGCCGAGATTCGCGTTGCCGCGGTTGAAGTAGGCCTCAGCCGAAGGCTTGAGCTTGATCGCCTGGTCGTAGTCGGCGATGGCGCGGTCGTAGTCGCCCTTGCTGTCGTGGACGACGCCGCGATTGATATAGGCGGCCGCGAATTTTGGGTTGAGCTTGATCGCCTGGTTGTAGTCCTGGATGGCGCGGTCGTACTCGCCTTGGAGCCGGTAGCCGATGGCGCGATTGTTGAAGGCCTCCGCGAGCTTTTCGCCTTTGTCTCGTCCCGCTTTGATGACGGCGGAACAGCCGTCGAGACGCTGATCGACGGTGACTGCGTCCTCAGCCTCGCACCATGCGCGCTCCTGGGATGTCTGCGCGTACGCCGACGCGCCGGCGAACATGACACCGACAAGGATCGAGCAGAGGTGCTTTGCTGCCATGACGGCCACTCCATCATTTGCGGCGGTCAAGCTAAATCATGTCCGGTTAAGGTGTCGTTGGTCCGCCAGCGGGTGCAGGTCGCGGACCAAGCTTTTGAGGCGCTCCTCGAGCACATGAGTGTAGATTTGTGTCGTGGAGATGTCGGCATGCCCCAGCAGTGTCTGCACCACCCGTAGATCGGCGCCGTTGTGCAGAAGATGACTGGCAAAGGCGTGGCGGAGCACATGCGGGCTGACGTGGCGGAGTCCCGCGGCAGCGGCAAGCGCCTTGAGCTCGCGGGCAAAGTGCTGGCGAGTCAGATGACCGGTTCGCCCGAAGGAGGGAAACAGCCATTTCGTTTCCCGAACGCCATTCGCCGAGGAGAGCAGCGTCAGGTACTCGGCCATGGCCTTCTTCGCTGCCTCATTGAGCGGCACCAGACGTTCCTTGTTACCCTTGCCGCGGACGGTGAGCATGCGCGCATTGCGCTCAGCCGCTGAGATCGGCAGCGCGATGAGTTCCGAGACGCGCAAGCCGGTCGCGTAGAGCACTTCAATTAGACAAGCAAGCCGCGCGGCGCGAAGCCGCTTCGGCGCTCCCTCCTCCGCCTGATCCATGTCCATCCGCGCCTGCGCCAGCAGACGGTCGACCTCGGCGATGCTGAGCACCTTGGGCAATGCACGGTTGCGTTTCGGCCCCTCGATGACGGCAGAGGGGTCATCGCCACGGTGCCCTTCCGCATAAAGGAAGCGATAGAGCTGGCGGATGGCGGAGAGCCGCCGCGCCACCGATGCTGCCGCGAAGCGGCGCGTGGCGAGCGAGCCCAGATAGCCGCGTAGATCGTCGGTCGAGGCGCCGGCGATGGTTCGTCCGGCTTTGCCGAGCTCTGCGGAGAAGTCGGCGAGGTCGCGGGCATATGCGGCGAGCGTGTTCTTAGTCCCGCCGCGCTCGGCCGCGATCATATCGAGGAAAAGCTCGATCCATGCCTGGTCGGAATTTTTGGCCTTCGGGGCCATTTGGGCTCAGGGCTGCTTGGCGAACCGATCTGGCGGGACCGAAACCGTAATCTCGCGCGGCTTGGGATCAAACCATGTCGCGAGCATGAACATGGCGCCATAGGTCAGTCCGCCTAGGATGCCGACTACGGTGAGAAATCGGAGCAGACTCGGCATGGTGAGACCTCGGACGGCAAGTCTGCACAGAACAATGGAGAAACTAGGACGCGGCGCCGAGCGTCCAACAGACCGCGACGGCCCCGCAAAGATGGTTAATAGCGCGGACATGTGTGCTAGCAAAAGCATCCGCGAGTGGTTGTGCTAGAAGGGAAACCGCCAATACGCGGAGCAGAAGGAACTATGCCACACGGCACGACACACGATTTTGCGGCGCGACCGGAAGCCGCGGTCACGGCGGCCCTTGGGCGGCGCTCGATCGTGCTCGTGGGCATGATGGGCGCCGGCAAATCGTCGATCGGCCGTCGCGTGGCGCTACGCCTGGGCATTCCCTTTATCGATGCCGACGCCGAGATCGAAAAGGCAGCCGGCATGAGCATCAGCGATATCTTCGCCATTCGCGGGGAGGCGGAATTCCGCGCCGGGGAAACGCGCGTCATTGCCCGGTTATTGGAGAGCGGGCCGCAGGTGCTGGCGACCGGCGGCGGAGCGTTCGTGAACCCGGAGACTCGCGCGGCCGTTGCGGCCAAAGGCATCTCGATCTGGCTGAAAGCCGAGTTCGACGTGCTGCTGAAACGCATCAGGCGGCGGCACGATCGGCCGCTACTCAAGACCGACGATCCCGGCGCAACGTTGCGCAAGCTGATGCAAGAGCGCGATCCGACCTATGCATTGGCCGACCTCACCGTACAGTCGCGCGACGTGCTGCACGACAGGATCGTTGACGAAATCGTAAGCGCGCTCGCGGGCCGGCTCGGCGCCGCCTGCGCACGACCGAGCGTGTCTGCGCATGGAGATCGCCCATGACCGCACCGCTGCGCGCCAGCGATCCGACCCTCGTCAATGTCGCGCTCGGCGAGCGCAGCTACGACATCATTATCGGGCGCGGCCAACTCGCCTCGCTGGGCCAAAGGCTCATTGCGCTGCGGCCGGGCTGCAAGGCCGCCATTGTGAGCGACGAAACGGTCATACGTCACCATCTGGCGGCGACCGAGAGCGCCCTTGCCGCGGCTGGGATTGCCGCTACCACGGTCGCCGTGCCGCCGGGCGAGGGTTCGAAGAGCTTCGCGATGCTCGAACGGGTTTGTGAAGCGCTCATCGCTGCGCGCGTCGAGCGCGCCGATGTCGTGGTGGCGCTTGGTGGCGGCGTCATCGGCGATCTCGCCGGCCTTGCCGCCGCCCTGGTCCGCCGCGGTCTCGATTATGTGCAGGTTCCCACTACCCTTCTCGCACAAGTCGACTCCTCCGTCGGCGGCAAGACCGCGATCGATTCCGCGCATGGCAAGAATCTGATCGGCGCGTTCCATCAGCCGGTATTGGTCGTGTCCGATACCGCGCTGCTCGATACGCTGCCGCTGCGTCAATTCCGTGCCGGCTATGCCGAAATCGTCAAATACGGACTGATCGCTGATGCTGCCTTCTTTGCGTGGTTGGAGGCCAATTGGCGCGAGCTGTTTGCAGGCGGCGCGGCGCGCGAACACGCCATCGCGGTGAGCTGCCGGATGAAAGCTGCAATCGTGGCGCGTGACGAGCGCGAGACCGGCGAGCGGGCACTGCTCAATCTCGGCCACACGTTCGGCCACGCATTCGAGGCGGCAGCCGGCTTCTCCGATCGTCTCCTGCACGGCGAGGCCATTGCGCTCGGCATGGCGCTCGCCTTCGCCTTCTCCGCCCAGCGGGGGTTGCTGCCACGGTCAGAAGCCGAGCGCGTCGAGCGTCACCTCGCCGCGGCCGGCCTGCCGGTCCGTCTCTCCTCGGTTAGCCTACCCGGCGCCGACCGTCTGATGGAACTCATCGCCCAGGACAAGAAGGTCAAGCGAGGCCAGCTGACGTTCATCCTGGCGCGCGGCATCGGCGCAAGCTTCATCGCGCCCGATGTCGAGGCCGCCGAAGTCCGCGCCTTTCTGGTCGACAAACTCGCCGAGCAATGACCACCCGCGATTGGTTCGCCCTTGGGGCGGTTCTGATCTGTATCTTGCTCTCCGCCTTCTTCGCGGGGAGCGAGACGGCATTGACCGCATCCTCGCGCGCGAGCATGCACCGGCTCGAGAAGCAAGGAAATCGCGGCGCCGCGATCGTAAATCGCCTGCTCAACGCGCGCGAGAGGATGATCGGCGCGCTCCTATTCGGCAACAACGCGGTGAACATCGCCGCGTCCGCGCTCGCAACCGGCGTGCTGCTCGCCTGGTTCGGCGAGGTGGGCGTCATCTATGCCACGGTGGTCATGACGGTTTTGATCGTGGTATTCGCCGAAGTCCTGCCGAAGACCGCAGCGTTCAACGCGCCCAACCGCATTGCGCTAGCCGTTGCGCGTCCGATCGATTGGACGGTGCGGCTGCTGGCCCCCATCCTGATCGCGGTCGAGTGGGTCGTGAAATGGCCGCTGCGGCTGGCCGGGATGAGGATGGGTGAAACCGAATCGATTCTTTCACCTCATGAGCAACTACGGGGAGCGCTCGATCTCCTGCATCGGGAAGGAAGCGTCGAGAGGCTTGATCGCGACATGTTCAGCGGACTTTTGGACCTGCGCGACCTCACCGTGTCCGACGTCATGATCCACCGCACCGAGATGGTTACGGTCTGCGCCGACGATCCCCCCGAGCAGGTCGTGAAGGCGGTGCTCGAATCCGAGGTCACCCGCGTACCGCTCTGGAAAGGAAAGCCCGAAAACATCATCGGCATCCTGCACGCAAAGGACCTCTTGCGGGCGATGCAGGTATCGGAAGGCGACCTTGGCAAGATCGACGTCACCAGCATTGCGCGGCCGCCTTGGTTCGTGCCCGATATCCGCCCGCTCTCCGAGCAGCTCAAAGCCTTTCGCCGGCGCAAGACGCATTTCGCGCTGGTGGTCGACGAATACGGCGAGGTCATGGGGTTGGTGACGCTCGAAGATATTTTGGAGGAAATCGTCGGCGACATCTCGGACGAATACGATGTCGCGGTGCCAGGCGTGCGTCCGCAGCCCGACGGCTCAGTCAACATCGACGGCGGCGTGCCGATTCGCGATCTCAACCGCGCGATGGAATGGAACCTGCCCGACGAGGAGGCGACCACGATCGCCGGTCTCGTGATCCACGAGGCGCGCTCGATCCCCGAGCCCGGTCAAACCTTCACCTTCCATGGCTTTCGTTTTCGCGTGCTGCGCCGAGATCGCAATCGTATTACCGCATTGCGAATCACGCCGTTGGTGCGCAAGCCGGCGGCGAAGCCGACTTAGGGCACGATGGCGCGCTGCGGCGTCACGCGTCGGCTTCGCCCGGTGCCGAGGCATGGATGGCGAGCGCATGCACGCCGCCTTGGAGCTCAGCGACAAGGATCTCGTTGATCAAGCGGTGGCGCTCGAGGCGGCTCTTCCCGCGGAACGCCTCCGCCACAATATATACCCTGAAATGCGTTTGCCCGCCCTCGCGATGCCCGGCGTGCCCGGCGTGCTGGTGGGATTCGTCCACCACCTCGAGCAGCGCGGGGTCGAAAGCCCTGGTCAACTTTTCCGCGATGACATCACGCTTGGCCATGGCCTCGGCATAACGGGGAGCGAACCTGCCCGTCAATCCATGGCAAGAAAGACGCAATCGCGCTTGTCAAGACTTGAAGATAACGCGGCCACGCGCGCATACTGATCGGTCATGAAAAGCGACTCGCCCCTCTTTGATCGCATCCGGGTCAAGCCCGACAAGGACCGGCGGCTACGCGCGCAATGTCCCACCTGCGAATGGCCGAACTGCGAGGCGCCCGCGACCCACCGGGCCCCCAAGGGACGGCTACGCGAACGGGAATACTGGCGGTTTTGCCTTGAGCACGTCCGCGAATACAACCACGCCTATAATTTCTTCGCCGGCATGACCACTGAAGATATTGCCCGTTATCAGAAGGAAGCTGTGATCGGCCATCGTCCCACCTGGAAGATGGGCATGAACGGCGGGCGGCCGAGCTCGCGCTCCCGTTCTGCCCGCTTGCATCCCGAGTTCACCGATGCGGATGATCCGTTCGGGATGTTCCGGGAGTTCGGCGGACTGGGGAGCGCACGGCGCTCGGAGCGACGCGCGCCGGAAGCCCGCGCGGTGCGCAACGCCGAGCGCAAGGCGCTCGATGCCCTCGGCCTCGAAGCGGACGCCTCGGCACACGAGGTCAAGACGCGGTTCAAGACGTTGGTGAAGCGGCATCATCCGGATGCCAATGGCGGCGATCGCTCCTCGGAAGATCGGCTGCGCGAGATCATCCAGGCCTATAATTATCTAAAGTCGATCGGTTTCCGCTGAGTCGTGACCTGGCGCGGCGGCTCCGGCCGCTCAATCCCGCGTCGCGGGTCGGTGCAGCACGATTGCAGCTGCGAACAAGTCCAACAGCACGCAGAGCGCCAGCGCTGTCGTGTAGCCGCCGGTCGCGTCATGCACGATTCCGAGGAGGCCGGGGCCCAATGCATAGGTGAATTGTCCGACGGCCGTCGACAGCGCGATTAACATGCCAAACGATCCCGCCTCGAATTCACGCTGGATGATAAGGGCGGGGAAGGTGATGAGATTGCCGACTGAGAGGCCGAACACCGCGCAAGCAATGAAGAGAGCTGCGGTATTCGTGGTTTGCGTCATCACGAACAGTGCGGCTGCTTGGCTGGCGAGCGAAAGAGCTGCCGCCAGGCGCTGATCGAGGCGGTCGATGACCGTGCCGAGCGCGAGGCGTCCGAGGATCGCCATGGTTGTGGTGATGGCCACCGCTGTTCCGGCTTGCGTGCGCCCGATCGCCGGTTCCAGGAACGCGATCTGATGGACGAGGAAGCCGACTTGCGCCAGCAGCGCGAGCGCGAAAGGCGCCGACACCGTCCAGAACCTGAAGCTGCGCAATGCCCGCGGCCGGGTCCAGCGCCTGGCCTCGGCGGCGCCGGTCAGATCGGCCGCACCTCGCTGATGCAACGACGTCGACGCGTCGGGCGCTGGCTCGCGCATCCATAACAGCGTGATCGGAACGACGATCATCGACAGGACGGCCGTGGTGATGACCATCGCGGACTCGAGTCCGCATTGGGCGATGAGCAAGATCAGCGCTGGAACGATCGCGACGCCGCTGGCGCTTGCCCCGGTGAGCGCGAGACTGATGGCAAGGCCGCGCCGGCGATCGAACCAGAGCCCGAGAATGTTGGTGATGGCGCCGACGCTCATCGTCGCCCATCCAAACGACATGAGGAGATACACGGCAAAGAGCTGCCACGGCAGTCGCACCATCCCGACCATGGCGGTCGACGCACCGAAGCAAGCGACGCCCAGCAGGACGAACGTCCGCAACCCTAGCCGGCCGATGGCATCGCTCACGAACACGACCAGCAATGCGCTGAAGAGGTAGTAGACCGTCGTTGCGCCCGAGATCAGCGATGCCGGCCAGCCGTTCAGTCGACGCAACTCGGCAAGATAAACGCCATGACCATAGAAGCCCAAGCCCCAACAGAAGATCGCCATCACGAAGCAGACGAAGGTCACACGCCAGCCGGCGTATCGGAGCGACGCCTCCGCTGCGCGGCTTGAGCGGTTGTCGAGATACGCCGTGACGGGTTGAGGCTCACGCGGCGCAGCCATAGCGCTACCGCAGGTTCCGATCTGCCGCGCCCCGCCGATATCTTGGCTTCGATTGCTCACGGGTCGTCACCTTCACGTCATTGAACGACACGTCCAACAACGCATGTCTTGCCATCTTGACGCGCCGGAATACTTCGGAAATAATCAAACTATGAAAGAAGGACCCGACATCTCGATCATCGCCGCGCTGATCGGCAACCCGGCCAACGCCAACATGCTGATGGCGTTGATGGCCGGCCCCGCGCTCACTGCAACCGAGCTTGCCCAGGAAGCGGGTCTCGTGCTCTCGACCGTCAGCGGGCACCTAGCGAAGCTCGAAAATGCCGGCCTCGTCGCCGTCGAGCGCCAGGGGCGCCATCGCTATTTCCGCCTCGCCGATGCAAGCGTTGCGACCGCGCTTGAAGGGCTCATCCCGCTCGCCGCCCGCGCCGGGCACACCCGCATCCGCACCGGGCCGCGCGACCCCGAATTGCGCCGCGCGCGGTCCTGCTACGATCATCTTGCAGGCGACTTGGCGGTTCGAATGTTCGATCGCTTCACGGAACGCCGGTTCCTCACGCGCCGGGGCGACAGCCTGCAGGTAACGGCAGGAGGGCGGCGGTTTTTCGCCAGAGCCGGAATCGATATCGATGCCCTCGAAACGGGGCGACGCCCGCTATGCCGCCCGTGTCTCGATTGGAGTGAGCGCAGGAGTCACCTCAGCGGAGCATTGGGGGCCGCCATCTTCGATCGGATCATCGCGTTGGGCTGGGCGGCCTGCGAACCGCGCACGCGGGTCGTACGTTTTTCCGTTGGCGGTGAGCGCAAGATGCGGGCGTGGATGTCCGCCTGAGGCGGAGATTTTTCCCGCCATCTCATGTTTCGCAGTGCCGAACGCGGCTGACCGGCGCTTGAACCAAGCTGGCGGGCCTTGCGTTGTTATTCGGCGTGGCAGCTGTTGACCTTGCTGCGGTCGATACTTATTTGAAATCATGAGATTTTCAGCCAAAGACGCGGCGTCTTTCGCCACCGGCGGGCTTTCTGCTACGTTGGCGGACGAATCTGCCCCGCATTCCGCCGACCGAAAACGGGTCTCGGTCGCTGCCGAGACCACGGAGGAGCAATGACCGGCGCAACGCAAGAGATCGCCAGCCTTCCCGACATGAAGGTGTCGATCCGTCAGCTCTTCGGTTTCGACAGCGACATGGAAGTGCCGGCGTACTCGGAAGCCGACGAGCATGTTCCGGACATCGATCCCGACTACCGGTTCGACAAACCGACGACGCTCGCCATTCTCGCCGGCTTCGCGCACAATCGTCGTGTCATCGTCACCGGCTACCACGGCACCGGCAAATCGACCCACATCGAGCAGGTGGCGGCGCGCCTCAACTGGCCGTGCGTGCGCGTGAACCTCGACAGTCACATCAGCCGCATCGACCTGATCGGCAAGGACGCAATCGTCATTCGTGACGGCATGCAGGTGACCGAATTCCGCGACGGCATTCTGCCGTGGGCGTACCAGCACAACGTGGCCTTGTGTTTTGACGAATATGATGCGGGGCGTCCCGACGTAATGTTCGTCATTCAGCGGGTTCTGGAATCCTCCGGCCGGCTGACCTTGCTCGACCAGAGTCGGGTGATCAGGCCGCATCCGGCTTTCCGGCTATTTGCGACCGCGAACACGGTCGGCCTTGGTGATACCTCAGGCCTCTATCACGGCACGCAGCAGATCAACCAGGCGCAGATGGACCGCTGGTCGATCGTCACGACGCTCAATTATCTGCCGCACGACAACGAGGTCGAGATCGTGCTCGCCAAGGCGAAGCACTACCGCACCGACCAGGGCCGCGACATCGTCGGCAAAATGGTGCGCGTCGCCGACCTCACGCGCAACGCCTTCATGAACGGCGACATTTCGACGGTGATGAGTCCGCGCACGGTGATCACCTGGGCGGAGAACGCCGATATCTTCAAGGACCTCGGTTTCGCCTTCAGGCTCACATTTCTCAACAAGTGCGACGAGCTGGAACGACCGATCGTGGCCGAATTCTATCAACGCTGTTTCGGAGTCGAGTTGCCGGAATCGTCGGTCAACGTGGCGCTGACCTGAGACCTGCCATCCCTGTGACGCTGTGATGTCGTCGAACATCAGGCCCAGAAATCCGTCGAAGGAATCCCCGACCGAGCCGTTCAAGCGCGCGGTCACGGGATGCCTGCGTGCAATCGCCCGCAAGCCCGAACTCGAAGTTGCCTTTGCGGCCGAACGCCCCGGTATCGTCGCCGGCAAGGTGCGTCTACCCGAGCCGCCGCGAAAGCTCAGCGGCGCGGAAGCCGCAATCGTGCGCGGCCACGCTGACTCCATCGCACTTAAGCTCGCCTGTCACGACCCGATGGTGCACCGCAAGCTCGTGCCGGGCGGACAGCAGGCGCGCGCGGTGTTCGAGGCGGTCGAGCAGGCCCGCGTCGAGGCCATCGGCGCGCGCCGCATGTCCGGTGTCGCCAACAACCTCTCGGCCATGCTCGACGACCGTTTCCACCGCGGCAAATTCGACCAAGTCACCGACCGGGCGGATGCGCCCATCGAGGAAGCGGTGGCGCTGATGGTGCGAGAGCGATTGACCGGGCAAGCGCCGCCGGCGGCGGCCAAGAAGCTCGTCGATCTGTGGCGGCCTTTGATCGAGGATCGTGCCGGGCGCGATCTCGATCGGCTCGAGCGGCTGATCGAAAACCAGGCACGTTTCGGCGACGCTATTCATGATCTGCTCGACGCGCTCGATATGGGCGAGGACCGCAGCACCGAATCGGATGAGGAGGACGGCGAGGAAGGAGAACAGGATCGCCGCAAGGAAGAATCCGGCGAAGACGGAGAGGGCGCCGACGCCGAGGACACGCAGACGCGAGTGGATGAAGCCGACGTCGCCGGCGAAGACATGTCCGACTCCACGGCCGAGGCCGCCGAGGCGCTCTCGGCCGAGATGGCAGACGATGCGGAGATGGGCGATTCCGAGGCTCCGGCGGAGCCGCGGCGTCCCCGGCGGCACGGTCAGAACGAGCCGCGCGGGCCGGACTATCGGCCTTTCATCACCAAACATGACGAGACGGTCGCCGCCGAGGACCTGTGCGAGCCGGAGGAGCTCGACCGCTTGCGCGGGTATCTCGACAAGCAGCTGTCGCATTTGCAGGGCGTGGTCGCGCGGCTTGCCAACCGGCTGCAGCGGCGGTTGATGGCACAGCAGAACCGCGCCTGGGAATTCGACCTGGAGGAAGGATTGCTCGATCCGGCGCGGCTTTCCCGCGTCATCGTCGATCCGCTGCATCCACTGTCGTTCAAGCACGAGAAGGAGACCAGCTTCCGCGATACCATTGTCACGCTCTTGCTCGACAATTCGGGCTCGATGCGCGGACGCCCGATCACGGTCGCAGCCACGTGCGCGGACATCCTCGCGCGCACGCTCGAGCGCTGCGGTGTGAAAGTGGAGATTCTCGGCTTTACCACGCGCGCATGGAAGGGCGGGCAATCGCGCGAGGCATGGCTCGCTGCCGGCAAGCCTGCCAATCCGGGGCGGCTCAACGATCTGCGGCACATTATCTACAAGTCGGGCGATGCGCCCTGGCGTCGCGCACGCAAGAATCTTGGGCTCATGATGCGCGAGGGGCTGCTCAAGGAGAATATCGACGGCGAAGCGCTCGACTGGGCGCATAAGCGGTTGCTGGGCAGGAGCGAACAGCGCAAGATCTTGATGATGATTTCCGATGGTGCTCCGGTCGACGATTCGACCCTGTCGGTGAACCCCGGCAACTATCTTGAGCGGCATCTGCGCTGGGTGATCGAGGAGATCGAGACGCGCTCCCCCGTTGAATTGATCGCGATCGGCATCGGTCACGACGTTACGCGGTACTATCGCCGTGCTGTCACCATCGTCGATGCCGAGGAACTCGGCGGCGCCATGACGGAAAAGCTTGCTGAACTGTTCGACGAGCAGGCGCACGGCGAGCCCCTGCGGCGGAGGTTCGACGCGTGAGAGACCGCACGGCTTCGCGTTGCGGTCTCCTATGGCGAAACCGACGGATCATTACCGCGGTCGTTGCAAGCGCATCGTTGTTGGCAGCCAATTCCGGCGCGGCGCAGCTACTGCCGCCGATCGCGTCGCCGCTCGCAATCGAGATTCGCAGCGAACGTATCACGGCCTTCGATGTTCGCGACCACTCCCGTCGGCAGTTCGGCTTGCTGGAATTCCGCGGCGGCCTCGTGCTGCGCTCGCCCTACCCAAACTTTGGCGGCATATCCGCCATTCGCGTCGCAGCCGATGGCGCGCATTTCATCGCCTTGAGCGACAAGGGTGCATGGTTTCGCGGCCGCCTTCTCTACGAGGGCACGCGGCCGAGCGGCATCGCGGACGCCGAAATGGCGCCAATGCTCGGCGCCAATGGAAAACCGCTGGCGGCGCGCGGTTGGTATGATACAGAATCGATCGCGGTGGATGGCGACACGCTCTACGTGGGAATCGAGCGGGTGCATCAGATCGTCCGGTTCAATTACGGCAAGGAGGGGCTACTCGCCCGCGGTCGACCGATCGAGCTGCCCTCGGCACTGCGCTCGCTGCCCGGAAACAGGGGTCTCGAAGCGCTGGCCTTCGTGCCAAAGGGCTTGCCGCTTGTCGGCACGCTGATCGCGATCTCGGAGCGCGGCCTAGACGAGGCCGGCAATATCGGCGGCTTCCTCATTGGCGGACCGACGCCCGGTGGTTTCGCCGTCAAGCGCATTTCGAACTACGACATCACCGACGCAGCCCTCCTCCCCGGCGGGGACGTTCTGCTGCTGGAGCGGAGATTTGGCTGGGACAGCGGTTTGGGCGTTCGTATGCGGCGCATCGCGCTCGCCGACATCAAGCCGGGGGCGCTCGTCGACGGTCCCATTCTGTTCGACGCCGATCTCGGCTACGAAATCGACAATATGGAAGGCTTGAGCGTACACCGCAGCGCGAGCGGCGAAACTGTCCTCACGCTCGTTTCGGACGACAATTTCTCTACCGTTCAGCGCACGCTGCTATTGCAATTCATGCTGGCCGAGCCCTAGCCCGTCCGTACGCCGTCATTCGCCGAGAAATGCTGCGGCGTTTCGCGCCCTCACTCCGCTGCCGCCGCCCTTTTCTTCCTGATCTGTCGCTTCAGCTCCAGCGCCTTGTCGGACAGCTCACCGTCGCGCGCCTTCAACAGGAATGCATCGAGCCCGCCGCGATGATCGACCGTCTTCAGCGCGTTTGCGGATACGCGCAATTTGATAGACCGGCCGAGCGCGTCGGAGATCAGGGTGACATTGAGCAGATTGGGCAGGAAGCGCCGCTTGGTCTTGATGTTGGAGTGGCTCACCTTATGGCCAACCTGCGCACGCTTGCCGGTTAGTTCGCATTGCCGCGACATCGAGAAATCCTATCTTCAGGCCAGATGGTCCGATTGAGCACCGCGAACGGGACAGTTCGATCACCTTCGGCCGGCGGAGCTATAGTCAGGGCTCGAGAACGCGTCAACCCGAGCGACCGTCTGTTGCGGAAGATCACTGACACATTTTCGCCAGCGCAACGCAGGGAAGTCCAATCGCCTTGATCGGGCCAAGATGCCGCGCCAAGGCTTGCAGGAAACCGCGCCGCCGGTCGCCGAGGGCGCCGGACATAACAGACTAGCCATGCTCCGGCGGGCTCACTAAGAAATGGCGAATATCAGGGAGCGTTCGTGAGCTCATACCGCCTCGCCCGCCGCGCGATTGTCCTTGGCGTGACCGCGCTGGTGGTGACCATAGCGGATGCCCCGCAGAGCCGGGCTTTCGGTCAAGGCAAGCTCGACGCTCGTTACGTCGTCACTTTGAGCGGTTTGCCGATCGGCCGAGGCGCGTGGGTGATCGACATTGGCGATGATTATTTCAGCGCGGCGGCGAATGGTGCGACGGCTGGCTTGATGCAGGTCTTTGCCAGCGGCCACGGCCAGAGCGCCGCGCGCGGCACCATTTCCGGTGGCCAGCTCGTGCCCTCGACCTATGCCTCGCGGATCGTGACCGGCGACAAGTCCGACGAAGTGCGAATGGTCATCAGTGCCGGCACCGTGAAAGAACTGGCGGCCAATCCGCCGACCGTGGCGAGCCCGGATCGCGTTCCCGTCACTGAGGCTCACCGGCGCGGCGTATCGGATCCAATGACGGCGTCGTTGATGCGGGTTCCCGGAAGCGGCGAGATGTTGGCGCCGCAGGCTTGCCAGCGCACGCTGTCGATCTTCGACGGACGCATGCGCTACGACCTTCAGCTCGTTTTCAAACGGCTCGAGCGGGTGCGATCGGAGCCGGGCTATCAAGGTTCGGCCGTGGTCTGCGCGGTGTATTTTTCGCCGATTGCGGGCTACGTTCGCGACCGTTACGCGATCAAGTACCTCATGCAGCTGCGCGATATGGAAATGTGGCTGGCTCCCATCGCGGGCACGCGCATCATGGTCCCTTATCGTGTCTCGGTTCCGACGCCGATCGGACTGGGAGTCCTGCAGGCAACGCAGTTCATGTCGATGCCGCAGCCGGCCAAGGCGGCGGTGAAGACGCAATGATGCGGCGGGCGCGCGCTGTCGCCCGAGGCCCGTGAGTCCGAATTTTGTGGGCTTAGCGCTACCACCGGTGATCGATGGCGATCGTATGTTGCAGCCGTTTGCCGGCCTTTTACACGATTTTGTGGTGAGCTCGGGCAGTGCCACCAGATATGGCCGTGAACGAATTCCGATAGGAATGGAGTCAGCGATTCGGGCGCGATTCGTTCGAGACTCGTTCCACCGTTTAGGCACCGTGCTCAGCCCGCACCCTGTGACAGGTGCGTGACAATTCCAGCCCGTCTGGGTTTTGAATTCGAGGAGCAACCAGCGCTCGGCAACGTCCAGACTTTGCCGGGACATTGCGCTGCTCGCGTACGTGAATCCGACAAAACGCGCCTTTTCGCTGACAATAACCCGTGGCCGTGATCGATGCTGATCTCGAATGCAGCTCCACCGCCGCGCAGCGTTTCATCTTGAGCACTGATCTTGTCGATTGGCCTTGCCCGCTGCTGAGATGCGCTCGGATGGAACTTTGAAAACCGCCGATCCTCGCGCCATTCCGTCAATAAGGCTGCTGGTCGTCGACGCCCGAGCAGCTGTCATCTCTCTACGACTGTTCGCGGAGCGGTCTGAATGCGTGTTTGCTGGACAGGGTGGAAGCGCGCTATCGTGCGTAGAGCGGCATGCATGCACGGCTGCGGGCGCTTTTGAGGAATGCCAAGAACGCAGCGCGCGGCGCGATCTCTCATCTGCTACCTTGCAGGCCTGATACCGAAAGTGTGATGGATAGTCACACGGCAGCAACGTTAGTCATCGCTTAAAACGGTCGATGCCCATCTCCTTCTCCTCGCCAGCCAACCGCGATTCCGGCGCCCGCGGCGCCGGCGTCACGGCGGTGCTCGGCCCGACCAATACCGGCAAGACTCATCTGGCCATCGAACGCATGCTCGGCCATTCGTCCGGCATCATCGGGCTGCCGCTGCGACTGCTGGCGCGCGAGGTCTACAACAAGGTCGAGGCGCGTGCGGGCGCGGATGCGGTCGCCCTCGTCACCGGCGAGGAGAAGATCAAGCCGCCGAGCCCGCGCTATTGGGTTTCCACCGTCGAGGCAATGCCGCGCGACCTCGATGTCACCTTCCTGGCCATTGACGAGGTGCAGCTCGGCGCCGATCTCGAGCGCGGTCACGTCTTCACCGATCGCATGCTCAATCGCCGAGGACGCGAGGAGACGCTGGTGCTCGGCGCGCAGACCGTGCGGCCGATGATCGAGCGGCTTTTGCCCGGCGCCCATGTCTTGACGCGGCCGCGGCTGTCGCAGCTCTCATTTGCAGGCGAGAAGAAAATCACCCGGCTTCCGCGCCGCTCCGCGATCGTCGCGTTCTCGGCCGAGGAAGTCTATTCGATTGCCGAGCTGATCCGCCGCCAGCGTGGCGGCGCTGCCGTGGTGCTGGGGGCGCTCAGTCCGCGCACCCGCAACGCGCAGGTTGCGCTCTATCAATCCGGCGACGTCGAGTATCTGGTTGCCACCGACGCCATCGGGATGGGGCTCAACCTCGATGTCGATCACGTCGCTTTCGCCTCCGACCGCAAATTCGACGGGTACCAGTTCAGACGGCTCAACCCCGCTGAACTGGCGCAGATCGCCGGCCGCGCCGGCCGCGCCATTCGCGACGGCACCTTCGGCACCACCGGAAGGTGCCCGCCGTTCGAAACCGAGCTGGTGCAGGCTCTCGAAAGCCATTCGTTCGAGCCGGTCAAGGTGCTGCAATGGCGCAATACCGAGCTTGACTTCTCGTCGGTCGGCGCACTGCAGGCCTCTCTCGCCGAGACGCCGAAACAGAACGGCCTCACCCGCGCGCCCATCGCCGAGGACATCTTGGTTTTGGAACATGCGTCGCGCGACGACGAGATTCGCTCGCTGGCGACGACGCGCCAGGCAGTCGAGCGACTATGGGATGTCTGCCAAGTGCCCGATTATCGCAAAATCTCGCCGGCGACCCATGCCGAGCTCGCCACCACGCTCTACGGTTTCTTGATGCGGGAAGGAACGATCCCCACCGACTGGTTCGCACGCCAAGTCGAACAGGCAGATCGCCACGACGGAGATATCGATACGCTATCGAACCGCATCGCCCACATCCGGACCTGGACTTTTGCGGCGAATCGTCCCGACTGGCTGGTCGATCCCGAACACTGGCAAGGCGTCACGCGCGCGGTCGAAGACAAATTGTCCGACGCACTGCACGAGCGGCTCACCGAGCGCTTCGTCGATCGGCGCACCAGCGTGTTGATGCGTCGGCTGCGCGAGAACGCAACGCTCGAGACCGACATCAGCAAGAGCGGCGAAGTCGTGGTCGAGGGTCACGTCATCGGCCGACTGGACGGATTCATGTTTACCCCCGCCGCTTCCTCGGCGGGCTCGGAAGCAAAGGCGCTCGCCAGCGCCGCACAAAAGGCGCTGGCGGGCGAAATCGACGCGCGGGCGACGCGTCTCGCACACGCGGCCGACGGACAGTTCGTGCTCGCGAGCGACAGCGCCATCAGGTGGGTTGGGCAGCCGGCCGGCAAGCTCGTCGCCGCGGAGGAGACGCTCAAACCGCGTGTACGCATCATCGCCGATGAGCGCCTCACGGGCGCGCCACGCGATGCGGTGCAGGCGCGGCTCGATTTGTGGCTCAAGTCTCACATCGAAAGACTCCTGGAGCCGTTGTTCCGGCTCACGGCCGCCGAAGACATAACCGGAATAGCGCGCGGCGTGGCGTTCCAGCTCACGGAAGCGCTCGGCGTGCTCGAGCGCCAGAAGGTCGCCGACGAGATCAAAGGTCTCGAGCAGCCCGCACGCGCCACGTTGCGCAAACACGGCGTGCGTTTCGGTGCTTACCACATCTACCTTCCGGCTCTGCTCAAACCCGCGCCGCGGGTGTTGGCGACGCAGCTCTGGGCACTCAAACATGGCGGCATCGAACGCAAACAGCTCGAAGCCATCGAGCAGCTCGCCGCCAGCGGGCGCACCTCGATTGCGGCCGACCAGGAGATCCCCAAGGCGTTCTATCGCATCGCGGGTTATCGGGTCTGCGGCGCCCGCGCCGTGCGCGTCGATATTTTGGAACGGCTCGCCGACCTTATTCGCCCAGCGCTCGCATGGCGCTCGGGTGCGACGAGCGTCAAGCCGCCGGGTGCAATCGAGGGCTTCGGCTTCACTGTCACGGGCGGCATGACGTCGCTCACAGGCTGCTCGGGGGAGAACTTCGCTTCGGTGCTGCGCTCGCTCGGTTATCGCATGGAGAGGCGGCCGAAGCCGGCCGCGCCGCCGCATGCGTCAGTGGAGGTGATGGCGCCGTCACCCGCCTCTGTCGAAGCTGTCCCGGCGGAAGCTTCGCTGACCGGCGAAGAAGGCGCGCCCCTCGGTGCTGTGGGAGGCGAGACGCCGGCAGACGCTTCGGTCAACCCGGTCGAGGCCGCAAGCGCAGACATGTTGGCGGCCACACAAGCGGCGGTCGAAGCAGTCGCGACCGCGGCAGATGAGATGGTCGCCGAGAGGCCGACGTTGCCCGACGCGGCGGAGGCATTGATCGGCCTCGGCGAGGTGCCGGACTCCGTGCCCCCTGTGCAGGCTGACGCACCGGCGAGTGGAACCGTGCAAGACTCCCCATCCGCTGATACCGCCCCGAAGTCGGAACTTGCGGCGGAACAATTCATCGAGGTCTGGCGGCCTGTCCGCCGGGACGAGCAAGCACGCAGCGCCCGTCATGAGCGTCGTCCACGGCAGCGTCGCTCCCAGCGAGAGCCGGCACCCGCCGCAGCTTCCCCGGCCGCAGCGCCAACCTCGGAGAACGGGGCCGCGCCCACAGCCGGCTCGCGGCAGGACGCCGGTCCCGATCATACCCGCAGGCCCGAGCGCCGGCTGGCGGCGGATCGGGCCGAACGGAGCGCGCCTCGCGCGAAACGAGCGGAGCGCCCGCGGGGCCATGGAGACCGCCCGCTGCGAGGCGATCGCGGCGGGAAAGCGCCGGATCGTCCGGATCGCGATCCCGCGCTGCGCGCGAAATACATCAAGGGTCGGGGCGAGCGCGGCGACCGCCGCGAACCCGATCCGGACTCTCCGTTCGCCAAACTTGCAGCGCTCAAGGAACAACTCGAGACCGGCACCAAGGAGCCGCGCTGAGGGCGCCCGGCTTGGATCGCCAACGCATCGACAAGTGGCTTTGGCACGCGCGAGTCGTGCGCACGCGCGCGGATGCGGCGGCACTCGTCGCCGCGGGCCACGTTCGCGTCAACGGCCGGCGCGTTGATGGGCCTGGCCGTGCGGTGCGCCCCGGCGATGTGCTCACCGTCGCGCTCGACCGTACGGTCCGCGTGCTCAAAGTCGTGGCCTTTGCCGAGCGCCGCGGGTCCGCGGCTGACGCCCGCGTATTGTCCGAGACGCTCGAGCCATCGCGCCTGCATTCGCCTGAGCGCCTGCGCGGCCAGGAACCGTAAGGCGCCACCACGTCGGGATCGGGCCAGCTCCGCATCGCGGCGAGGTCGCACGGCTTGGAAACCGCCTCGCGTCTTGCCAACTCTTGCTTGCCGGGGGCCCATGCGCTAGTCAGCGCCCGCCCGGAGAGTTCGGAAATGACCTACGTCGTTGTCGAAAGTTGCATCAAGTGCAAATACATGGACTGCGTCGAGGTGTGCCCGGTGGATTGCTTCTACGAGGGCGAGAACATGCTCGTCATTCACCCCGACGAATGCATTGATTGTGGCGTGTGCGAACCGGAATGCCCGGTCGAGGCGATCAAGCCCGACACCGAACCTGGCCTGGAGAACTTCCTCAAGCTCAACGCCGATCTTGCGAAGGTCTGGCCCAATATCACGCAGAAGAAGGAACCTCCGGCCGATGCCAAGGCCTGGGAGGGTGTGCCCAACAAGTTGGAAACCCATTTCTCCCCCAATCCGGGAACCGGGGACTAGCAGCCCCCGTTAACCAGGCGTGACAAAAATGTAATCCTGAAATGCCCGGATTTGGGCGTTTGCAGCGCCGCAAGGCTTTGATTTTTGCGGAAAATGTGCTATATAGTCGAAAAATGAGCAAAACAGCGCACCCGAGCCGCTCCCCCGTGGGGAGCATTATTTTTCGGGTCGTTTCCGAGGAACCTCAACCAGGGACGTGAGACCCACGCAAAAAGCCGTGGCAGGAAAAACGCGCCATCGGTCGAAGAGGACCACCACTGCAAGTCGGCGGACCAAGAAGACATCAGCCGCGGCCCGCCGGAGAGCATCCCAGACCTCCCGTGCGGCGACGCGCCGCGCAGCCCCCGTGGCCAAGACGCCGGTGCGCCGCAAGCCGGACGAAGGAGCTTCCCCTGGAATGACCAGCAAAAAGGCGACCCAGCGTCAGGGTTTCAGGACCAACGAGTTCATCGTGTATCCGTCCCATGGCGTCGGCCAGATCCTTGCGATCGAGGAGCAGGAGGTCGCCGGCGCTAAGCTCGAACTCTTCGTCATCAACTTCGTGAAGGACAAGATGACGCTGCGGGTTCCGACCGCGAAGATTGCCTCGGTCGGCATGCGCAAGCTCGCCGAGCCGCCGCTGGTTAAGCGCGCGTTGGAGACGCTGAAGGGGCGCGCCCGCATCAAGCGCACCATGTGGTCGCGGCGCGCGCAGGAATATGAAGCCAAGATCAACTCCGGCGACATTGTTGCGATCGCCGAGGTGGTACGCGACCTCTATCGCTCGGAGACCCAGCCTGAGCAGTCCTACTCGGAGCGCCAGCTCTACGAGGCGGCGCTCGATCGCCTCTCGCGTGAAATCTCGGTCGTGCAACGCATCACCGAGACCGAAGCAATCAAGGAAATCGAGGCGGCCCTGGCCAAAGGCCCCCGCCGTGGTCCCAAGCCGGCCGACGCCGAGGACGAGGACGAGGCGGTGGTGGAGGACGAGGCAGCCTGACCGTTCGCCCGTTCTGCCAATAGAGCAAAGCCCGGCCGCGCGGCCGGGCTTTTGTTATGGCCATCGCCCAGCGTCACTAACCCTCTCTTGCACAAGGAGAAAGACGCCCGAAGAATGTCCCGGCCCAGCCATAATTACGCTCGCTTTGCAAAGAAGATGCAGCCCCACTTGGGGGAGTCAGCGGGTTGGGGGACATGCGGGGGCGATCCAGCGGTATCAGCAGGAGCGTGGTGGCTTGTCTTGCCGTTTTGGGCGGGGCAGGGGTGGGCGGCTTGGTCGCGGGGTTCAATGCGCGCGAGGGTCTTTCTCCGCCGCCGCCCTCGTTCACCATCGTCGCCGCGATCGCCAGCATGGCACCGTCCGACACGGTGAATCTGCGTTTCCCGGCGGACTGGACTGAAGCCCCGGTCGAGCCGGCGTCGCGCATGGTGAGGCTGGCATCGGCGGATCCCGGGATGACGTTCTTTAGTCCGCAGCCGACCTATGCTCCCGGCGACGCGGATGCTCCAGCGACGATGGTCGAGGCGGCACCAACGCCTGCGCCTGCCAAGTTGGCGGTTGCGTCCCTGGTGCCCACGCCTCCCAAGCGTCCCAAGCCTCAGTCCAACGCGGTCCTCAACGAGTCCCAGCTTGCGAGCATCAAGCGGCGACTTAACCTGACGCCGGATCAGGAGCGCTATTGGCCTGCGGTCGAGGCCGAATTGCGCAAGATGGAGTACAGAAAGCAGGGCGGTAGCCGCACGGCGTCGATCGACATGAGCAAGGTGAATGTCGAAGGGCTCAAATCGGCGGGATTCCCGTTGGTGATGAGCTTCAGCGATGACCAACGGCGGGAGCTTAAATCGCTCGCCCACCTGCTGGGGCTCGAGAGCGTGATGGCGGGCCTCTGATCGTTCCGCTGCATCGTGGGTCAGACGAGCCCGGCGGTTGCGCCGGGCTTTTTGTTTGCCCACGCACTCTCGACGGCAGCTTCAAGCGAGCGTAGCTCGGATGAGCGCCAGCGAAATCCGGAAGTCCCGCATATCGCTTCGCTCATGCGGGCTACAGCTTCGGCTCGACGGCCTCGATGCCAGACGGTATCCACCGGGCCGCGAGCCGCGCTAGACTTCGGTTGACCGGCAACTCAACGGGAGACGGATATGGACATGAGCGTCACCGTGGGCGCGGCTCGTGAACCGCAGCCTGCGAAAGCTGAGGCCAAAAAGTTTACGCGCGGTGCGAACTCCAGCGACCTCGATGCATGGCTCGAGAAGGTCGAGGCGCTCGGCGAGCTCAAGCGCATCACCGCCGAAGTCGATCCCGATCTCGAAGCCGCAACCATCACGTACCTCGTCGGCAGCGAGAAGTCGCCCGCGCTCCTGTTCGAAAATATCAAAGGGCATCCCGGCCATCGTGCGCTCTACAACATGATCGGATGCAATCTGTCGCGGTTCTGCCTGATGATCGGCGAGCAGCCGGTGGACCATCCCCTCAAGGCGGTGCAAATCCTGCAGCAAAAGCTCGGCCGCAAAATGCCGCCCAAGGAGATTTCCGCCGATCAAGCGATCTGCAACCAGAACATCGTCGAGGGAGACGACATCGATATCCGCATCTTCCCGGCGCAACGGATGTGGCCGCTCGATGGCGGCATGTATCTCGGCACCGGAGACGCCGTGGTCACCAAGGATCCGGAAACCGGACGCATCAATGTCGGCACCTACCGGATGATGATCAAAGGGCCGCGCGAGGTCGGCGTCTATACTTCGCCGGGCAAGGACGCGACCATCGATCGCGAGAAATGGTGGAAGATGGGCAAACCGATGCCCATTGCTGCCGCTTATGGCATCGATCCGTTGCTGTTTCTGGTTGCCGCAACCAGCCTGCCGAAGACGGAGTGCGAATACGATTATTACTCCGGCATCAACGGCGCACCGATCGAGGTGTTCACCAGCGATCTCACCGGGCTGCCGCTGCCGGCGCGCGCCGAGATCGTGCTGGAAGGGTTTCTTTATCCAGACGAGACTTTCGCCGAAGGACCTTTCGGCGAGTTCACCGGTTATTACGGCCGGCCGAGCGGAGCAACGCCGTTCATGCGGGTCGAGCGCGTTCGTTATCGCGACAATCCAACCTTGACCTGCGCTTTGATGGCGGATGGGGCGGCGAACGAAGCCGGGCTGTTTTGGGCCGCCTTGCGCTCCGCCGGCATTTGGGCCGACCTGCAGAAGCTCGGTATCCCGGGAATCAAGGGCGTGTGGTCGATTCCCGAGGCTGCGGGGTGGGGGATCACCGTGGTTTCCATCAAGCAGATGTATGCTGGCCATGCACCGCAGGTGATGGCGCTTGCCGCGCAGTGCACGGCCGGCGCTTATTTCGGAAAATACGTGATCGTGGTCGACGACGATATCGACCCGACCAACGTCAGCCAGGTGCTGTGGGCGATGGCAACGCGTTCGCGCCCGGCGCAGTCGATCGACATTCTGCGCGAGACCTGGAGCACCTACCTCGACCCCAGCCTCAACCCGCCAGAGATCAGGCCCTGGGGATCGAAATGCCTGATCAATGCCTGCATGGAATATCGCTTCATCAAGACCTTCTCCAAGCGCACCAAATTGTCCAAGGACGCCTACGAGAACGTCGTGGCGAGGTGGCAGGAGCTGGGACTGAGCGGTACGCCGCCGATCATCTCCGTATTCGAGGAGGAGAAGTTTCCAGAGAGCGTGACTTAGCAAGCCCTACGAGGCCCGCTCGGGGCTTGAGGTGAGCGCGACGTTCCCATCAGGTTTCATCCCGCCGTTTCCAGGCAACGTGCACAAATGTGTCGTCGGGGCTTGCCCGGCCCGCGGCAATCAACCGATCGCGCGCTCCCGAAGGAGGCCAGCCGGGGAGAAGCTATGGCCTCGCATCGTTGAGGTTCGCATCGGCTTTGAATTTGCGTACTTTCGCACGACCCAAACTTCGAGCGCACTCAGCCTGATAGCGAGAGTATAGCCTCCCAACATTGATATAGATCTTTTATCAAACTATCATAATCTCCGCCGAGCAATTGCAACTTGGGGCACCGCTTAAATCTCCTGAAGCTGCAGGCTAGGACGGGTTAGCTATAGGAATGTCTTTAGACAACTCCAAACTTGCCAAATCAACCCCAGCATGAACTAGGTGAGTTGAAGCTATTAACTCGGCTCTGGCACCTACATGACCGTTTGTTCATTTCCGCCGCGTTCGGCACTGCGGTTACGTTGACGCTGCTTGCCTTGCCCTGGCGCACGCCGACGCGCATCCTCGTCGGCTGGGATGCTGGCGTTGCGCTTTATCTGGCGCTGACTTACCGGATCATGTCGCAAGCCTCGATCGCCAAGATCCGACAACGGGCGGCGATCAATGATGAAGGCGCGATTGCACTTCTGGTGCTAACCACCGCAGCAGCCTTGGCCAGCCTCGCCGCGGTCGTCGCGCAGCTTGGCGAGGCGCCGGGCCCGTACCAAGTCGTGCTGGGCGTGGTGACAATTCTGCTGTCCTGGGCTTTCATGCACTCGATCTTCGCGCTGCATTATGCACACGAGTTCTATGGCGAGGGTCATGACAAGCAGAGCGGCGGTCTCGTTTTTCCCGGCAAGGAAGACCCGGACTATTGGGACTTCCTCTATTACTCGCTCGTCGTGGCTATGACCGCACAGGTGTCCGACGTTCAAATTACCGGCAAGTTAATCCGTCGACTGACTACGGTGCACGGTGTTGTCTCATTCTTCTTCAACGTGACCGTGCTCGCGCTGACCGTGAACATCGTATCTGCCCTGATGCGGCCAGATCGCTGACAGGGGTAGCAGGTCAGTGCATGGCAGCAAAAGCGGCCCGCTCATGTCCGCTCATGGGATGGTTCGGCCGTGCTCCGGATGCGATATCCTGCCCAAATTCGATGGAGAGTGCCACCAATGAAGCATCCCGATAGGAGTTGCGACTGCGCCCGAGCGGCTACCCCGTTGGCATCGTGGTGGTGTTGTCCTGGCTGTGGCAAGACTGCAATCATGAAGGTGTCGACCCTCGCCGCAGTCTGTGACGGTGACACGATGAGAAAGGTAGAGCCCGAGGTCGTCCAGGATCGTGGCCGGTCCTGAAATGACCGTACCGGTCCGGCCCCGGTCGCCCTTACGAGTGCCGTGTCCCGGTCACCGCGTCGGCTGGAGGCCGAGCGCCTTGGCAATCGTGGCGATCTGGGCGCGCTGGCGCTCGATCGAGGCGGCGAACTCCTTTGCTCCGCCGCGGCTCGGCGTCTGTGCAGTCGCGTTGAGCTTGTCCTCGATCGCCTTGTCGTCGGACACTGCCACCACGTCGGCGCCGATGCGTTCGCGCAACTCCGCCGGCAAGGACTTGCTTCCGAACAGGCCGACATTGCCGTCCATCTCCAATTCGGGGAATCCCGCCTCGATGCCGGTCGGAATGTCGCGCAGGCTCGGTGCGCGCTCGCGTCCCATTTGCGCGAGCACCGTGATCCGGCCGGCCTCTCGCTGCGGGCGTAGGATCGCGTACGAGGCCGAATAGACCTGCAGGCGATCCTCGGCGAGGTCGTTCACCGCCTGCACGATGTCCTTGTAGGGCACCTTCGTCGTCGTGACCTTGGCATTGTGCGCGAAGTAGTCGAACGCGAGCTCGGTGATGCCCGGAACTGCGGCCGAATTGAACTTGCCGGACTCGGCGCGCGCGCGTTTGACGAAATCGGCGAGCGTCGTGACTTTCATCGCCGCCGGCACCCCGACACCCAGAATGGTGCTGGAGAAGCGCGCCACCGGGATCAGGTCCGCCGGGTCGTAGGGTAGCTTCTTGTACTGATACGGATGGACGATGAAGTTTCCGCTCGGCCCCCAGAAGAACGTGTGATCGTCATTGGCGGATAGCATGGCTTGGATGGCGATGATGCTGTCGCCGCCCGGCCGATTCTCGATGACGACCGGCTTGCCCCAGCGTGCTTGCAGACGGTCTTGAATGAGCCGCGCGCCGATATCGGCGCCGGCGCCCGGACCGAACGGAATGATGAAGCGGACGGGCTGTTGCGGCCAAGCTTGCGTCTGTGCCTGCACCGGGGGTGCCGACAAGGCGAGAATGGCAGCGAGAGCGACGACAGGAATGTAAAGCTTCGACATTTCTCGAACCTCATGGGCCGCCCGACGCCGAGAACGCTAATCGGTCCGTCTCGGTCGCGCAACGTTCACTGGTCCGGCTGCTTGAAGTCGGAAAAACGAACCTCCACGGTGCCGACGGGATCGACCTCGAATGCAATCGCATCCTCGCCCGGCTCGATTGCAATCGGCGGCACCACCGAGCCGGTGATGATGATTTCCCCGCCGCGCAACCGCTCGCCGAAAGCCGCAAGCACATCTGCAACGTGGCGCACGATGTCGACCCATTTGCCGGTATTCGCTTGCGGATCGCTGGTGCGCGCGAACTCGCGCCCGCGACGCAGGACACGGCAAGCGATGCCGTCGGCTGCGCTGCCGGACTTCGCCGGCGCTTGACCGGCGAGCACGACATGCCGCTGATAGATGTTGCCGCGCAGGATGCGCTCCGGATCCTCGGGCGGCTCCGTGACATCGACGATCTCGATCGCCGGCGAAATGCCGGCGATCGCGGCTTTGGCGGTGTCATGATCGGGGCCGGCGGTGACGTCGCGGCCGATGTGCACGGCGATTTCCGGCTCCACCACGGGCCTGGCCCAGCCGGCGAGCGATACGTTGGCTCCGGAATGAACGAGCGCCTTGCGCGTGAGGAATCCCACCAGTGGTCCGGTAATTTCCAGCCGCTTGAGCATCTCGGGCGCGGCGAACCCCACCTTCCAGCCCAACACAGCATCGCCGGCCTCGAGACGCTTGCGCCGCAGCTCGAGCTGCGCCCGCATGCCGCGCGCGACCCGCGCATCCTCCCAGAGCTTCATCGCATCTCCACTTCCAGCCGCGAGCCCCGGTGTGCTCAGCGGCGTGGCGATCTAATGTTTTCCTGGATCGGCTTCGTAGCCCGAGGCCTCGATCGAGCCGGCGCCCATCCAGCCCCACACCAACACCACGTCCTCGTCCGAGGTGTTGTTGAAGCCGTGCCAGCAGGTGCGGGGCGAATACACGACATCGCCCTCGACCGACGCGACCTCGCCTCGATCGGTGTAGATGTGACCGTGACCTTTGAGCACGACGAAGAACTCATCGCAATTATGATGCCGGTGCCGTTCGTGGCGCGCCCCGGGTTTGAGCACGGTCCACCCGACCACATGATCGGCGCCGGCGGATTTTTTGTCGATCAGGAACTGCACCTGCATGTCGACCCAGCCGTCCTTGCGTTTGAGGCCCGCGACCTTCGGCACCTCGCGTATATTGGTGCGATACATTTTCGCGGGTACTGCGGCCCTGCCCGGCGAGATCGTCTTTCGTTTGGTCTTTCGAACAGCTCGCTTCACCATTGCTCTCCCCATCTCGTGGCTCGCACCTGCGCCCGTTCGATTCGTTCGTCGGTGCGGCGACTAGGCGGATCCCATCGATATCGGCAGCAAAGCAGGCGAGCCCCGACCTGGGGACGGTCGGACCTTAGCCCTGCGACGCTTTGCGCTGGTTTGCGCCGATTTGTTAACCCCCTATATTTTCACTGTTTTCGCTTGCCCTGGCTTGCGCAGCCTTGCATTGATTTGCTAGAACCTGCTAGCTAGGTGCTAGCTAGAAAGCCCAGCTAGGAATAAAGGCAAGCCATGCGCGAGCGACTCGGGGTTCGTAACGTCACAGCACTGCCGTCAGGAGCAGTCCTGTGGGACTCGATGGTAACTGGTTTCGGGGTGCGCCGACAGCGAAGCGAAGCGCTCGCCTATTTCGTGTTCTACAGGATAGCGGGACGGCAAAGATGGTTCACCATTGGACGCCACGGATCGCCGTGGACTCCAGATACAGCCCGAGCCGAAGCACGTCGGCTGCTCGGCCTAGTGGCCACAGGCCAGGATCCAGCAGCAGCCAAGCGTCAGTCCCGTAATGTGCTAACCATCGCTGACCTCTGCGACCAATACTTTGCCGATGCCATGGCGGGACGGGTGCTAAAGCGCAGCGGCGTTGCCAAAAAGCCGTCTACGCTCGCAGGCGACAGAAGTAAGCTTGAGCGACACATCAAGCCGCTTGTTGGCACCTTGCCTATTGCCGCGTTCACCCCGCAGGACGCCGAGCGCCTTCTTCACGATATTGCCGACAGCAAAGCCGCCCTCGGAGGCAAGAGCGCAGCCACCCGTGCGCTGGGGCTGCTCGGAGCGATCTTCACCTATGCTGTCCGCCGCGGTCTGCGAGCTGACAACCCAGTCCATGGCACCGCTCGATTTGCTTATGGCAGGCGAGAGCGACGGCTCAGCGATGCAGAATACGGATTGCTCGGTAAGGGGCTAAGAGAGGCCGAAAAACAAGGCTTTTGGCCGCCCGCTATTGCCGCAGCACGGTTCATTGCGCTCACTGGTTGGCGCAAGGGTGAGGCATTGGGGTTGCGTTGGGACGAGCTGGATCTGACACGCCGCACAGCCACGCTGGGGGATACCAAGACGGGCCGCAGTGTACGGCCATTATCACAGGCGGCATGTGACTTACTGCAGCGCCAGCCGCAGGGTCCTAATCCCTTGGTCTTTGCTGGAGCCCATGGCGGCAACGGCAGCGACACATTCAAGCGGCAATTCAAACGAGCTGCCGAGCTTGGCGGCTTGCCGACCGATATCTCGGCTCATACCCTCAGGCATTCATTCGTGTCGGTTGCGGCGGACCTTGATTTTTCCGACCTAACCATTGGCGCGTTGGTTGGCCATTCCGGCAGATCCGTGACCAGCCGTTATGCTCATGGTGCCGACGCAGTGCTGCTTGCTGCCGCCGACCGAGTTGCAGCACGTATCACCG